>Ga0307380_10006279_pt1 | contig 15636 bp, 15 predicted proteins | sample UN3MG_FD_202239 | JGI IMG/M metagenome (GOLD analysis project Ga0307380, IMG submission 202239) | Soil microbial communities from Risofladan, Vaasa, Finland - UN-3 | ecosystem: Environmental > Terrestrial > Soil > Coastal area > Acid sulfate soil | place: Finland: Risofladan, Vaasa | collected...
GATTACAAATACGATGATCGTCAGCACGATTAGAAACAGTGCACCCGGCACGCCGGCGGGCCACCGCTTGATCGCCGGACCCAACCAAGAATCGAACGCATCTTCGATCTTCCTGGGGATACTGCTTCTACGCTGCGGCCTCGCATTCAATAACGCGCCGAGCTGCATCCGTACAAGCGGGTCCTGCGTTCGGGCCATCTGTTCTTTGAGCTGTTCTCTTCTGCTTGACATAGCAATCCGTCCTCCATGAATCCACGTCTATGGTAGCACAAACGCAGGCAGGCAGTCAAGCAAATTCAGACGTTTTCATTCAGTTCTCAGTAGCCCCCTGCTGAGCACCAGTCCCTCCTTTGGCTGCGTTCAGGGCGAGCTTCGGCGGGGGGTGTTTGAAAATCCTTTCAGACGGGACTTGCAAGACTTGCCTTGCGAGCTTTGAATCACTCCGTTGAGGTGCCATGCTTTCGGCTGAGTTCTTCGGCGACGTCCGTCGTCGGCCTGCCGCCGGTGGAGAGGGTCGGTGTCAATATGAAGATGGTTTCGACGGCCCGCTGCTCCGTATCTTCGCTGGAGAACAGATAGCCGAGGATCGGTATGTCTTTCAGTATCGGAACGCCGCGGACGACGGCGAACTTCTCGTTCTTTCTCATGCCGCCGATAATGAGGCTTTCACCCTGCCGGATGCGATTTTCTTCATTGTTGATGCCGCGGGCGCAAAAAAAAGCCCCGGCTACGAGCCAGGGTCACACATTTGGAGAGATATTCTATACTTTTAATTATAACCTTTCGGGGCGATTTTGTCAAGAGCTTTTTGCGCCAAAAAGCAATATTTCAATTGTTGCCTGAATCTTCAAATACGCCCAGACCCACGTCTATAGCTCGAAGAAACAGACCCGTAGCCACAGGCCGCAGGCGTCGTCCGTCCCTCATGTCCGCCATTCGCCGGCGGCCGTTGCCTTGCGTGCCAGGTCAACCACGGCGCGTATCGAAAAAGCAAGCCCCACCGCTAACAACGGGGCGTACATGAGGCCCCAATAGTCGTTAAAGGGCTTGCCTACGACTGCGAACGCTCCGCAATACAGGATCACCACCGCCGCAAGGCGCCTCTCCCCCGAGCAAAGCGCGCCGAATATCGCCAATACCAGCGCCGCACCCGCCAGCCAGTAGGGGGGCACGGCCAGAAACATCCAGTTGGCGCACGCCACCGTATGAGGCCAGCCGGCCAAACGCACCCACGAGGGATCGCTCGGGTCCGAAGGCCCGACGTGCTTTGAGACAATCATGGCGTGGATGGCGAGGAACGCGCCGAAGGCAATGATCCCCGCTGCCCAGGCCAGACTTTCCTTGACCCGCTTTTCGCGGATGGCAAAGCCGAGCATAATGACCACGTAGAGCAGCGCCAGCTCGCGAATGGCCAGGGCCGCCAGTCCGCAGACGACTGCCGCCGCGGCATTTCTTCGATAGATTCCCAGCGACAAGGCAACCAGCGCCCCGGCCCAAAGCTCATGCTGAAAATACCAGAGGGACATAAACGCAAGACCAATCATCGGTGGGCCCACAAGCGAAGCGCCCACGCAGGCAATTGGGAATCCGAGTCGAGGCTTCAGGATAGTCAGCCATGCCACAATCATCATGGCTATCAGCGCCGCCAGCAGGCCCTGACCGATGCGGGGATCCGGAAGTTTTCCAAGCGACCAGAGCAATGTGGGCAGACGCCAGTGAAAAAATGGCCGCAGCGCATAGCCCCCCTCGGCGAGCTCGTCGCCGAGGGCGTGGTAGTAGCCTTCGCCCTCGTGGACCCTGGTTACGACGTTCTGGTGCATATAGACATCGCTCTGTTTAATGTCCTTTGTGATGCCTGTGACGTGGGGCCTGCGGCCGCAATAGGCGCCCACGCCGGCGGCGATGGCCAGGGCCACAAGGATCGCCCGTGCCCAGCCGGGTCTCATGGATTCAATGCGTAACATAGATAGTCAGACTCATCGGCAGCCTGGGCGGCCTTGCTGTAAGAAAGGCCGGCGGAAACACGAATTTCCTGAAAATCCTCTTGGAAATTCGCCCAACAAGCCGATAATATCAGGTGTGGAACGGCCGGCAAAAACCCTTTGCCGGGCCGATGCCGAAAGACTCTTGTAGCAAGGAGAAAAAGCAATGAATGGTCCTTTGGGCGTGATCCTGATAGTTCTGCTCAATTTCGTGCTTTTGGCCGTGTATTACACGCTCTTTGGCGTCCGGCGGGAGGTCATCGAGACCAAGGACCTGCTCAAGTCGGAGCTCTCCGAGATCCGCAAGCTGCTGGCCGGCAGAGCCGACAAGGGATAGCCGGCTATTCGACGAGTATGGAGTGGTAGGCTTCGATGGCGTTCCGTCCGTCGTAGCCTATCCCGAGGTTCACGTTGCCGTGCAGATTCAGGGCCCCGGCGATCAGTTGGTTGCCCATACTGTCTGATGTGCCGCCCACGTCCATCGGATTGTATCCGCAATAGATCGTCCCGGCGATTTCAGTGCTGCTGGTGCCGATAATCGAGCCGTAGGTCGGATTGTCGCGGTCCTGCCAGATAGCGACCCCCATTTCCCCGTCGATCACCGGGGGATCCATCGCGTCTCCGCGCGACGTGATGTCTATCGGAGCGTTGCCGCCGATATCGATCTTGCCCCACTGCACAACGCCGCCACTGGGATGGCTACCGTCCAGATCGCCTGTGACGTAGAGCATGGCGCCGTTGGCGATCAGTGACCCGCCGTTGGAGACCAGCCCGCTCTTTCCGTCGCTACCGCCGCCCAGCGCATAGATCGCGTTGGCACCGCCCGTAAGGACGACCCTGGTTCCGCCGTTGGTGATGCGAATCCCTCCGGGATAGTAGCCTGGCGTCAGCGTCAGGATCTTAAGGCCGGTGGGAAGGCCAGTGACCGGATCCAGTTCGGCCACCCCATGGGTCGCGACGTACGGGTCATTGATGACGTTCGCAATTGGGATGCTCATCCCATCGACGTTAGGCGGGACCAGGCCCGCCAGCGGGTCAGGGACAGGGTCCGAGTACGGATTGATGGAAAAAGGATAGCTCGAATCCGCATACAGACTCTCCCACGCACCCGTATCATCGGCGTCGGGATTCGACGTGCCGCTCACGTTGAACTCACCCGCCCAGATTTCGGCCGAGCTGCCGTTGAGGCGAAAGGATGCCCACGGCCAGCCGGTCGAGCCCGAGTTGACCTGAATGTCGCCCATCATCGCCTCGCCGGTAGCGGGGTCCACGCCTCGCAGGTCCACGATGGTGCCTCCATCCATCAGCAGGCCCGTCTCATGGTTCCACCCCTGGGCCTTGTAGATATTGGGGTCTTCAGCCAATGCAATGATGCCGGCGCCCGTCGAGCCGCGAGACCAGGCAATGGCGTGTTTCTCCAGGCCTGTATTGGGCACGTTAGCCAGCGCCGCACCGAAAAGCAGGCTAAAGAGCGGAGCGTCCTCTCGCTGACCGAGTCGGCGACCCACGACTTTCACAGCGCTGGGCGCCACCGTCGTTGGCACGAACAGGTGCAACTGACGGATCCATCGCCCGACAACAAGCTCGCCGTTAGGGTCGTTGCTCGGGTTGCTGTCGATCGAGACCGCCAATTGTTCGGCATAGTTGGCGCCGGCAGTTGTCAGCGCACTGCTTCTGGCGAGGTTTTGATCGAACTTCACAAACAGCGCCCCGGCCAAGGCCCCTGCATCGGCGGCATTGTGCAACCGGTGAATGCCGAGAGCGACCCTGGCGGTATCGAGTGACAGCCCGATCAGCAGAATCATCAGAACGCCGAAAATCGCCGCCCAGACTAATCCGATGCCGCGATAGCGCGCGTGCTTCGGAGAGGACTCTGTCCGCTGCGCGCATGACGCCGAATCGCAGAGAGACTTTCTATTGCTATAAACCATAACAGACTTTCCCCGCTGCGGCGCAGCTCGCTTTTCTGTGCTGATACGCATCATCACCTCCTTGATTACGTGTTAGCATTTCCACCCGTACTATTGAATTGATATTGTACAGCGCTTGCGTGTGGAAGTCAAGGTATTTTTTCTCGTTTTTTTTTGCGGGAGATTCTTGGTGGGGCCAGCCCCACCCTACAAGTAAGGCCCGATAACAATATTGAGAACACCGCTCAACAGGCAGCTACGAAATGTCATGCTGAGCCGGCAGGCGAAGCATCCGGCCTTATCTGTAATTCGCGGCCCAGATTCTTCGTTGCACTCAGAATGACAGAGGCCCCCCCTCGTAAAATTACCTGTTTTTCGAGTACTGAAAAAAAGTAGGGTGGGCCTTGGCCCACCGATCCATCAGGGTGAAGGACGCCTCACCCTGCGAGCTAAGTGATTTTGGCGACAACATTTGCAGCCTATCCCCAGGCGGCCTTGAAGGCATGTCGCCTACCCCTAAAGGGATACGTACAAATACGTATTTTTGCGCATCAGTGCTGAAAAGGGCATTTTTCTCTTTTCTGCGCTCTTGACTTGACGCTGTGCTTATGGTACAATACTAACTTCACGGATGGAAATTGTTCACACATGGATGCACTGAGGGTGTTCATTCTGAGAAAAGTTGTACCGTTTCGTATTGTGGCCCTGAGGGGGCGGAAGGTTAATTTTATCAACGTCAAAGAATCGTGGAGGTAAAAGGACATGAAGGCTGTGAAAAGATTTCTGAACGACGAAAGAGGAACAGAGACAGTGGAATGGGCGATCATGATCGGGCTTATCGCCGTCCTGTCAATAGCGACTATCGTTGCCATAGGCGACTGGGTGTTCAACAAGTTCGGGGACTTGAACAACGCCTTGGTAAACGCTGACAAGTAATTCGCGGGCTTGTTCCTTTTTGTCCGGGTCGTCTTTGGGCGGCCCCGGAAGAATGCTCGTAGTGCAATTGGACCATAATTTTTCGGGGGGAATGTTGTGATTCTGGTCTCGAGCATAGCAGATGAAGGAATATTCCAGTGGGGCGTCGTCATCGGCGCCTCACTGGTTGCTGCTTTTGGCGACATCAAGACGCAGCGCGTGCCGAACGCGTTGACGTTTCCGCTTGCGGCGGCCGGCCTGATCTGGGCGGCGTGGCGCGGGGGCGTCGCAGGTGCAGCCGAAGCAACTGGAGCGTGCGTCCTGCTGGCGCTGCCGTATGTGTTTCTGTTTATCTTTGCCGGCGGCGGGGCGGGCGACGCCAAATTGATGGGGGCCATAGGAACATGGCTCGGATTGAAACAGAGTGTGCTCGTGTTATTCTGCGTGGCCATAGCAGGGATTGTGCTGGCCATCGCCAGGGCCATTTCGCAAAGGCGGCTCAAGTTCGTCCTTACGAGCGTCCTTATATCTATCTATACCTTTTTGATCTGTGTGGCGGGAGGCCGAAGGCTTAAGCCCGCCCATGAGCGAACCGATGAAACCGCGCCGCAAAGCGGCGGGTTGAACGTCCCGTACGGCGTCGCCATTGCTTTGGGCGTGTGCGCCGCAGCGGCAGTTAAAGGATTGTGGGGTGTCGAATGGCTATGGTAGGCAGGCGAAGCGCCGAGTACGCAGTCCGGTGTAGTTCCGGGCCTGCGCGCACAGGTCCGCTTGGGGATGGCTGGCGCCACGTCCTGAGCGGCAGCGAAGGAACTCTGTGGCGGCCAGGCACAGCGACGGTCGAGGCTGCTATCGTGTTTCCGCTGCTGCTTATATTGACCTTGGGAGCGATCCAGTACGGCTGGCTGTTCCTCAAGGCCCAGCAGATCACCAATGCGGCCAGGCAGGGAGCGCGGATCGCCATTCTGCCGGATGTGACAGCGGATGACGACGTGTATCCTGCCATCGATGCCCTGATGACAGCGGCGGGACTGGGCTCCAGTGGATATACGCGGACTGTTACGCCTGGCGTCCTCGGCTCGTTAGGACCCGGCCAGCCTGTTACCGTGCGCATAACGCTGCCAGGCGCAAGCGTGGACATCATGGGCACTGGACTGTTGCCGACTCCTGAAAACCTCGTGGCGGCAGTGACGATGGCGAAGGAAGGTACCTGATACCGCACGGAGCTCAACCGGAAAAAAAGTGCAATAATAATGCTGATAATGAGATGAAGGAGAAGAAGCTATGAAATGGGGCATTTTGATACTGGTAGTCTTGGGTGTAGTCGCTGCGGCATGTGCTGCGCTGTTAGTCGGGGCCATGGGGGCCAGCTCCTCTGCGACGGCCACGGCTCCGACCGGCTTTGAAGTGGCGGTTGCCAGGAGATCTCTGCCGGCCATGACGGTCGTCACTCTCGAGCACGTCGCCAAACAGGCGGTGGCCAGGAATGACCTGCCGCAGGGACAAGGCCAGATAGCCAATCCGACGCGGATTATCGGCCGGGTTCTTTCCGTCGGCGTGGTCGAGGGCCAGGTCCTGACCGAGTCGTGCTTCGTCTCGGAAGGAACGGGCGCCCAGTTAGCGGCGGCGATTCCTGAGGGGATGCGGGCCGTTACGCTCAGCCTCTCCAGCAAGGCGCTTCCCGACAGGCTTCTGCTTTACCCGGGTTCTGTGGTCGATATCCTGTTCAGCTTCCGATTGTCGGGCAGGAACACCGTGGGCGAAGCAGGGTGTTTGACCATCCTGAGCGGGATTCAGGTGTTGGTCGTCCAGGGCGACTCGGTCGTCTCGAACCCCGAGCAGGAGGCCGACGCCAAGGCGCGCCGTTCGAGCAGCAGCGGCGTGCAGGTGACCCTGCTGGTCGATCCGAAGCAGGCCGAGGCCCTGCAAGTGCTCGCCGATAACGGGAACATCTCCTTAACCATACGAAATCCGTTGGACAAAACGAAGGGCGATATGCAGACCATGGTTCTGAGCCAGGGCCAGTTGGCGCGTTTAAGCTCGCTGCTGACGGCCGAGGGTGTCGCGGCGCCCCAGAGGGAGCGGGAGCTGCAGGATTGGCTGGCGTCACAGATCCTCGCTCCGAAGGATGCAAATGAAGCGCCTCAGGGAGATGGTACTTCCAGCGTGCCGGCGATGCAGCCCCGGTTCGAGGAGCAATACCAGAGCGCCCCGAATCCCCGGTGGGGGGTCACGGTGATTCGCGGCAAGGAGACCAAAACCGAGGAATTTGACGTCCAGACAAGCGAATCTTCGGACCAAAACGGGCAAAAATAAAGATAAGTTCCTTTCACATACGGACGATATATGTTAAATATCGTTGTCAAGCTATTGCGGCCTGTATGTGAAAGGACAAAGCATGGAACTTCTCGTTTGCAGAAAAGGGATTTTGCCCCATAAAAGCTTGTTTGTTTTGGTTGGGATCGCTGTTAGTTGCATTTTAGCGGTCCCTGGCTTCGCGGCCGATGTGGCCGGCGTCTCTGCGACGCCGGAGAGTATCACGTTTCTTGTCGGTGAATCCACCATTGTTAAACCGCCGTGGGCCACGGTGCGCGTGGCGGTCACGGATCCTGCAATTGCCAATGTCCAGGTTCTCACGCCGGACCAGGTCTTGCTGCAGGGCCTCAAGGTCGGCACGACCGACCTGATCATCTGGAGCGAGGACGAGAGGCAGGTCCGGCAGTGGAAAGTCCAGGTACGACTCGACACGGCCAGCTTCAAAGCCAAGCTGGACGAGTTGTTCCCCGATGCCACGCTGGAAGTGAACCAGTCGGGCGAGACGCTGATTGTGACCGGCCTTCTGCGCAGCACCGAGCAGGCCGCACAGCTTCACGATCTTCTCGATAAGAGCGGGATCACGTACGTGGATATGAGCAGCGTCGCGGGCGTCCAGCAGGTTCTCTTGCAGGTCCGCGTGGCCGAGGTCAGCCGGGTCGCCCTGCGCGCGTTGGGTTTTAACGCGTTCCACACCGACGACGACTGGTTTTGGGGGCTTCGCAGCGGCTCATCGAGCGGGCCTCTGATTTCCTCAATCGACATCGGGGTCCCAGCGGGCACGGCCGCCGGCGACGTGACGCCTTTTCAGTTCAACCAGACTGTAGCGGCCAGCCCGGCGGTGTCGCTTTTCGCCGGCTTTCCGCGGGCCGATTTTGAGTTCTTCCTTCAGGCCCTGATCGAGAATCAGGTCTTGAGAATCTTAGCGAACCCGACGCTGGTCGCGCTGAGCGGCGAGCAGGCGAGTTTCCTGGCCGGCGGCGAGTTTCCCATCCCCGTCGTGCAGAGCAGCGGCGGTGGTGGGGGAAATGCGGTGACCATCCAGTACAAGGAATTCGGCGTTCGCGTCGCGTTCCGCCCGGTCGTCCTGGGCGACGGGGCGATTCGCCTGACGGCTACCCCGGAAGTCAGCGACCTGTCCACCGCCGGCGCCGTGACCATTCAGGGCTTTAGCGTCCCGGCCCTGATCACGCGCAGGGCCGAGACGACGCTGGAGCTCCAGAGCGGCCAGACGTTTGCGATGGCGGGACTGCTCCAGCACAAGGACGAGGCCATAAATTCCCGCATTCCGGGGCTGGGTGATCTGCCCGTCTTAGGCCCGTTGTTTCGCTCGGTGCGCTACCAGAAGAACGAAACCGAGCTGGTCGTGCTGGTGACCGCTTCGCTCGTGGAACCGATGTCTCTGGCCGGGGTTCCGCCCGTTCCCGGATTCACACATGCCGAACCCAACGATTGGGAGTTCTATATCGAGGGGCGCATCGAAGGCAAGGAGCCTGCACGGATTGATTCGGGCACCGCCGAATCGCTCAGGCAGATGGGGCTCAATCAGCTCGCGGGACCCGGCGCCTGGGAGTCTTATAACAAACCGACTTCTTCGAGCCAGGCAAACCCGCCGGCGAATCCAGCCCTTCAAAGATATGCAGACAAAGCGGGAAAATACAAGAGCGGAAACTGACCATCAGGGCAGGTGAGGCTATGGCGCATCGGAGCCCCACCGAAGCGGTGGAATCCCGACCTTTGTCTGAGAAGCGCAAATGCAGAAATCAGTGTCTATGACGTCACAATCAAACATATTGCTGGTGACCAGCGAAGAGGCCATCGAAAAGGCGGTCAAATCCGTGCTGACTGAGAACGGCAAGATGACCCTGGCCGGCGTCTGCAGGAGTGTATCGGAGCTTCGCAATTACCTCTCGGGCAAGAACGTCCGGGCCGCCATAATCGATATAGACCCCGATCCTTCACGAGTTTTGTTCGAGCTGCGAGGGATATTGACGGCATACCCGGAAACGTACGTGGTCGTGCTCTGCAGCAGCTTCAGCAAGGAATTGATCCTCCAGGCCATGCAGGCGGGGGCCCGGCATTTCCTGGAGAAGCGGACAATCACGTCTGAACTCTCCAGAGAGCTTCAGTCGCTCATACACGATAGCGCGAGAAAACAGGCGGCGCTGGGCTCTCAGGTCATATCGATATTCTCTGCCGGCGGGGGGTGCGGTGCGACAACGGTCGCGGTCAATCTTGCCGATGAATTGCGAATTTCCTCATCCAAGCCGGTACTGGTGATCGATTTGGATACCAGCTACGGAGCGGTCTCGACCTACCTGGGTATAAAGAGCCAGTATGGCATCGCCGACGTGCTGGCCCATAAGGGCGCCATTGACGCGCACCTGATACGATCGAGCGCCTACAGTTACAGGGAAGGTTTTTATGTGCTGCCCAGCCCCGCGGGCATCGAGGCTCCGAGGGTCAGCTCGCTTCGGTACGAGAGTCTGACGCCGGCTTGCCAGGCATGCCGGGAAATCTATGCCTTCACCGTCATCGATGCGCCGCGTTTACCGCAACCCACTTCCATCGAAATAGCCGGCTTGAGCGACCTTGTGCTGGTTGTGTTTCAACCCACGGTCAAAGATGTGCATTCCGCCCGATCGATAGTCTCAACTCTGACCAAATCCGGGATTGCGGGCGAAAAGATCTTGCCTTTGGCGAATCGGGTCAAGAAGCGGGGGCCGTTGATCAGGCTGGAAGACACCAAGAAAGCAATTGGACTGACTTCCTGCCATCCCATCCGAAGCGATTGGCGCAAGGCCATGAAATGCGTCAATCAGAGCCGGCTTCTGGCTCACGTTGCCGGCAGATCGGGTTTGCGGGGCGATTTTCGAAAACTCGCGGCCAAAGTACGAGCCAGTGGAACAAACAGCCACGGCAAAGTTTGAGGGTGATTGAGAATGGACGAAGAAAAAGAACAATCCTATCGGGCGGACCAGGACAGCTACGGTGGAAACGTAGTCCTTCAGAAGATAAAGGCCGACATCCACCGGCAGTTGCTGGAGGTGCTGGATCTCAATGAGGCCCGGCACATACCGCTCGAGAAGCTCCACGAGGAATGCTCCAAGAGAGTCGATGCGCTGCTCAATGCGCGGCAGTACCCCATGTCCGGCCCCGACAAGCAACGACTGCTCCGCGAGGTTATGGACGAGGTTTTCGGCTTCGGCCCCCTGGAAGTGTTTCTGCGCGATCCGAACGTCAGTGACATCCTGGTCAACGGTCCGTTCAAAATATACATAGAGAAAAACGGACGGCTTGAAAGCACCAAAGTCACTTTCATGGACGAGAAGCACCTGATGCGGATCATCCATCGGATCGGTGGGAACGTGGGACGGCGCATCGATGAAAGTATGCCGATGCTCGACGCGCGCCTGCCGGACGGCTCGCGAGTCAACGCCATCATCCCCCCTCTTGCCCTCGACGGCCCGACGGTGAGCATCCGGCGTTTCGGCACGACCCCGATAGACATCGAGCGATTGATCGAGCTGGATGCCGTGACCAAAGACATGACTGACTTCATGAAGGCATGTGTGCAGTGCAGGATGAATATCCTCATCTCAGGGGGCACCGGAACGGGCAAGACGACCTTTCTCAATGCGTTATCGCGATGGATTCCCGCCGACGAGCGTGTGGTCACCATCGAAGATGCGGCGGAACTGCAATTGCAGCGCGAGCACGTCGTCAGACTGGAAACCCGGCCGCCGAACATCGAGGGCAAAGGCTGTATCACCCAGCGGGACCTGGTCCGCAACAGTCTTCGTATGCGCCCCGACCGGATTGTTGTTGGCGAAGTCCGTGGCGCCGAGACGCTGGACATGCTCCAGGCGATGAATACGGGCCACGAAGGATCCATGACCACGGTGCATGCAAACAACCCAAGGGACGCCCTCCGGCGACTCGAGAATATGGTGAGTATGTCCGGCATCAACTATCCGATACGGGCGATTCGCGAACAGCTCAGTTCGGCGCTGGACGTTATGGTTCATCTCCAACGAATGACCGGGGGAAGACGAAAAGTGGTGAAAATCGTGGAAATAACGGCCATGGAAGGCGATACGATCTGCCTCCACGACATTTTTCAGTACAATCAGACCGGCGTCGATAGTGCAGGAAACGCCACCGGTCACTTTGAAGCGTGTGGGGTCCGTCCGCTGCTGCTGAACCGGTTGAAAGCCAAAGGTGTGGAAATGCCGCTGGATTTGTTCAAACGAAGGGTTCTTTCAAGTTCCAAGACAGGGTGACCTCTCAAACGGACCAAGGTGGAATGAGTACATTCGGCGAAAGTATGGCGTGAACGACTTATGGCCCCTCAAGACCTGATAAACATTATCATTATGGCGGCCGTCTTCGGGCTGATCTTCTCGGTCTGGTGCATCTGCATCTTCCTGTGGCTGGGTCAATCTTTAGCCCGTCTGCAATCGGTGCAGAAGCGATTGGGCCTTGTCAAAGAGGAGGCTGGGGAGTCTTATACGCTGCGCTTATGGCGCGAGACCAGACAAGTGGGTGAAGGAATTGGCCAGCCGGAAAAGCTGACCCTGGCTGAACGCCTGGAAAGTCTGAGACAGGCCGCCGGGTGGCGTGCACCCGCGCAGACGGTCATCCTGGGCGTAGCCGGGGTAAGCCTCATGGGTTTTGTGGTGACCTATTTGTTTGGCGGTGGCATCGCGGTGGCCGCCGCCGTCGCCGGTGGAATTGTGATCGCGTTCTGGTCCTACGCCAAGAGTTGCATCGCGAAATACTCGGCGCTGTTTGAGAGGCAACTGCTGGACGCCCTGGGCATCTCCGCTCGCGCTCTGCGCGCGGGGCTGCCATTGTTGGGTTCGTTCCAGTTAATTTCAGAAGAAATCGATGACCCCATCGGGGGTATTTTCTCGAGAATCTGCCATGAACAGTTACTGGGTTTGGACATGAAAGACTCGATTCGCAAGGTGGCGAAAACCGTCCCGAGCCCCGAGCTCAAGCTCTTTGCGACCTCCGTGGCCATACAGTTGCAAAGCGGAGGAAATCTGGCTGACTTGATGGACAGCCTGGCCGCCGTGATCCGGTCGCGAATGCGATTGAGTCGACGCATTCGTGTCTTGACGGCGCAGACCCAGTTCGCCAAACGGACGCTGATTGCAGTGCCCATCATATTGTTCTTTGTGCTGAATATTGTCAGTCCCGAATATATGCAAACGTTTTACACAACAACGGTTGGCAAATTCATGATCATCGGGGCCGCATCGATGGTTCTGTTTGGTGCATGGGTGATGAACAAGCTTGCCGTGATGCGTTTTTAACCATAACACCAAGACTTGTTGAATTTGCCGGGCAGCGGTCATAATGGATGCGATAGCAGAGAAATTAGTGATTCCCGGACTGACGTTCTTGTCCATAACGGCGGTTGGCGCCTCGATTCTTCTGTCCCGGGCGCAGAAGCGAAGAACGCTCGAAACAAGAATGCAGGAGGGTCTCCCGACGGCCGCCGACATAACCGCGACGGGCCAAAAGCAGAAGTCGGGTCTCGTGCAGTTACTCGAGAAGATTGGCAATATCGTTTCTCATGGACGGGCGAGCACCAATCTCTGGGAGGAGCTTATCCGGGCCGGCTATTATAGTAAGGCCGCCCCGGCCATATACACGGGAATTAAGATGTCGCTGTTTGTTCTCGGGCTTGTGTCAGCGGCAGTATTCGTCCTGCCCTCAGGATACAACCTCGCAGCAAAAATAAATTTCGTCTTTATGGGCGGCGTTGTACCATTCTTTGTCCCCAACATCCTATTGAAATTGCGGTTGAGAAAACGGTACAACGAAATCTGCCTGCACCTGCCTGACGCCGTTGACCTGCTCGAGATCTGCGTTTCATCGGGAATCGGATTGAGCATGGCCTGGAACATTGTGGCCGATGAGATTCAACATGTCAGCTCCACGTTAGCCGGTGCCATGGCCTTGACCAACTTCGAGATTCATCTCGGTGTCAGTCGCATCGATGCGATGCGGCACATGGCCGATCGTACGGGCGTGGACAAGCTGTCCTCGTTGGCGGCCACGTTGGTCCAAACCGAGCGATTCGGCACCAGCATTGCAGCGGCACTCAAAGAGTATGCCCAGTCGATGCGAGAGGAGCGTTACTTCGCCGCCGAAGAAAGTGCCGAAAAAATGGCGGTGAAATTAGTCATACCCATGGTGTTGTTTATCTTCCCGGCGGTCATGATTGTCGTGGCCGGGCCTGCCGTCGTATCCATTTACAAAATGATGGCAAACTATTGAGCAAGCGACTTTAATCTAAGGAGAATGTCTTATGAAACCAAACACGAGCACGGTTGTAGCGACGCTTTTGATTGGCGTCTTCCTGATGGGATGCCAGGAGAGCACGGCGGAAGGTCCTGACGAGCGCGCTGTTAACACTCGGCTGGTGAATTCTTACAATGACACCGCCATTCAGAATGCGATTGTTTCTCAGCACACGCTGTATGCCTATCATTTTATTCAGGATGGGCCGGAGCTGAATGAGCTCGGTGAGCGGGACCTTGCGGTCTTGACGCGCCACTTCATCAAGAACGGCGGCTCTCTGAATATTCGGCGGCACGATATTCCTGCAGAGCTTTATCAGGCCCGCGTCAACACGGTGCGGGACAGGCTCAAGGAAGCAGGCATCGATATGGAACGAGTGAGCGTCTCGGACGGGATGCCGGGAGGCCCAGGCATGGCTTCGGAAAGAGTCATAGTCATCTTGGAAAGTAAGGGTACGAGCACTGCCGCCTCGACTTCTACTTCGTTTACATCGGGAGCGAGGTGATGAAAGACATTCGATCGAGAGCTTCAGCGGTATCGGCCGGGCTTTGCGCGGCAATGCTGTTCGGTGCATTTTCCTTGGGGGGCTGCACTGAATCCACGGCCGCCGTGCCCGCTGGAGGTTGGGCCCAGAGCAGCGCCGATTCCGAGTTTCAAACGCAAGCGGATCGCCCGCCCACGACCAGGACCTTGTGGGCCATGGCGGATATTCTCGCCGCACAGGGCAAAGACTCAGAATGTGAATACGTGTTGAAGCGAATCATTCAGAACGATCCTAAATTCCTGCCCGCGTATAACAGTCTGGCGGAGCTGCAAATGCGGCAGGGGCAACCCAATGCCGCGACTGCGACGCTTCAGGATGCCCTGCGCATCGGCCCCGATGATCCTGTTCTTTTGAACAATCTGGGTATGTGCCGGCTCGTCCGGCGCGATTACGAGAATGCGCTGATGGTGTTTGACAAGGCGGCAGCGATCGCGCCCGAGAACGTGAAGTATCGCGCGAACATGGCCGTCGCATTGGGCCTGATGGGCCGCGAAGAAGAATCGCTGGCGCTGTTCAAGCAAGTCCTCCCCGAAGATCAGGCGGCTCGCAACGTAGAAGTACTGCGCCAGGCCAGAAAGAAAGACAGAACCAGCTCCGGCGACGATACCTGAGACTACGGATTTGCATGAGGCTGCAGAGCAGAGTCTTTATCCTGCCCATGCGCGATCAGTCCCATGAAAGAGAACAGAGCAATCATAATCGGAGCAGGTCCCGCCGGTTTAACCGCGGCCTACGAACTGCTTGCCAGAACGAAAATCCGCCCGATCATCTATGAGATGGGCGGGCAGGTCGGTGGAATCTCCAAAACCGTTGTCTATAAGGGCAACAGAATAGACATCGGGGGCCATCGATTTTTCTCCAAATCCGACCGAGTCATGCAGTGGTGGTTCAACATTCTGCCCTTACAGGGAGCGCCGGCCAGAGACGACATACGCTTGGGCAGGTCTGTTCCCCTTTCGCAGCAGCCCGATGCGCCCGACCCCGAGAAGGCCGACAACGTTATGTTGACCCGCGAGCGGCTCTCACGAATATTCTTCCTGAAGAAGTTCTTTGATTATCCTCTTTCTTTAGGTTTCGGCACCCTTTGCGGCCTCGGGTTGACGCGTGTCACAAAGATAACCTTGAGCTACCTCAAAGCTCGTGCGCTGCCGATCAGGCCGGAGAAGTCCCTGGAGGATTTCTTCATCAACAGGTTCGGCAGAGAGCTCTACCTGACCTTCTTCAGGGACTACACAGAAAAAGTCTGGGGGGTTCCTTGCCGCCAGATCGGTTCTGAATGGGGGGTTCAGCGGATAAAAGGTTTGTCCATCAGCCGAGCGATCGCTCATGCCGCCAGGAGCATCTTTTCACGGGACCATTCCGTCTCGCAGGAAAAGACCGAAACAAGTCTGATAGGGCGATTTGTCTATCCCAAGTACGGCCCGGGTCAGATGTGGGAGGAGGTGGCTCGGATTGTCACGGCCAAAGGGGGCGAGCTCCATTTAAGACATAAGATTGTAGGTCTTGGAAGTGAAGATAATCGGATCGTCGAAGCTCAGGTCAGGGACGAGCTTACCGGCGAGGTGACGACGCACCAGGCGGATTACTTTTTCTCGACCATGCCGGTGGCAGATCTGATAGAGTCGCTTTCCGCACCTGTCCCGGATGATGTCCAACA
>Ga0307380_10006280_pt1 | contig 15636 bp, 7 predicted proteins | sample UN3MG_FD_202239 | JGI IMG/M metagenome (GOLD analysis project Ga0307380, IMG submission 202239) | Soil microbial communities from Risofladan, Vaasa, Finland - UN-3 | ecosystem: Environmental > Terrestrial > Soil > Coastal area > Acid sulfate soil | place: Finland: Risofladan, Vaasa | collected...
GGGAATGCCCGCATACGACTGCTCGAAGGCGGCCGTCGGTTCGCTCGTGCGGTCGCTGGCGATTGAGTTCGGGTCCAGCGGCGTGCGCGCCAACGGAATCGCGCCCGGGCCGATCGCCGGCCAGGAAAGCAGCGTCCGGCCCGGCAGCCCATCGGAGCAGCGCAACCTCGCTGCGCTCGACGACGAGCTTCCGCTGACTCTGCTCAAGCATAAACACGTGCCGCTGGGCAGAATCGGCTTGCCGGCCGAAATAGCGGCCGCCGTCGCATTCCTTGCTTCCGAGCAGTCATCTTACGTGACCGGCCAGACATTGATAGTAGACGGCGGCTCGCTCGCCCAGCTTGTGCCCCGCAGCATCTGGATTTGACATTCCAATGAACGACAGCGATTTCATCATCCACGACGAATCCTTCCGCCGGATTCTCCGCCCCGATTCCCGCGTCGAACGCCTCGCCGGCGGCTTCGGCTTCACCGAAGGACCCGTCTGGATAGCCGCGCAGGGCTGCCTGCTTTTCAGCGACATCCCCCGCAACAAGATCATGCGCTGGGCGCCCGGCGAAGAACCAGCCGTCTGGCGCGAACCGAGCAACAATTCCAACGGCAACACGCTCGACCGCCAAGGCCGCCTGATAACCTGCGAGCATGGTTCGCGGCGGATAACACGCACCGAGCCTGACGGCAGGATCACGCTGCTCGCCGACAGCTTCGGCGCCCGCAGGCTGAACTCCCCAAACGATGCTGTCGTGAAATCCGACGGAAGCATCTGGTTCACCGATCCGCCATACGGCATTCCGGCCGACAAAATCGAGCAGCCCCACAACTACGTATTCCGCCTCGATCCCGGTGCAACCGAGCCGGTTGCGCTCGTTGATGATTTCGCCATGCCCAACGGCCTGTGCTTCTCGCCAGACGAGACGCGGCTGTACGTGGCCGATTCATCAGCAGAAGGCAACGGCAACCGCCACCACATACGCGTGTTCGATGTGCAATCCGACAACACGCTCGCCGGCGGCGACGTGTTTGCCGTGATCGAGCCAGGCGTGCCCGACGGCATGCGAACAGACACCGACGGACGGCTGTACAGCACCGCCGCTGACGGCGTGCATGTCTTCGCGCCCGACGCAACGCTTCTCGGCCGAATCCTCACGCCCGAAACGGCTGCGAACTGCACATTCGGCGGCCCCGACCGTTGCACCCTGTTCATTACCGCCACCACCAGCATCTATGCCGTGGAACTTGCCGCGGGCGCGTAGCCGGCCGCACACTATCGAGGAACCCGACCGATGCAATACAGCGAGCGATACCTTGCATTCATGGGCATGGCGCCCAAACGAATCCCGCATTTCGAATATCTCGGCTGCCCCGACGCCGAAACGTTCATCACAGGCATCGACCATTACGAGCACCCCCGCGCCTGCCGGCAGAAGCTCGCTGAAATGTACCCGATGCTCAACGCCGACATCCCCGAGACCGACGCCCCGAAGCCCCGGCCGAACCTCCAGAACGAGCTGACAGGCACCAACGAATTCGCCTGCGGTGCGCAGGGCGTGCTGCACGAACCTTACACAAACGCGCGAGCCATCGCACGCAAACACGAAAACTGCTTCCTCGCAGGCGAGGGCGACACGCGCATCCTCGCCCGCAACAACCCGGGCGAAATACGCGCGATGGTCGGCAGAATGATCGAAACCGCAAGGATCACAGGCGGCTACTTCATGCGCATCGGCAACGAATTCACCTGGAACACGCCGCCCGAGGCCGTCAAGCTGTACCTCGACACCTGCCGCGACCTCGCCCAGCGCTGAGCCTGCCCCGGCAACGGGAAAACGTTTGGTGCCGGCAGCCCTCGTGCCGACACTTCAACATGCGGCAGCCGCTGCATATCAGCATGGCTGGAAACATTCCGGGCGTGTTCTGCGCTTGAATTTCGCCCGCAGAATTGTTAGTATTATTAGAAGCAGTGGCCCTATCGTCCAATCGGTCAGGACACAGGATTTTCATTCCTGCAACGAGGGTTCGAATCCCTCTGGGGTCACCAGCGAGGCATCATCGGCCGCAGCGTTCGCAGGCGCTGCGGCTGTTTGCGTTCCTGCGGCCTTCTCAGCCTCTCGGATCGCCCCCGTGTCCGTTCGGCATATTTGTACAAGCAAGCGGAGGAGCCTCGTGTGAGGCTCCTCCGCGTTTGTCTTGTACTGAGCAATGTGAGGCTGCTACGCTTCGGCTGGGACCGGCGCCTCGGCTGCCACCTTCGGCGGCCGCAGGGCAAATGCCAGTCCGGCGGCGACCACGCAGGCAATGCCGGCGATTATGAAGGCGGGGCCGTATGTCCCCACATGATCCCAGATCATCCCGGCCATAACCGGGCCGAGTATTCCGCCCACTCCGTACGAGGTGAACACGGCGCCGTAGTTTGCACCGAGGTTCTTGGAACCGAAATTCTCGGCTGTAAGCAGGGGGAAAAGGGCGAAGTTGCCGCCGAAGTTGAAGCCGATCCAGCAGCCCGCGATGGCCAGTGTGAGCGGGCTTGATCCCATCTTGAGCAGCACGAACATCATCGCCGCCTGGAGCACGGTCATCAGCACGAGTGCCAGCCGCGCTGTAAGCTTCTGCGAGAGCGTGCCCCAGACCACACGGCCAAGGCCGTTGAACAGGGCCAGCAGCCCGACGGCCGAGCCTGCCGCGGCAATGCTGAGGCCGCCCTGGAGGATGCCGAAGTCTTTGAGAGATGTGATGATCATCAGACCGCAACCGGCGCTGAAAACGAAGGCCAGCCAGATCATCCAGAATTGAGGTGTGGCAATGATCTGGCCTTGTGTAAGGTCTTTCACCTTGGGCTTGGCCTTGCCGCCCGTCGCCTTGTTCGGGTCCCAGCCGGCCGGCTTCCAACCGGAGGGCGGGTTGGATAGCAGCAGCCCGCCGGCAACCACGCACACGGCGAAGATGATCCCGAAGATGGTGAAGGTGCCGCTGACGCCCTTGTCGCGAACGAGGTTGAGCCACGTGCCGCCGAGCTTGACGAATATGAAGGCACCGGCGCCGAATCCGGCAACTGCAAGCCCCGTGATGAGGCCCTTCAGGTCGGGGAACCACTTGACGGATGCTGCGATCGGGCAGACGTAGCCGAGACCGATGCCTGCTCCGCCGACTATTCCGATGAAAAACAGCACGGCCGCAAATGATGTGCCTCCGAGCAGCCCTGCGAGTATGTAGCCCAGGCCGAGTACGATTCCGCCGATGATCGCGATCACTTTCGGGCCGTGTTTGTCTTGCAGGCGGCCTGCGATTATCATTGTGAACGCGAACGAAGCAAGGCCGGCCGAGAAAATCCAGAATGTTTGGGTGGCGCTGAAACCGAAGGATTGTTTGTCGAACTTGCTGCGGTCGAACGTGTTGTCGATCCACGCCTTATCGAGGGTGGCGAGGAAAGCTTCCAGATCGGTCTTGGCGGCTCCGATACTGCCTGCGTCTGTGCCCTTCTGGGCTTCCTTGAGGCTGGTGCTTAGTTTGCTGAACTCCGTTATCGCTGTATTGTATGCTTCTTCGTTCTTGAGGCCCAGAAGCTGGGGCGACAGGCGCATCGCAACCTTTGCGTCCGAGTTCTGGAGGTCGGTGGTGAAGGTTGCCCACGCGTAGATTGCACCAAGGCACAGTTGCACCAGCAATGCGCCTACCACAACAAGCCAACGATTTCCTGCCTTCTGCTGAGCCATTTGGTCACCTTTCCCCATGGTGGGAGTGGAGAGTATTGGGAGCCGGCGTGCATCCGTGGTTGGTGCGTCCGGCCGGAAACGAGATGAATTTGGAACGGCAAGCCGGACAGGTTGGTGTCCCTGTCCGGCTTACCGGATGGTTATTGCGACTAGACCTGGCTGCCGTCGATCAGTGCCTGAACGACGGTTGCATCTGCCAGCGTGGAAGTGTCGCCGAGGTTGGAAACGTCGCCCTCGGCGATCTTCCTGAGGATGCGGCGCATGATCTTGCCCGACCGCGTTTTCGGAAGGGCCGGCGCAAACTGGATGAAATCGGGCGCCGCGATCGGGCCGATCTCCTTTCGGATGTGCGTGACCAGCTCCTTCTTGAGATCGTCGCTGGGCATGAAGCCGTCCTTGAGCGTCACGTAGGCATACAGGCACTGGCCCTTGATGTCGTGCGGCTTGGGAGCCACGGCCGCCTCGGATACTTTCGCGTGGCTGACCAGGGCGCTTTCCACCTCGGCGGTGCCGATGCGGTGGCCCGAGACGTTCACGACGTCGTCGATCCGGCCCATCAGCCAGTAGTCGCCGTCATTGTCGATGCGGCAGCCGTCGCCTGCGAAGTAGATGTCTTCATACATCGTGAAGTAGGTGTCGACAAAGCGCTCGTGGTCGCCCCACATCGTGCGCATCATTGCCGGCCACGGCCGCTTGATGCACAGCTTGCCGCCTTCGTTGACCGCGCAAGGCTTGCCTTCGTCGTTGAGCACCACCGGCTCGATTCCGAAGAACGGCTTGTTGGCGCTGCCTGGCTTGAGCGTGTGGGCGCCGGGCAGGGGAGTGATGAGAACGCCGCCGGTTTCGGTTTGCCACCAGGTGTCGACGATCGGCACATTGGTCTTGCCGATGTGGTTGTAATACCATATCCACGCCTCGGGGTTGATCGGCTCGCCCACGGTGCCCAGCACGCGCAGCGAGCTGAGGTCGTACTTCGCCGGCCATTGATCGCCGAGGCGGATCAGCGCGCGGATGGCGGTGGGGGCGGTGTAGAAGACGGTGCACTTGAACTTCTCGACGATCTGCCAGAAGCGGCCGGCGTCGGGGTACGTGGGCACGCCTTCAAACATCACCGAGGTGGCGCCGTTTGCGAGCGGGCCGTAGACGATGTAGCTGTGGCCGGTGATCCAGCCGATGTCGGCCGTGCACCAGTAGACGTCGTCCTCATGGATGTCGAAGATGTACTTGTGAGTCAGCGCGGTATACAGCAGGTAACCGCCGGTGGTGTGAACCACTCCCTTGGGCTTTCCGGTCGAGCCTGAGGTATAGAGGATGAACAGATTATCTTCGGCGTTCATCGGCTCGGCCGGGCAATCGGCGGAGGCATCGGCCATGGCGTCGCTGTACCAAACGTCGCGGCCGGCTTCCATGTGGCACGGTTCGTCGTTGCGCTCTGCCACGATCACCTTCTCGATCGACGGCGTGCTCTTGAGAGCTTCGTCGGCGATATTTTTCAGGTGGATGTGCTTGCCGGCCCGCAGCGAAACGTTGGCCGTGATCAGAATCTTGCATTCGGAATCGTTGATGCGGTCGCGGAGGGCGTCGGCGCTGAATCCGCCGAAAACGATGGAATGGATCGCGCCTATGCGTGTGCAGGCGAGCATCGCGACCGCCAGCTCGGGGACCATCGGCATGTACAGGCAGACGCGGTCGCCCTTCTTCACGCCCAGCCCCTTGAGCACATTGGCAAACTTGCACACCTGCTCGTGAAGCTGCTTGTATGTGATGTGCTGAACATCATCTTCCGGCTCGCCCTGCCACAGGATGGCCGTCTTATCGCCGCGGGTCTCGAGGTGCCGGTCGAGGCAGTTGTACGAAATATTCAGTTCGCCGTCCTCAAACCACGTATGCCGGATGTGCCGTGCCTGGGTGTTCCACTCGTACTTCCTGCCCACCGTCGGCTCCTTGTACCAATCCAGCGTCTTGGCCATTTCCAGCCAGAAACCATCCGGGTCGTCGATGGAACGCTTGTACATTTCGTTGTACTTCTCGAGCGAGATATGCGCTCTTCCCACAGACGCCGCCGGTGGCGGAAAGGTTCTGTTTTCCGTCATCAACGACTGGATCGTCTTTTTAGGCTGGCTTGCTTCGGTCATTGCTCCTACCTTTCTCTCTGTTACGAAATCGGACAATGAAAACGGAAGTCCGTTGTACGTTTCACGGGTATCCCTTACGTGTATGATTGTATATTCACGCGTGCATGAAATCAAGGAATTTTGCCGGGTGTATGGCTCCCGGCGGCGCATCCGCACATGCCGTCGCCTGCCGCTGATTCCTGCGGTGCGGGGCGGTGCAGCCGCATCATGCACCGGGGCGGAACCGCCGAAGTTGCGGTCCCGCCCAGTGTGTGCGGTTTGCTGTTGAAATGTTCCGGCTACGGCTCCTGCCCCTCGCATTTCGTGTTGAGGTGGTTGCGCACGAAAATCAGGTCCAGGATGTTGATGGCGCCATCGCCGTTGACGTCGGCCTGCCAATTGTCGCCGGAGCCGACGCTCTGACCGAGCCTGCTGCGTATGAACAGCAGGTCGAGGACGTTGACCGAGCAGTCCATGTTGGCGTCGCCGGGAGTGGGCAAAGACAGCACGGGCACTTCGGCAAGGGCATGCACCGTGACGGAATCTACGGCAGAACCCCATTCCCCGGGGCCTACGACGACCGTGTCGGCGTGGGAACCTTCCGCCACGCTCCACTTCGTTCGGCCGGCGTACCAGGTGCCGCTTGCCATCACATTCTCAACCTGGGCCATCTCGGCGGAACCGGTCGGGTCGGCGCCGGCAACGGTGACGATTGGGGCAACGGTGATATCGACGAAGTAGATGACTTCCACCCATATTTCCGTGTAGTCGGCAAGCGGAAGCCTCGCCTCCACGGAGCCGGATTCGGAAAGCTCCCAAAACCCGGTGCGTGTTCCGTAGACGCGTGCTGATTCCGGGTCGGGCAGCCACCAGCCGCTCGAGGCTGGTCCGGGTGTGATGATCGCCTGAGGCACTCCGAACGAATTGGAGAATTCCTCGGGCGTTGCGGGATTGCTGTTGGTGTCGAACCGCCATTCCTGGCTGGTTGCGCCGTCTTGGCCGTGCCAGTCGGGCGGGCTGAAATGCTCCGCACTGGCGGCCGGCGCTATCAGAACCGACAGCACCAGCAGCACCAGCGGGTTGGGGTATTTCCTCATTGTATGATCTCCTCAGGTTGGGGCTTCAGTTATCGGATTGGCTGGCGGCCCGGTCGAGGGGGCCGAAGCCTCCTCGACCGGAATCCGCCGGCGGACTATTACTCGGGATCGCCCATCACGAAGAAGTTGAGGCGAATGATGGTGTAGTCATTGAGGTTGATCAGACCGTCACCGTTGATATCCGCGATCGTGCACTCGGGGTTGTCGTTCTCATTCTTGTGCCAGTTGGCCTTGAGGCAACCGTAGTCGAGGATGTTGCAGATGTTGTCGCCGAGGACATCGCTGGAGACGCTCTTACCGTCGATATCACCGCCGAGCAGTTGATTGCTGTTGATGAAATCAGCAACAGCCTGGCCGTTGTTGGCCGACATATCCAGCCCGCAGATCTTCCGCCGCAGGTTCCAGTTGGTCTTGGCGCTCAGTGCCGCGGTGCCTGCGGGCACATCGGTCAGGGTGTACGTGGCGGTCTTAACGCCTTGGTCGAAGTGGATCGTGATTTTCCACGTCTTGATGACGTTTCCGCCGGCATCGGTGGCTTTGAACGTCACCTCCCGATAACGCCCCAAGGAGCCGGGATTCAGCGACTGGAGGGTGATCAGTCCGGTGATCTCGTTCTTGCTGATGCAGAACGAGTCGGAATCGGACGAGCAGTTGGGCACAACAGCCTTGTCGCAGACGCTGACCGTGACCGTGGCTGTGCCGTTCGCGGTGGTCTCGTCGATGGTGAGCCTATAGGTTCCACCAGGGCCTGGGACGGGAGGGTCGACCGGAATATCGTTGCCCGCCGAGTCCTTCGCGCTGAAGGTGAATGTGCCGAGGCCGCTCTTGGCGTCGCTAGGTTGCACCTCCACTAAGACTTCGCCCTGAATGGCATTGATTGAGCAGCCGATCAGATCCTCTCCGCCCTGCGTGATCGAGACGATGTTGATGACCGGAGGCGTCACGTCTACCTCGAAGTCATCCGTATCTACGGAGCAATTGGGCACGACGGCCTTGTCGCAGACACTGGCGGTAACGGACGCCAGGCAGGTGGCCGTGGTGTCGTCGATGGTCAGCGCATAGGTGAATGTACCCGCAGGGTCTTCCACCGGTCCCGTGACCGTGATAGGATCGCCTGCGGAATCTGTCGCAACCAGTATGGGATCACCATCGAGTCCGCTCTTGTCGTCGCTGGCTTCCACAACTACTATAACGCTGCCCTCGCCAGCCCATGTGTCGGCGGCTGTGAGGTCAACACCATTCTGAGTGATCGAGACGATCTGGATGACCGGATCGGTTACGTCCACCTCGAAGCTGTCCGTGTCGGACGAGCAGTTGGGCACGACGGCCCTGTCGCAGACACTGGCATCGAGTGTCGCCGTGCAGGTAGCCGTGGTATCGTCTATAGTGAGCGTGTAGGTGAAGGTGCCGGCCGGGGCTTCCGCAGGGCCGGTAACCGTTATCGTATTGCCTGCGGAATCTGTCGCAACCAGTATGGGATCACCATCGAGGCCGCTCTTGGCGTCGCTGGCTTCCACAACCACTATGACGCTGCCCTTGCCAGCCCATGTGTCGGCGGCTGTGAGGTCAACACCATTCTGCGTGATCGAAACGATCTCGATGTCCGGTTTGGTGACGTCGACGCAGAAGCTGCCGGTGCCGGACGAGCAGTTGGGCACCACGGCCTTATCACAGACGCTGGCGGTGACGGTTGCCAGGCAGGTCGCCGTGGTGCCGTCGATGGTGAGCGTGTAGGTGAAGGTGCCGGTCGGGTCTTCCACTTGGATGCCGATCGGACTAATGTGGTTGCCGGCCGAATCCTTGGCTTCGAGAACAATCGCGCCGAGGCCGCTCTTGGCGTCGCTCGCTTCCACAACCACGATGACGTCGCCTACGCCGGCACATACGCCGGTGCCCATCAGTTCGACGCCGTTCTGCGTGATCGACACGATCTCGATGACCGGATCGGTGACGTCGACGTTGAAGTTCTTCGTGTCGGACGCTTCGTTGGCCAGCACGGCCAAGTCCTCAACGCTGGCCGTTACCGTTGCCGGGCAGGTGGCCGTGGTGTCGCTTATCGTCAGCGTGAAGGTGCCCGGAGGGTCTTCCACGTACGGTATATCGTTGCCCGCCGAATCCTTCGCCTCGAAGCTCAATGGGCCGAGGCCGCTCTTATCGTCGCTGGCGTTCACAACTACCGTCACGCTGCCGATGCCGGCATATGTGTCGGGGGCTGTCAGATCGACGCCGTTCTGGGTGATCGATGCGATGCTGATGCTAGGCGGCGTGACGTCGATTTCGAAATTCTTCGTATCGGACGAGCAGTTGGGCACGACGGCCTTATCGCAGACGCTGGCGGTGACGGTTGCCAGGCAGGTGGCCGTGGTGTCGCTTATCGTCAGCGTGAACGTTCCGGCGGGATTTTCTACGTACGGTATATCATTGCCCGCCGAATCCTTGGCTTCGAAGGCTATCGAGCCAGGGCCGCTCTTGTCGTCGCTGGTGTTTACAAGCACGATAACGCTGCCTACACCGGCGTATGTGTCGGGGGCTGTAAGGTCCACGCCGTTCTGCGTGATCGATGCGATGCTGATCACAGGCGGCTTCACGTCGATATCGAAATTCTTCGTATCTGACGAGCAGTTGGGCACTACGGCTTTGTCGCAGGCGGTAGCAGCAACTTCCGCCAGGCAGGTGGCCGTGGTGTCGCTGATTGTCAGCGTGAAGGTTCCGGCAGGGCCTTCCGTGTAGGGTATATCATTGCCCGCCGAATCCTTGGCTTCGAAGGTCAATGCGTTCAGGCCGCTCTTGTCGTCGCTGGCGTTTACAACCACTACAACTTCGCCCTTGCCGGCGTATGTGTCGGGAGCTGTGAGGTCCACGCCATTCTGAGTGATCGATACGATGCTGATGCTAGGCGGCGTCACGTCGATGTCGAAGTTCTTCGTATCTGACGCGCAGTTCGGCACGACGGCTTTGTCGCAGGCGGTAGCAGTAACTTCCGCCAGGCAGGTCGCCGTGGTGTCGTCTATAGTGAGCGTGTAGGTGAAGGTGCCGGCCGCAGGGCCGGTGACCGTTATCGGATTGCCTGCGGAATCTGTCGCAACCAGTATGGGATCACCATCGAGGCCGCACTTGGCGTCGCTGGCTTCCACAACCACTATGACACTGCCCTTGCCGGCGTATGTGTCGGGGGCCGCCAGGTCCACGCCATTCTGAGTGATCGAGACGATCTCGACGCTCGGCTTGGTGACGTCCACCTCGAAACCGCTTGTTGTGGACTTGCCGTTGCCGGCATTGTCGAATACGCTGGCGGTGAGGGTAGCCAGGCATGTCGCGGTGGGTGGATCAATGGGGATTATGTAGACAAAAGTGCCGGTAGGGTCTTGCGTGGGGCCGTTGACCGTGATCGGATTGTTGGCCGAATCTTTGGCCACCAAGACGGGGTCTCCGTCAAGGCCGCTGTGATCATCGCTGGCTTCCACCACCACAATGACGTCGCCTACGCCGGCGCACTTGCCTGTGCCCTTCAGGTCGACGCCGTCCTGCGTTATGGATGTAATCTCGATGCTGGGCTTGATGTTGTCGATGAAGATGTCATCAGGGTCGGTGCCGACAAGCTCCAGATCGGGGATTTCCGTCCAATCGTCGCAACGGCTGAGCATGGTTTCGAAGGCCCCATCAGGATCCCGGAACCAGATGGTCGTGTCGTCGGTGACGGTGGCATTTGTCACGCCGAAGTAGAGTGTAGCGACTAGCTGATACTCGCCTGGAGCAGGCATGCCACATTCTGAGAGGTGCGTGTCGTATCCGAAGGCGGCGTTGACTTGGCCGTCGAACCACCATCCCGTGATGAGGAAGTTCCACGGCGGTTGGCCGTAGAGGTTGCCGGGAACCACGTCCATGCATGTCAGGAGGCTGGGGTCATAACCCAGCACCACCTGGCAGCCCGACACAGGCTCGGACATATCCGAAAGGCGCAGTTCGACCACCACCCATTCGTTGAAGCTGACGAAGCCGTCATCAGGTTCGACAACAACCAGCGAGAGCACGCCGTCGGCGTGAGCAAGTGCGGAGGAAAGGATAACAGCTACCGCAAATCCGAGAAATATCGAACGTTTCATCGTGAGGTCTCCAAAAAGTTCTCGTACGATCAATCATATCGGCCAGGGATTACGACGGTTATCTTGTGCCCCAGTGTCCTCCTTTCTTTCATCGATCTTGCGGAATTGTGCAGCGCCCGCTGGTTTGGGTTGCCGCAGCATGCCTTCTCGGGCGCGGGCCGCCGGGCGCACCGATGCTGCTGTGCGGGGAGCGCAACCTCCCTGCGGTGCAGCCGAACCTTCTCCGGCTGCAGTGCTGTGTGTGGCGGACATACCTTCGGCCACACTACCTGAAGCTTTGTTTCACAGTGTTACAACGCCCTGTGCCGGCTGCTTGGGGTACACAAGCAACCTCCGGCGAACCGACTTCATTGGGCCCGCTGTTTCAGCCGAACCTTCCCCTCGTGGTTTGTGCCTGGATGTGATGCTTAGAAGAATTTCCGAGGGGCTGTTTCCCGCCTGCATCAGCGGAAATCTGTTCTCAGCCTCGCCTGCGATCCAACCCTGAAATCAACAGTTGATTGCGCCCTCAAGCTTCAAGTTGCCCGAACCCAGATGTCTTGAGCATGGTGATATGGCCATAGTTGACCATTATGCCGTGCAATAATAACACACAGTCGGACTCTTGTCAAGTACAAAATCCGATTTTTTTCTCATTTTTTTGCGCGGCGGCGCCCGGTGCACCGGCGCCTCTACGGGCTGCTCGAGCGGAAGGTCTTTGCACTGAAGTACTTGCGACGAAAGAAAGCGGGCCGGACTCCGTTGTGGAAACCGGCTCTGAAGTGTCTGGTGATGTTTGCGTGAAGCCCTCAGGTTTGCGTTTTTTCCAGTTCGATGGTCACGCTGTAGGCGTCGCCGTCGAATACGGTCTTGGTCTTGTAGCCGCTGTTGTGGAATACGCTGAGCATCGCCTTGTTGCGCGGCATGACCTTGGCATCGAACCGCCTGACTCCGCGCTGCCGGGCGATCTCTGCGATGTAGCGCATCAGGAAACTGCCCATTCCGCGGTCCTGCCATTCGTCTTGCACTATGAATGCCACCTCGGCGGCGGACGTCTTGGGGTCGAGGAAGTACTGCGCGATTGCCACGATGTCTTCCTCGCCGCCCGAGCCGGGCACTATGCCGACTATGGAGAGGTCCTGCACGTAATCGATAGTGGTAAGCTGCTGCACATCCTTGTGCGGGAATGTTTTCGTGCTGCTGAAGAATCGCAACTGCACCGACTGGTCGCTGAGCGAGTACAGCATTTCCTTGAGGGCCGGTTCGTCGGTGGGCTTGACGGGCCGGAAGAATATTTCGGTGCCGTCGGTGAGCGTTTCGTATCGTTCAAGCTCGGCGGGATAATCGACCTTCTCCCACGCGAGGTCGATCTGGTCTTCGTACAGGTATTTCTGTGCCTTGGCGGCCTGCATCAGCTCGCTGCGGAATTTCGGATGGGCGATGTGGATGAGGGCCATCACGCGTTCCTTGATGCTCTTGCCGTGCAGGTAGGCTACGCCGTATTCGGTTACCACGTAGTGGACGTCGCCGCGGGTGGTGACCACGCCGGAGCCTTCTGTCAGGTGCGGCACGATGCGCGAGACGGTGTCGTCGAGTGCGGTTGAGGGCATTGCGATGATCGCCTTGCCGTTCTTGCTGCGTGCGGCGCCGCGGTTGAAGTCGACCTGCCCGCCTATGCCGCTGTAGAAGCGGTAGCCGAGCGAATCGGCCACAACCTGCCCGGTCAGGTCGATCTCGAGGCCCACGTTGATGGCCACCATTTTGTCGTGCTGGGCGATAACAAACGGATCGTTGACATATTCGGAGGGGTGGAACTCGAAGAAGGGGTTGTTGTCTACGTAATCGTACAACGCGCGGGTGCCCATGCAGAAGCTTGCGACGATCTTGTTGCGGTTGATGCTTTTTTTGGCGCAGGTGACCGCGCCCGACTCGACCATGTCTATGATCCAGTCGCTGAACATTTCGGTGTGTATGCCGAGGTCCTTCTTGTCGCGCAGGTATTCGGCCACGGCCTGGGGAATCTGGCCGATCCCGAACTCGATGGTGCTGCCGTCTTCCACGAGGCGTGCGATATGCCGGGCTATGTGGCGGACGGTTTCGCGGGGTGTGGGCGGCGGCAGCTCGATGATCGGCTCGTCGTACGGCACGAGATAATCGATTGAATTCACATGCAGGAAGCTGTTGCCCAGGGTTCGCGGCATGTTCCGGTTGACCTGTGCGATCACGTAATGGGCGTTGGTTGCGGCGGCGCTGACGATATCCACCGACACGCCGAGGCTGCACAGGCCGTTGCTGTCGGGCTCTGAGATGCTGATGAGCGCAACGTCGATCGGCAGGCGCCCGCTCTCGAACTCGCGCGGTATTTCCGACAGGAATATCGGCGTGTAGTCGCCCACTCCGCGCTGGAGGGCGTCGCGCACGTTGTCGGCGATGAAGAAGCTGTTCATCTTGAACTTTTCGCGGAATCTCTCGTCGGCGTAAGGGGCCACGCCCATCGTCAGCAGGTGCATGATGTTTGCATCGGAAATATGTGCGGAAAGCTCCATCAGCGCATGCACGAGGTGCTGAGGCTGCGCGCAGCCGGTGCCTATGAAAATATGATGCCCCGGTTTCACCACCTTGAGCGCATCGGGCGCGGAGGCGATCCGTTCGCGGTATTTTTCTTTCCAGTCGAACTGTGTCATTGTCATCCTTCTTCAGATATTTCCTCGGCCGGCGTTGCCGCTAATGATCAGGTGACCAGGAGATCAGGAGACCGCAGGCGAGTTTGGCACTTGAGTCGTTCTCGCGCCGTGAGCGGTTTCCGGGCGCCTGCTCTGGCCGGCGTTGCCGGCCACCGGCTTTCCGTCACCTGCTCGCCTGTTCACCTGCTCTGGCCGGCATTGCCGGCCACGGTTATTCGAGCATCTACTGCGATCGGCCGCACGCCCACCGGGCCGACCACGTAGGGGTTGATGTCCATCTCCTGAATCTCGGGGAATTCGGTCACAAGCTGCGACAGCCGCTGCAGGCCCTCGGCAACGGAATCGATGTCTATCCCCTCCTGCCCTCGTGCGCCTTTCAGCAGGCCGTAGGTCTTGGTCTCCTGCAGCATCTGCCTGGCTTCCTGTGCCGTCAGCGGGGCCAGGTAGAAAGCCACGTCCTTCAGCACCTCCACGTAGATGCCGCCCATGCCGAACATCATCATCGGGCCGAACTGCGGGTCGCGCTTCATTCCCAGGATCACCTCCTGGCCTTTCTTGCACATCTCCTGCACGAGCACGCCCATAATGTCGGCCTCCGGCCGCTTCTTCGGAACCCGCAGCATCATCAGGTCGAATGCATCCTCAACTTCCTGCGGAGTGTCGATGCCGACCTTGACGCCGCCCACGTCCGACTTGTGGAGGATGTCGGGCGACCATATCTTCAGCACCACCGGATACCCGAGCTGGTTGGCGATGCTCACCGCCTGCTCGGCCGTCGTTGCAAGCGCGCCCGGCGGAGTGGTGAAGCCGTATGCCTCGAGAATCTCCTTCGACTCCAGCTCGCCCACCTCAAACTGCTTGCGGCGCAGGTGGCGGTTGATTATCTTCTCCACGCGGCGGCGGTTCACCGGGAAAAGCTTGACCACCCGCTTGGGCTGCGAGCGCCAGCGCGAGTAGTTTATCATGGCGCGAATGGTGGCGACGGCGCTTTCCGGCGAAACATACTGCGGCACCTGCCCTTCGCGCAGCACGTCGATCCCCTCCTGCACCTCCTCTGCCCCCATAAAACACGCCAGCACGGTTTTCTCCGGAAATTCGTTCGACACCCGCACGACGGCCTCGGCCGTCTCCTTCGCTTGCGTCATAATCTGAGGCGTCAGCAGCACCATCGCAATGTCTACGTTGTCATCGGCCAGCACCGTGCGCAACGCAAACTCATAGCGGTCCGCCAGGGCGTCGCCGAGCACGTCGACGGGGTTGTTCACGTTTGCGGCAGCCGGCAGGTTCGCGGCGAGCGCCTCTTTTGTAGCGTCGCTGAGCGCGGCAAAGGTGAGTGATTCGCGTTCGACGGCGTCGGCGGCCATGATACCCGGGCCGCCCGCGTTGGTAATAACCGCCACGCGCTGCCCGGCCGGCAGCGGCTGATATGCGAACGCCTGGGCGTAGTCGAACTGGGCCTGAATGCTCGGGCAGCGCACGATGCCCGACCGCTCGAAGGCGCACTCGTATGCCGTCTCGAGACCCGCAAGGCTGCCGGTATGCGACGACGCCGCCTTCGCCCCGGCGCCCGTCCCGCCCGATTTCATCAGCAGGATCGGCTTCGCCCTCGATATATGCGCCGCCCGCCGCACGAACTCATCGCCGTTCGTGATGCTCTCGAGGTAACCAGCAATCACCGCCGTCGACGGATCCTCACCCAGCGTGGAAATCACGTCGAGCTCGTCGACGTCCGCCTTGTTGCCGATGCTGATCAGCTTGCTGAAGCCCACCCTGCTCGCGTTGGCCATATCGAGGATGGCGGCCAGCAGCGCGCCCGACTGGGAAACATAACCGATGGTGCCCACCGCCGGCAGCCTGCCGCCGAAGCTGGCGTTCATCTTGTGCCCGGGAACCATCACGCCCAGGCAGTTGGGACCGATGATCCGCACGCCGCCGGCCCTCGCACCCTG
>Ga0307380_10006281_pt1 | contig 15634 bp, 14 predicted proteins | sample UN3MG_FD_202239 | JGI IMG/M metagenome (GOLD analysis project Ga0307380, IMG submission 202239) | Soil microbial communities from Risofladan, Vaasa, Finland - UN-3 | ecosystem: Environmental > Terrestrial > Soil > Coastal area > Acid sulfate soil | place: Finland: Risofladan, Vaasa | collected...
CTATGCTCGGGCCATTGAGCTGAATCCTTTGGGAGCAGATGGCAGAAGGGCCTGGAATAACCGGGGTGCAGCTTTGGACAACCTGCGTAGACACGAGGATGCCATCGAAAGCTATGAGGAGGCACTTATGATCGACCCATTCGATATCTACGCCTGGAACAATAAAGGCGTGGCCTTAGGGGTTTTAGCCAGGCACGAGGAGGCGATAAGCTGCTTTTTAAAGGCTATAGAGATCGAGCCGGAATATGCTACGGCCTGGAAGAACCTGGGTGTAGCCTATCAGTCGCTGCATCGCGACGCTGAGGCAAAAGAGGCCTTTAAAAGAGCAAGAGAATTAGGACTGGATTAATCTATTTATCTATTTCATTACATCTATTTCATTCCCAAAAGAGTACTGACGATCTCATCGATGAGAGCCTCACGGTTTTCTCGGGTTACAGTTATCACCTGGAACGTGCTGCGAATTTTCTTGGCCAATCGGTGATTGGACCACTCATGCAGTACCACGAGCATGGGCTTTGGTGAGGCGATGGCCATTTCTACGGCGGAAACGAATCTATGGCTAGACAGCTCCATGGGACCCACCTCGTCTACCACGATCAGGTCACATTTCAGGGCATTTTCCACTGCGACAGCTCCCAGACCATCCAGGTCCTCCGGATGGACGCGATACTTTCCCAGTTGTGGTCCGCTGCCTGTTTCATCGGCTAAAATGCCCACGGCCCCCGAGGCAAGGTCGAGCAGCTCAAAGCCGATGCGCCGATCTTTGTAACGCTTATCCCGCGCCAGTACTCCCCCTACGCGCATGCCTGTGGCTGTTGCCACTTTCGCCACCAGCGTGGATTTTCCGATACCGTGGGACCCGGTGACTGCTATCCTAAGTGCCATATTGCTCCCTCATCCTCTCCGCGTATCGGCTAAGGCTCTCTACATCTTTTATCTCTTTTTTGACCAGCTTTTTGAGGCGACTTCTGATCTCTCCGTCAGGTCGCGAGCCTGCGGAGCGTAGGTGGCGCTCGATCGTCTTGCACATCTCATCGCCCTTGCGATCCCAGTCGGTGAGAAGTATGATCTGCGGATAGTCCCTGGCTGCATCCTCTGCTAAGTCCAGAGCTGACCTGCGACTGGCCATGATCACCGGCCCGGGAAGGCCCAAAGCACGCAGGGCCTGCTCGTCGCGCCTTCCCTCCACAATGATGGCAGCACCCTGGTAAGAAGCATCAAGAAGAGATGCGATCAGCTCCTCTAGGGCCTGCAGATCATAAGTCCCCTTGGGACGGCTCACCCGCTCTTCCCTTCTGGTAGCCATGCTTGTTAGCTCAATTCGCTTCGCTGCTCACTAGCATTTCATTTTCTGCTCTAATGCCGAGACGACCTCTTCCTTTGTCATGCCTTTTACCAAAAGAAGCTTTCTTGCGTTCTTGTGCCCGCTTAAGACCTCTACTTTTTGCGGGGCAATGTTGAGCGTTTTGGCCAGCTCCTCCGTCAGTTGCCGGTTAGCTCGCCCTCGCGATGGCTCCTCCGTCAGATGGGCTTCTATTGACTTCCTCCAGAGATTGAAGCCAGAGGGCACAACCAGCCGTGAGGAGCCGGGCACCACATCAAAGCTGATGATGCAGCCAAGAGGATGAGGCTTGACCGCCTCGCAAAGGTCCATTAATCTTAAAAGGAGCGTCCTGGGGCTTAAAGCTTCTCTCTGGCGAAGATGCTACAAGTCACATTCTTCCCCCTCATCTTCTCAAGTCCAAAAAATAAATTTTTGAAGACATTTGTAAAGGTCCGCCTGGATGGAAACGTTTTGGCAAAAAGTTAAAATAGCGCCAGCGATGAAAGGAGAGAGGTTCGATGAAGATTAAGCAAGTCGTCGTCCTGGCAGATCAGGCTCAGGTGGCAAGTTCCATTCTTCCCGGCTTGAAGCAGCTTGGCCTGCAAATCTGTGACCGGCTCCCAGGCGAGGGCGATGGAAAGGATTGCCTTTTGATATTCGATCAGGGATATGAAACAACTACTGTCGGCTCGCTCCTCATTCGCCAAGCTCTGGCCAATGGAAGTCCTGTTTTATTAAACAACGCCGAATGCTCATCCGTTTTAGAAGAGATCAAGCAGACGAGCGGCCTTTCTTTAGAGACCAGAAATAACTTGGAAGCATATGCCCTCTACAGGTGTCTGCAAAGCGATTCGCAAAGACTGGCTGCTCTTCAAGCCGGCGTGAACGCCATGCCCCGCTATGTGGCGGCGGCCTATGAGAAGGTACAGGATCTTCGTTATGGAGAGAACTGGCACCAAAAGGCGGCGCTCTACCGCAAGCAAAACGGTCTTGGCCTGCATAAATCCAGGAAGTTGAATGGACGGGAGATGTCCTACAACAACATGGTTGATGCGGAAACGGTGCTCGAGATGCTGATCGACCTATCGGAGTACGATAGTGTCCCGGTGGAAAAGCCCCTTTCGGTCATAGTGAAGCATGCCAATCCCTGCGGCGTGGCCTATGGCGAGCGTCTGGATGATGCCTATCGTCTCTCTTTCGCGACAGATCCCAAATCCGCTTTTGGTGGCGTCATAGGATTCAATCGGCCAGTAGACCTGGACACGGCTCGCGCCATCGGTGACAGCTTCGTAGAGGTGCTGCTGGCTCCTGGCTATGAGCCTGAGGCCCTAAAGCTGCTGACGGAGAAGAAGCCCAACCGCAGAGTCCTGGATATCGGAGATCTGCTGGCCAGAAAGGACGAGCTTTATCAAGGCTACTATCAGAGAAGCATCTTCGGGGGCATGATGCTTCAGGATTATGATACGGGCGATCTCAAGGAATGGAAGGTTGTAACCAAGAGGATTCCTACAGAAAAAGAGAGCAAAGCCCTTCGATTTGCCTGGAAGGTCTCCAAGTATGTCAAGTCCAATGCCCTGATTTATGCTACGGAAAACCAGACCATAGGCATAGGGTCGGGCCAGGTGAGCAGGGTGGATTCGGCGCGCTTTGGTGCGGAAAAGGCAGAAGAGCATGGCCTTTCCACTCGAGGAACGGTAGCTGCCACGGATTCATTCTTCCCCTTCCGAGATGGACTGGACCAAACCTTCCAGGCAGGAGCTGTTGCAGTAATTCATCCCGGAGGATCCATACGGGATGCAGAGGTGATTGATGCCGCCAATGAGCACGGCATGGCCATGGTCTTCACAGGCATGCGCCACTTCAGGCACTAAATTTTCCTGCAGGAAATATTCAGGCATTAAGTGTAAGAGTAAGACGATTTTCCCGCTTCTAGCTATTGTGCTCTTCATTTACCTGGCATTTTATCCGGTCCAGGCAAGCGTCATCCAGGCGGGCCCGGATATCCAGACGGCCATAAACTCAGCTAAAGCTGGAGACACGATAGTAGTCGGTCCGGGAGACATAAGTCGCTTCGAGGTAGATCGGCCATTAACCATTAAGGGACGGGGGAGTCCCATTCTCTCTGCAGCCCTACAAAAACCTGCCATAGAAGTGAACAGCAATGGCGTCACCATCACTGGATTTCGAATCATTGGCGTGGGCAAGGACAGTAATGCCAAGTTCAATTACTATATGCAAAATCCCGCGGCGGCAGCAGGAGCTCGCTTTGATGAGCCCAATTCTGCCATAGTTGTGAGGGGCAACGCCTTCTCTCTGAAAAATTGCAGCATATTTGGAGCTGAAGTGGCAGTTTCCGCGGAGAACGTGCACAACCTGGTCTTGCAGAATACGACCATGGAAAGCTGCGATACGGGGGCATCTATCCTGCAAAGCAGCCAGGTAAAAGTTTCTGACTGCCACATAAAGAGCTGTAAAAAATACGGGCTTGATATTGAAAGGTCTCGCGATGTAGTGCTTGACAATAACAGCATTGTAAACAACACTAATGGTGGCATACTCCTCAAAGAGTCGACAGAATGCATTATTCAGGATAATCTCCTCTCCATGAACACCTTTGGGCTGTCACTTTGGAATGCGTCGTATAACCAGGTGAGAAGAAATCGGGCCGATCACAATTACTATGGAATCCTGGTGACATCCTGGTCGAGCTACAACAACATAACTGAGAATGTGGCCGAGGATAACAGCAGAAGCGAAATCGTGACCGGTTTTGGCATCGGCATCAGCGTACAAGAGAACAGCAGCTACAACATGCTGATCAAAAACACTGCTAAAGGCAACTTCAACGGCCTGGAGCTGTCCCGAGGCTGCAAGTTCAATGCCGTCTACAGCAACAACGCTTCGGACAACAAACACGGCATAAGGCTCAATGAGAACAGGAATAACCTCATCTTCGGCAATAACTTCATTAGAAACGACATCAATGCCTATGAGAATACCAGCATCAATATCTGGAATACCACGATAGGCAACTACTACAACGATTATCGCGGCAAGGATGAGAATGCAGACGGCATAGGCGATCAGCCCTATTCTCTTCCGGGGCCCGAGTCCCGGTCCTTTGACTTCCGACCCCTCATCCGTCCTTACTGGAAGGCGGAATTGGACCGCGTAGCACTACGGGATGAGGTTAAGAAATATGCTGTATACGGGCCGGCTGATGAGGAGTTTCCTACCACCAGGGTGCAAGACGGCGTCATAGTGATATCCAGCAAAGCGCCCAGCTCGCCGCCCAAATGGTCGGACTCAAGGCCGCTGGATATGAGCGCACCTCCTTTCCAAAAAGAAAATGATTTCTAGCTACTTGGAAGTATCATGAGGCAAGGATTGCCGGGAAGGATTTTCAAGCAGGGATTGCTAGGAAGAATTATATCCTCTACCGGGCGTTTTTGGCAGTGATGAATCTCATAACGGAAGGTGCTATCACCTTCGAGACCGAGGGTGCCTTCTACAATCCAAAGATGCTTCTCAACCGGGATATCGGCGTAGCCATGGCCAGTAGCCTGAGCCTCACCGACTATCTGGATGCCCTGTCTGCCAGCGGCATTCGTGGGCTGCGAGTAGCTAAGGAAGCGGGCGCAGCAAAAGTGACCTTAAACGACGTCAATCCCCAGGCTTGCCAGCTCATCGAAAAAAACATGGCCCGAAATGGTCTGGATGGCACAGTTACCTGCTGTAATGCCAATGTTCTCCTGCATGAGCAGCACTTCCAGGCAGTGGACCTGGACCCCTTCGGCTCTCCCTCTTCCTATCTTTCTGCAGCCAGCCGGTCCGCTCTCTCTTACCTATTTATCACCGCCACCGACACGGCGCCCCTCTGCGGCGCCCATCTTATGAGCGGGATTAGGAAGTACATGGCAGTTCCACTACGCACGGACTATCACCGAGAGATGGGGGCCCGAATTCTTCTTGGCCTGGCGGCCCGAGAGCTGGCCCGCCTGGACAAAAGCATGCAGCCCTTGCTTACTCACGTTACCGATCACTATGTGAGAACTTACCTGCGTGTGATCAAAGGGGCAAAAGTAGCCGACAGATGCCTGGAAAAAATAGGCTATGTCGAGCACTGCAATAGCTGCGGCAGCTTTATTCTCCTGGAAAAGCCCCAGCCAGGGGGAAAGTGCTGCCATTGCCTCGGTAAGACGAGTTTGGCTGGCCCTCTGTGGCTAGGCGGCATACAGGAAGCGCAGATAATCGAGAAGGCCCTGGCCTGGGAGGGCTTGAGCCCCCGAGCAAAAAAACTTCTTTATACATGCGCAAGCGAGGTGGAGGCGCCCATGTACTATGATCATCATAGTATCTGCAAGAGGCTGCGCATCACCCCCGGCAAGATAGATGAGGCTATCGCAAGGCTGCGAGCCAGCGGGCATCGGGCTTCACGCACCCATTTTAATGGACTTGGCATCAAAACCAATGCCTGCATGGCGGAGGTGGAAGCCGCTATAAGACAGGCTTGATTTCTGAATAATTTATAATAAGTTCGATCTGTTTTTCCAACCTAAAACTTAATAAAGGAGAAGAGACCTAATAGTGATAGCTGCATTATGATAGGATAATGCAGGAATTCGCGGCACGAGGTGACGTTTATTACCCCCTTCATTGCTACTCCCTTTCGCATCTCGTGCCATCCCTTCTTACGATTTAGCGCGTTTTAGATGCAATTAGCACCCTATTTGGCTTATTTAGCGGGTTATGACCTGCCACGGTTGATATCTTTTCTCTTGAGCAGGGCGGCGGTGGCTCTCATGGCCTATTTCGCCAGCCAGGGTCAACGCATGCTCTCCGCCTTCATTACTACCCATCCCTTGCTTACAGTTTTCAGTTTTTGCCCATCTATACGGTGGGCGGCAGCAAGACGGTAGAGGAGGATACCAAAAGCCTTCTGAGCACCTCACGGGATCTGTTGTCTCTTAATTGTTTTCCTGGGTGTTAATAAAATTGGAATATTCAAGAGAATTATCCAGGACGTCCTTCTCTTCGAATCCCGTCCATCCTCCTGGAAATGATGCTGTCCGGCACAAAACTATAAAATATTAGTTAGATTAATGACGAGGCCATGAAAATTGCTCTCGTCGGCGGAACCGGCGATATCGGCACGGGATTTGCCGTGCGTTGGGGGCAAAAGCATGACATCCTCATCGGTTCACGAAATGCTGATAAAGCCCGGGAGAGCGCGGCCGCGGTATTGGAGCTTTTAGGGAGGCTGCCAGGTAATATGCGGGGCACGGACAACGCTAGTGCCATTGCTGCGGCTGATGTGGTCGTGCTATGCGTGCCCTATGAGAATATGATTTCTGTTACAGATGATCTGAAAGACTCCTACAAAGACCAGATCGTTATCTCGCCCGTGGTGCCCATGATTTACAATGGCAAGTTCTTTATGCACCATACTCCTGCTGAGGGAAGTGCAGCCATGCAGGCGATGTCGCTGCTCCCAAAGGGGGTAAGGGTTGTCTCTGCCTTTCATACCATCTGCGCCGCAACTTTGCAGGATAAGGAAAAAGTGATGAAGGGTGATGCTTTTATCTGTGGCGATGACGCGGAGGCCGTGGATATCACTATAGAGCTGGCCGGTGAGATCAAGAGCCTCAGGCCACTGAAAGCGGGTCCCCTGGCAGTCTCGTCCATGGTGGAAAGCCTGACGCCGTTTCTGCTTAATGTGGCTCGCAAGAACAAGATCAAGGATGCAGGAATTGCCATCGTTTCCGAGTAGTAATGATAAGTTGAATAAAAATAAAAATCAAAAATAACTAACTAAACTTGATATAAAATTGTTTATAACCCCCGAGATCAGTTCTTTCATATTTTCCAGTCCCAGCATCTGCCAGATGAGAATGCCTCCCAGGATTACGCCGGCCATGGCACCCAGGTTCGACAGTGCTGCTACCAGGATGACCTTGAAGAGGCGGTTTTCCATCATCTGCTCAAAACTGTTTGCAGCAGCGAGCTTTTTCAGGTCGGATACGCTTGGCTTAAGTTTTCGGGCCTCTACCATTCCAGCAAACCAGCCCGCTGCTAAAAATGGGTTGAGGGTGGTCATCCAGGCCACCAGTAGTGCCGTCAATGCCGAGAATGGGTGGCCTTTTGCCAGGACCACGCCCAAAGCCGATAGCCCGCCCGTGGTCACGAACCAGATGGCAAAGGCTTGCAAAATGATCTCGCTGGACTGGGCCATAAGCAGCACCAGAGCAATGGTGGCCAGGATAAGCAGACTCACCACTACCCCAAATACCTTGACAAATGTGATTTTTTTTCCGGGCTTCTCGTTCAAACCTTCCAGGGCAGGAATCTTTTCGGGGTGCTCCAGGTGTTTGACTATGCCCTCTCTGTGGCCCGCTCCCACCACGGCCAGCACACGACCCTGCTTGGAGAGCAAGAATAGATTTCGGGCCAAGAAAGCGTCGCGCTCATCAATGAGCACATTTGCAGCTCCCGGAGAGATCTTCCGAAACTCCGAGATCATCTGGGAGACAATATCTGCCTGGGTGATGCTGTCGATATCAATTTCTTCATCGCCCCTGCCAAAAGCCGCGGGTATCAGAGATCCGACCAACCTGATCTTGTCAATAAATCCCATGGCCGACCAGAAGCGCTGAATGGTAATGCCTATGTCCCGGTCTACAAGCGCCACCCGCGCGCCTGCTCTCCGGGCCGCTTCGATGGCCGCCAGCATCTCCGAGCCGGGTTTTACCCCCATCTCCTCGCCGATCTTTCTCTGGATGTAGGCCAAAAACAACTGCACCAGGAACAAAAAGAGTTTTGAGCCACTCAAAAGCTCACTGATCTTGATGTCCTTCTCTTCCTCCTGGCCGATAAGAGCCTTATAACGGGCAGGACATAGCTCTACAGCCACTATATCGGGGCGCATCTCCTCTATTTTGCTGATTACTTCCTGCACGCTTTTTTCTGAGACATGCGCCGTTCCCACGATGATGACCTCATGTGACTCGCCGCCGGTGGATTCTGTCTCCGGCACCACCAGCTGGCAAGCAGGCGCGTCGTCCTCTTTCATCTTTTCCGTCGTATTCTCCAAATTGATTACCTCTTAATGTTCCCGCTCTGAGCACAGTTCAATGGCTCTGACCAGGTCCTCCCTGGAGACGATGCCCACCAATCGGCCCTCCTCTATCACAGGCAGCCGGCGAATTTGCAGGTCATTCATCTTCTTCATGGCAGTCGATGCCTCTTCCTCAGGGCCAATCAGATATAACTTTCTTGCCATCACCTGATCGACGCGAGTCTGGGCACGCCTTGCTTCAGGAACATTCTGCAGATCGGTCAAGGTGACAATTCCCTCTAGGGCTCCGCCTGACATTACCGGGTAGCCTCTATGCTTTTCCAGGAACATCAGCTCTTTTAGCTCATCAAGTGTCATTTCAGGAGAGACGCTGCGCACCTGGGATGACATAATGTTTCGCACTAATATTCCTTCCAGGCTGACGCTTATTTCAGTAGCCTTATCCTCTTCAGACGCACCCACATAAACGAAGAAGGCCACAAAGAGGAGCATGAAATTTAAGGATAACAGGCCTAGCAGAAACATGAGTGTCGCGAAGATCTTTCCGATATCAGCAGCACGCCGGGTAGCTTTTACATAAGGCATGCGGGTAGCAAACCAGGCCCGTAAAAGGCGGCCCCCATCCATGGGAAAGGCGGGGAGGAGATTGAAGGCCATGAGGATGAGATTCATGATGCCCAAAGTCCAGAGCATGATGGCCATAGCGTTGCCTTCACCGGCAAGAGCTGCAGCCTGCCCTGCCAAATAAACCGAGAGCAATCCCACCACGCCGCTTACAGCCGGCCCGGCAAAGGCCATCTGCAGCTCCATGCGGGGATCTCTGGGGATCTCCTCCATGGAGGCCACCCCGCCAAAGAAGTAGAGAGTTATGCTCTTTATGCTGATGCCGTTCTTATGAGCGATATAGGAATGACCAAGCTCATGCAGGGCCACGCAGGCGAAGAGAACTACAGCAAAGAGTAGAGAATAGAGCCAGCGCAGCTCGACCGGCTCAATGCCGCCGAAACCATATATCTTTCCGTAGACTGTCTGGCTGAAAGAGGCAAACGCCCAGGCAACATAAAGAATGACTAAAAGAAATGTCCAGTGCAGCCGGATGGGTATGCCCATAATCTTTCCCAGCTCGATAGAAGAGTTCATAGGGGGCCTTTAACCTCTGGTATTAATAGATCTTTTGACAGCTGGCAGGGAAAAATGATTAACTGAAAATGCGATTTTTATTAAATTTTTAAGTGAGCGGGTAGGAGAGTGGGGGTTCAGTGTGGATTTCAAAAACTAGGATTACCCGCTCAATTAAATGAAGTGACGGTAAAGATTATAAATTTTTCCCCCGGGGAGAATGAACGGGGAGATTGAAGCCATCTATTTTATAATATTATTGAATCTCACCACTGAATTTGGCCCCGCCGCCCGGATGGGCTTCTACCAGATACCTCACCTGAGCGCTATGCTCGGCCATACAGGCTGCCGTATAAGCATCGTTCAAGCTCTTACCGGCGGCAAACACACCATGGCCGCGAGCGATGCATGCCTTATGAGTCTGCAGGGCAGAAGATACAACGATAGCCAGCTCTCCTGTTCCATAGCGACCTTCAACAATGGGCATCGCCCCCAAAAAGATCAGGCCCTCGCCATCTATGGGCATTATTTCCTCTTGCACCAACAGAGATAAGGCCACAGCATAGGGAGAATGGGTGTGAATGATGGCCTTATTTGTGGTGCTCTGGTAGACGGCCCGGTGAACACAGGTCTCACTGCTGGCTATGTTGTCTTGATCGCAGGGAAAACCTAAATCAACCTCCACTACTTGGCTTTTATCCAGCTCGTCGAGCATGCTACCTGTACAGGTTATGAAGATCTTTTCTCCCTGCAGGAGGCTGATATTTCCGAACCTGGAGCTAGTAAGCCCGGAAATAACTGCTTTTTTGCCGAACCGGGAGATCTCTTGCCAGGCTAAAGGCATACCAGCTTCACCTCTTCACCCGCAGATGGAAAGGGACCGCCTTATAGTCCACCTCCCCGAATTTTCCCAGCAAATCAACCTTTATCTGGTAGTCGCCCGGTGTCCAAAAGCTCGTCTCCCAGCGGGCAGAGAAAATACCGTTGCCGTCGAAGTCATCCATGGGTATCTCCAGATTTCTGTCCGGACCAATGATGTTGGCGTTTATGGTCCTGATATCGCCCAGGGCATGCGCCTCGATCATAACAGGCTCGCCCACGGTAGCATCGTTACTGTTAAGTGCAATTTTCTCCAGATCGGGAGGCGACAGCCCTGGGCGAGCCGCCTTAATGTTATGCAGGGCGCAGGTCAGATTAAGGGCCCCGTAGCCGTAAACATTGTCCTGCCCGGACGGGCCCAGGTCGTCCGCTGTCTTGAGCAGCATCCTCTTCACATCAGCAGGCCCAAGATCAGGCTCCGCTTCCAGCAGCAGCGCCGCGGCCCCGGAGACCTGGGGAACAGCCATGGAGGTGCCGCTCACAGAGCTTTTGCCGTTCTTCGATCCGGCCAGGGCGGAGACAACATCCACGCCCAGCGTGACCAGGTCGGGCTTGGTATCGCCTTTGGCCGTCGGCCCGCGCGAGGATAATTCAAAGATAGTGCCGGAGCTGTCCACGGCGCCCACGGTTATCACATTCTCAGCACCGCCGGGAATGACAATAGATGAGGATGCTGGGCCGGAGTTTCCTGCAGCCACACACATAACCAGCCCCTTTTCCACCATTTTGTTGCAGGCTTCATCCAGAAGAGATGTACCGTCCGAAGGGCTCTCACCACCTACGGAAAAGGATATGACCTTTATTCCATAACGGTCTTTATTTTCCAGGCACCAATCCAGTGCTTTTAGGGCATCAGATAGGTAGCATGCCCCTTCTCGGTCCATGACCTTTATCACTACCATACGAGCTCCCGGTGCCACACCTGTGCCCTTCTCACCAGCGACAAGGCTGGCACAATGGGTGCCATGTCCGTTGTCATCGTAGGAAGCAGTTTGATTGTTCACGAAATCCTTGAAGGCCACAATTTTGCCTGCCAGGGCCTCGTGCTCGCTATCCGCACCAGTATCAATGAGAGCCACAGTCACGCCCTTTCCCGTGTAGCCTTTATTCGTCCTGGGGTCATCGATGTTCGAGGGACCATTAATAGGAGTGGAGTGAGTAGACTGGTCACCGTTTTTTCCTGGCAGCACCAAAACCTTCAACTTCTGGTCCTTGTAGATGCCCTTGACGCCATCCGTCCTGGCAATCTTCTCCAGCTTGTCGCCGGACACCGTCAACGCACTCACCGGCAGGATATGGAAGCGATCCTCTGATGGAGCAACATCGCTCATATTTTCGTCATGAAGGACGATCACCTTCAGATCTTTTCCTCCTTGCTTTTCCAGGCTATCCTCGATTCCGTTACTGTTGAGATCATTGGGGTTGCGAATGGTAAGGGTTGCTGATTCGTCCTTTGCCGCATTGCCGGATTTGTCGATGGCCACAATTGTAACCTTATAGGTCGCAGGCGGCAGGTTGGAGCCGCAGTATCCTGTGTATCTGCCGTCTTGGTTCAGGTCCAGCATGAGGTTCATGCGATTGCCGATATCGGCATAGACCATCTCTATGCTGCCTGCATCATGGACGAAGGCGTTGATCTCGCTTCTGGGAGCGCCAATCTTCAGCGCCGAGGGGCTTATGCTCACACCATAAATGACAGGAGGCATACCATCATCTGCATTTGGCTTGAAGTAGCTATCATATTCTTTTTCAAACCAGATGCTGGCCTTGTTGTTATCGAGCGCACTTTGCATGGGAAAAGCGGCAGCACAGCTAAGCAGACATCCTAATAAAATAAAATAAGCAAATGGTCTGGAGTTCACGCTTAATCCCAGTTATTCATTTCCAATATTCTTATATTTATTGGTGCCAGTAACCTCAATCTGTATGGCATCCGGGAAGGTCTCGGTGATATCTCCTAAAGTGGCTACAATATCTACCTTGTAGACAGCGGCCGCGACATTGGCATTCCAAATGCCGGAAAACTCGTCTCCATCAGATTTGATGCGTTTCATTATGACCTTGGAGATTGTATCTCCGGAAGGGCTTTTAATCTGGGCCGATACAGTGAAACCACTTTCAGCTGCGCTTTTTTGCGCCTGGGATGTGGAGCCTATCCTCACCACGCCATCGGTGCTGCTCAGGTCGGCATATCCCTGCGGCGAGCCAAATCCACAGGTAGCGCACCCTTTGATAGTCAGAATCGTCTTGTTACTGCTCTGGTTGCTGTTTTCCGCCGCCACAGCCGAACTCGTGTTCTTCTCTTCGAAGATTGCTGTTATCTGGACAACATCTCCTATCTTCGCTGGATTAGGCACCCCATAAGCCTTTCGCAAAGCGATGTTGAGGTGAGGCAAATTAGCCTGCCAATCCTGCCAGGAGTAAATTCTGGCATCATAGTCCAATAGAGTCAGAGCAAGCCAGATCATGGAAGCCTTGACTCCGGTATTAGTGTAGACTACAACAGGCCTATTCTTATCCAGAGATGAAAATAGCTCTTCCAGGCTTTCTTTGTCCTTGATCTTTTTGCCGTCCAGGACTCGATCATAAGGAATGTTAATGCTTCCCGGTATCGATCCTGCTTCATATTCTATGGCAGTTCTTGCGTCAATGACCTGGGGTGTGCCGCTGTGCACGAACTCATAAGTGGCCAGAAGATCAGCCTTTATGACCGGAGTATAGCTCTGAGAAGGTAAAGCCGCAGGCTCGCTTACTGTGGGCTGCAAAGCTGCCACCCAGTCATCAATGCCTCCGTCCAGCAGTTTGACATTCTCATGGCCCAGATACTTCATTATCCAGTAAACATAAGTTGCCGCCGAAGGTCCTCCACCGCAGGGCTGACATTCTCCATAAATGAGGACTGCATCATTTTGAGATATGCCTGCTTCTCCTAAAATCGCTGCCATCTCCGTTGCAGGCTTGAGAGCTGCCCCAGGACCGAGAAATTCGGTATAAGAGATGTTTATAGCTCCGGGAATATACTCCGTAGAGCTGGGGCTTATATCGAGAATTACCCCTGAATTATTTACACTCTCCAGGGGCACCAGCACAGAGGCAAAGCTATCGCTTCTCTTTGCATCTGCCTGGCTGCTCTGCAAAGCGCGGGACGCATCACTGTCTGAAGAGCTTTCTGCCTCTGTTACGGAAGCTATATTCAAATTTTCTTTATCGGATGATGCCTGGCTTTTATCTGCTTGCAAGGACGGATTATTCTGCCTGGAATGCTGGGGTGAAATCAAGCCATTGGTACTGGAGATCACCTCTGCTGTTGCATTCTCCTTGCCCAGGAACACTGCCCACTCATTATTCAGCACATCCTGTTGAGTTGTGGCCGATCCGCCTTTGCAGGCGGAGCATTCTCCATTGACGCTGGATATGGCACCCGCAATTATCGCCATCAAAAGCAGGATACTCATCACAATTCTCGATATCTTCATGCCTTTGCCTCGAGTCTATCAAGCCGCAGTATTAGTCGCATCAGCTATGCTTAGAGCTACCTGATTATGCAGATAATTCTCATAGGAGTACAGCTGGGCATCATAGCCCATTAGTTTCAGGGCAAACCAGACCACAGAAGCCTTCACACCGGTATTAGTGTATACTACCACCGGCTGGTTCTTGTCAAGGATGGCGAAGACTCGTTCTAGCATGGCTTCATCCCTGATTTTGCTATTGATGATGACACTCTCGTAGGGAATATTGATTGCACCGGGAATCGAGCCAGCGCCAAACTCTTGAATGGTCCTGGCATCCACGATTTGGGCCGAGCCGCTCAACACATAATTGTAATCTGCGGTAAAATTTGGATTGATTTGTGAGGTGTAGGTCTTAGCTGGCAAGATCGCCGTCTCTGTGGCAGTAGGCTTTCCAGCTATTGCCCAATCATTAACCGTTCCATCCAGCACCCTGACATTCTCCTGTCCTAAGGATCTCAGGATCCAATAGATAAAGGTCGCAGGGGCAGGTCCGCCTCCACAGGGCATGCATTCGCCATAGATGACCACCGGATCGTCGCGGGAAATTCCGGCGTCTCCCATTATCTCGGCCAGCTCAGCCTCCGATCGCACATAGGTGCCATTCAGAAAATCCGTATAAGGAATAGCAATTGATCCTTGGATGTGCTGCGTGGCGTTCTCGCTGATGTCCAGCATGACAGTGGCGCCGGATACCTCGTCAATAGGAACGAACATGCTCATGGCACTCGCGCTGCGCACGATGGGAGCGTTCTCATCCGCAGGTTTGCGGGGCTCGATCTTCTTAGCGGCCTGGCTTTCGGAGGCAATTTTCTCCGTCACATTTTCCTGCAGCGAATTGCTCTCTTCAGCAGCATTGGTTTCATTGAAGCCGGCTAAGGGTTGTTTCCAGACACCCACCCGGTTCTTCTGAGCCGTGCTCAGACCCGGCATGACCTCTGCCTTTCCTGCATTGGGATTTCCGATCTCATTGAGCTTTGCCGCTCCTGACCAGCCTGAATCGCCACTGCAAGCATCGCAAAATCTTTCGTTCCCGTATGCTGCATTTGCCAGTACCATCAGCGCCAATAGCGCTATGATGCTCGCTCCTGCTATACAGGACCACAAACATGTTCTGAATGCTGTCATTATCTCCCCTTTTAATACATTAGCAACTTATGAAATAAAACTATTAAGAGGTCCCGCCTCGTCGAGCGGTAACCTTGACTGTTCCCAAAGTCTCTTGTAGCTCATATCCCCGCGCATCTTTTGCGCTCAGGACAATATCATACCTTCCCGGTTCAAGCAGAGCCGTGGAGAAGGTTCCTTGATAAAAATCCCCGGATAAAACAAGCCTACTATATCCTTGCGCCTCAAATCCATTTTGATAAGCGCGAGCCGTTGCCTGCAAGAGATCGTACCTGGACTGCAGCTTTGCTTTTAAAGCAATGCTGTCGCCCACTCTTGCCTCCGTTGGGGTCAGCTCCTTGGCGAGGATGACAATCTGCTTGACCTGGTCGCCCATAATGGGATACTGATCTTTGGCGGTCTTGCTTACATTATAGGTCTCATCTCCAAAACCGTCCTTGCCAGGTACGTCTTGCCCGGGCCCTTGCATCTCATCCAGGCCCTGGTAGTCGCTCCAGAGGTTCCCGCCCTTGGGATATTCTGCGTTCCAGCTGTTTATTCCCCTATCGTCCGCTTGAATGACATTGTCGGCTATGCGATTGCCGTAGATTTTGT
>Ga0307380_10006283_pt1 | contig 15633 bp, 23 predicted proteins | sample UN3MG_FD_202239 | JGI IMG/M metagenome (GOLD analysis project Ga0307380, IMG submission 202239) | Soil microbial communities from Risofladan, Vaasa, Finland - UN-3 | ecosystem: Environmental > Terrestrial > Soil > Coastal area > Acid sulfate soil | place: Finland: Risofladan, Vaasa | collected...
CAAAAAATGAAAAACAAAAAAGCAAAAAGATACAAAGTCAAAATTAAAAAAGGTGATACGGTTAAGGTAACCGTCGGTAAAGATAAAGGAAAGACTGGTAAAGTAGAAAAAGTTTTCTTTCGTCAGGCCAAGGTTTTGGTAGCAGGGGTAAATCTTTATAAAAAACACCTAAAACCAAAAGCCGAAGGAAAACCCGGAGGAATTATTGATATCGCCAAACCTCTACCTATAGCCAATATCGCGTTGGTTTGTCCTAAATGCCAGCAGCCTACAAGGGTGGGTTTCATTTTTGACAAACAAAAAGAGAAATTTAGAGTATGCAAAAAATGCCAAGAGCAGTTAACATGAACCATTTAGAAGAAAAATATCAAAAAGAGATAGCCCCTGTCCTAAAAAAGGAATTTAAGATCAAAAACTCCTTGGCTGTGCCGCGTGTCCTAAGAGTAGTGGTCAATGTCGGCATTGGTGAGATCACTCACGACAAACAAGCATTAGACAAAGCAGTTAACAGTCTTACTAGCATTACCGGCCAAAAACCTTTAATTTGCCCGGCCAAAAAGGCGATCGCGGATTTTAAAACCCGGGCAGGCGACCCCATAGGTCTCAAAGTCACTTTAAGAAGAAAAAGAATGTACCAGTTTTTAGACAAGCTTTTTTCTATTGTTTTACCTTTAGTAAGAGATTTCCAGGGAGTCAAAGTAGAGGCTTTTGATCAGCAGGCCAATTATACTTTAGGAATGAGGGAGCAAATTATTTTTCCGGAGGCCGATTATGATAAAATCGATAAGGTTAGAGGACTAGAGATTACTATTGTTACCTCAACTAAGGATAAATTAAAAGCTTTAAGATTATTGGAACTGATGGGTATGCCATTTGAGAAACGTAAAATGCAAAAATAAAAATGAAAAATAAAATTTACTTTACACTTTTCGTTTTAAATTTTAAATTTGACCGAGCGAAAGCGAGGGAACTTGGCTAAAGTCTGTAAATTCGTTAAACAAGGAAAAAAACCAAAATACTCGACCAGGAAGAAAAATCGTTGCAGTTTATGCGGCCGGCCGCGGGCCTACATTAGATTATTTGGTCTTTGTCGGTTGTGCTTTAGGCAGCTTGCTCATAAGGGCGAATTGCCCGGGGTTAGCAAAGCCAGTTGGTAAGCGCGAAAAACGCGAAAAAGGAGCAAAAATGTTATCTGATCCGATAGCCGATATGTTAACCAGAATCAGAAATGCCTCAATGGTAGCTAAAAAAGAGGTGGTGATTCCTTATTCCAAGCTAAAGGAAATGACTGCCAAGGTTTTGGTCAAAGAAGGGTACCTAAAAAAAACTGAAAATGCAAAACTGAAAATTAAAAATAAGGAGAATAAATTTTTGATCTGTGAGTTGAGATACAAAAAGGGAAAACCAGCCATTACCAAAATCAAGCGTCTTTCCCGACCAGGAGTTAGATTCTACTCGCCTTTCAATAAGCTACCCCGGGGTTTAGGGATAACTATCGTTTCGACGTCTAAAGGTTTGATGACTAACCGTGAGGCAAAAAAAAAGAAACTGGGAGGAGAATTGATTTGTCGGGTTTGGTAAATGCGAAAGACGCGAAATAAAATTTACTTTACACTTTTAATTTTAAGTTTTAAATTTGACCGAACGGAAGTGAGGGAAGGTGTCTAAAATAGGTAAACAGCCAATTAAAATACCTGAGGGAGTAACTGTTGAAAAAGACAGTAATGAGATTGTTGTTAAAGGTCCCAAGGGTAGTTTGACTTTAAAGATCAGGCCTGAGTTAGAAGTGAAAAAAAATACTGAACAGATTGAGGTTGTCAGGAAAAAACAAAACCGATTAAGCCGTTGTCTTCATGGACTTTCAAGAACTTTAATTGCCAATATGATTAAAGGAGTTACCGAGGGTTTTGAGAAAACATTAGAGTTGCACGGCGTTGGTTATCGTGCTTTTCTAGAAGGGGAGGGTTTAAAGATAACCGTTGGTTTTTCTCATCCGGTTTTGTTTAAGCAGGTTGAAGGGATTAAGTTTCAGGTAGAGGGCTTAAACCTTATCAAGATTTCCGGTTGCGATAAACAATTAGTGGGTCAAATAGCCGCTCAAATCAAAGCCATTAAACCGCCGGAGCCATATAAAGGCAAAGGCATTCGTTACCAAAATGAAGTGGTTAAACTGAAACCTGGTAAAGCCGCTAAAACAGGAGCGGCCGGGGGATAAAATTTATGATCAAACGCTATTCAGGAAGGTCAATCAGCCGGAAGAAAAAAATAAGGGCCAAGCTTAGAAAGATTAGCCAGCGGCTTCGTCTTAGTGTTTTTCGTTCTCACCGATACATTTCTGCCCAGGTTATTGACGATAAGAAAGGAAAAACTCTGGTAGCCGTTTTAGAAAAAGAGCTTAAAGTAACTAAGGCCAGTACTAAAATTGATAGAGCTTATGCCTTAGGTGAGATTTTGGCTCAGAAAGCTTTGAAAAAAAAGATTAAAAAAGTTTATTTTGATCGAGGGAGATACAAATACCACGGTCGAGTGAAAGCGTTAGCCGAAGGAGCAAAAAAAGGAGGTTTAAGTTTTTAAATTATGCAAAGATATCAACAAAATACCAATAATCAAAAACGTTCTGCTGATAGTGGATTTGGAATGGAGAGAAGAGAGTATGAGGAAAAAGTAGTTATGATCAACAGGGTTTCCAAAAAAACAAAGGGCGGTAACCGCATTGGTTTTTCTGCCCTTTTAGTAGTGGGTGATAAAAAAGGTAAGGTTGGTGTCGGTTTAGGTAAGGCGCCAGACGTTTTGTCCGCTATTAAAAAAGGTGTTCGTTTGGCCAAAAAGAATTTTATCCAGGTACCCATGAACAAAGGGACAATTACCCATGAAATTTTTGTTAAAAGAGGAGCGGCCAAGGTTTTGTTAAAACCTGCTCCTGAAGGGACCGGAGTGATTGCTGGCGGACCGGTAAGGATTGTGGTGGTAATAGCAGGGGTGAGGAATATTGTTTCCAAGATTTTGGGGACGAAAAACAAAGCCAGCAATGTTTATGCTACCATTGAGGCTTTAAAACAATTAAAAACTAAAAAGGAGATGGCATCATGAAACTTGACCAATTACCAAAAACAACTACCAAATCTAAAAAAAGAGTCGGTCGCGGGTATGGTTCGGGTAAAGGCGGGCACACGAGTGGTCGTGGACAGAAGGGTCAAAAATCCCGATCCAAACTTGGTTTAATGTTTGAAGGAACAAAAATGCGAAAGTCGCTGATAAGAAGAATGCCGATGCAAAGAGGGAAAAAAAGATTCAAATCCTTAAAGCAAAAAGTAATAGTTTTAAATGTCAAATACCTTAATCTCTTAAAAGCAGAAACTGAGGTAACGGTAAAAAGCTTAATTAAAAATGGTTTAGTTGGCAAGGAGGCGGAAAAACTGGGAGTTAAGATATTAGGCGATGGCCAGCTTGAAAAAAAACTGACTGTTAAACTGCCTGTTTCTAAAGGAGCAAAAAAGAAGATTGAAAAAGCAGGGGGAAAAGTGGTGGAAGAAAAAAAGGCGAAAGTGGACGCGAAAGACGCTAAAGAAGAGGTGAAAAAGGCGAAAAAGAAAGTTGTCAAAAAGGTATCCCGAGTTAAGGAAACGGCAAAAATAAAGAAGAAATCTAAATGAACAGAATCCTTAAGCCAATTTTAAACGCCTTTAGGATTCCTGACCTCAGGAAAAAAATCATCTTCACATTTTTAATATTTGTCGTTTTCCGCTTGGCCGCCCATATTCCTGTTCCCGGCGTTGACCTTGATGCTTTAAAAATGCTTTTTAGCCGCAACCAATTTTTAGGTTTGCTGGATATTTTTTCCGGCGGTACTTTAGCCAACTTCTCTATTATTGCTATCGGTTTAAGTCCTTACATTAATGCTTCCATCGTCCTACAGCTTTTAACCATGGTTTTTCCGAAACTTGAGGAGTTGAGCAAAGAAGGCGAGCTGGGTAGGGAAAGAATCAATCAATACACGCGTTTTTTAACCGTTCCTTTGGCCATCTTTCAATCGGCGGGAATGGTGGCCATCTTGAAAAAGCAGCAAATTATCAGCCAGTTGAAAATTCTAGATCTCATCCTGATTATTATTACCATGACCGCTGGTTGTCTTTTACTCATGTGGTTAGGTGAACTGATTACGATTAACGGCATCGGTAACGGTATTTCTTTACTTATTTTTGGGGGGATAGTTGGGCGCATGCCGGTTTCACTTATACAAACGATTTCCGTAGCGGAGGCAACTAATTTCTTCAACCTCTTGGTGTTTATTATTATGAGCGTTGTGGTAGTAGCCGCTATTTGTTTTGTCAATGAAGCCACCCGGCAGATTAATATTTCTTATGCCAAAAGAATCAGCGGTCGTCGTATTTACGGCGGTAGCAGCACCCATCTGCCTTTACGAGTGAACCAGGCGGGAGTGATTCCAATAATTTTTGCTGTTTCTTTAGTTTTAATTCCGTCAATGGTTAGTAGTTATCTTCAGACTGTAGATAACCAAAAGGTGGTTGGCATTGCTTCTTTAATAAACAGATTTTTTGACCCTAACAGTATTTTTTATAACCTGATTTATTTTACCTTGGTTATTGTTTTTACTTTTTTTTATACCAGTGTAACCTTCAACCCGCAAAAAATTGCTGAAGAGATAAAAAAATATGGTGGTTTTATCCCTGGAATCAGGCCTGGTCAGCCAACGGCTGATTTTTTAAATTATATTTTAACCAGGATTACTTTAGCCGGAGCAGTTTTTCTTGGTCTGATTGCCATTTTACCGTCAGTAGCCCGATCCCTGACAGGAATTACCACGATGATGATTGGTGGTACCGGAATTTTGATTGTTGTTTCTGTTGTTTTGGAAACCAGTAAATCTTTGGAATCCCAATTATTAATGAGAAACTATGATGGTTTTTTAAAAGAAGGGTAATAGTGATAAGGATTTTAGCGAATAGTCAGAAATTGACTAATCACTAATAGCTAATCGCTAATCACTATTTATTGGTCATGTATATAATCTTTTACGGTCCCGAAGGATCAGGTAAAACAACCCAGGCCAAAATGCTGGCCGAAAAGCTTAATCTGCCTTATTTGGGTTCAGGAGATTTAGTGAGGAAATATGCCTCTGAGGACAAAGGCATCATGGGTGATGTTTGTCGGGAGGCCTTGTCTATTGGGCATTATGTGGCTGACTCGGAGATGTTTGTTTTGTGGAAAGCCAGGCTTAAACAGCCCGATGTCCAAAATAGTTGGGTTTTGGATGGATTTCCCAGAAATCCTTCTCAGGCAGAGTTTTTAGATAACAAGCTTGAAAAATACGCTAAAAAAATAGATGTGGTTTTCTACATTAAGGTGAGTGAGGCTGTTTCTATTGAAAGGCTTTTAAAAAGAAGCCGGTTCAGCCCCGATGGTAGCCTTCATGATTCCGAAGAAAAAATCAGAGAAAGGCTCAAGATTTATGCTCAAGGTGAAGCAGGCGTGCTTCAATTTTATAAACAGAAGGGTTTTCTGCAAGAAGTTGATGGCGAGCGTTCTATCGAGGAAATTTTTCAGGATATTTTTGAAAGGGTTAAAAAAATCCCATGAGTTCAAAGGAAAAAAAGGTAATTTTAGGTCTGGTTGGTCTTCCGGGAAGCGGCAAGACAACCACGGCCAAGATTTTGGCAAAGCAAGGGTATAAAAATATCATCCTGTCCTCTTTTATTAAAGAGGAACTTAAAAAAAAGAAACTCAAAATCAGCCGGAAAAACTTGCAAGATATGGGAGATTGGCTAAGAAATAAAAAAGGCCCGGATATTTTAACCAGATTAGCTTTGCAAAAAATAGAAAAACAAAAAATCAAAAAAGCGACCATTGACGGCATTAGAAATTTAGCTGAAGTAGAAAGATTAAAAAAAGAATTAAACTTTCATCTTTTAGGAATTTCTGCCACTCCCGATAAAAGATTTAACCGTTTATGTAAGAACAAGGATAAGTATGACAATTTCCAAACTTGGGACGAGTTTGTTTATTACGAGCTAAGAGAAGACCGGGGAACAAAGGGTAAAACCGGCCAGCAGAACCAGCTTTGTTTTCTGCAAGCCCAGCATTTCATTACTAATGACGTAGGTTTAAAAACATTAGAGAACAAAATAAAAAATTTTTTAAGAAGGATTAGTTAAGCTGGATTACGAAATTAATCAGGTTGTCATTCTGGAGTAGTGTACCTTGTCATTCTGGAGCGAACGAAGTGAGCGATAGAATCTTGATTTGAGATCCTATCGTTCTCCGCCAGCTGGCGGATCACTTCAGGATGACAAAACAGGTGAAGTATTTCGTAATTCAAGCTAATTATTGACTTTTTCCTTATGAAAATAAAAAAAAGACCATTACAAATCGCTATTGACGGACCGATTGGCGTGGGCAAAAGCAGTCTGGCTTTTATTTTATCCCGGAAATTAGGTTTAGTTTATATTTATACCGGCGCCATGTATCGGACCGTGGCCTTTTTGGCTTTGGCAAATAACATTGGTCTTAATGAAGTAAGACCAATAATGGCGCTGCTTAGGAAAAGTAAAATTGAACTTAAGCCTGCAAGCAAACCCGAGCGCTATACCGATGTTTACTTGAACAACCAGAATATCACCAGTAAGCTTTTTACACCGGAAACTACCCTGGCCGTAGCCCAAACTTCTAAATTAAAAGAAGTAAGGGATTATCTGGTCAAAATTCAACAAGGTCTTAGCCAGCACCGCTCGGTGGTAATGGAAGGCAGGGATATCGGCACTAAAGTTTTGCCGAAAGCTGATCTTAAAGTCTACCTGACTGCTTCTTTAGAAATGAGAGCCAAAAGGCGCTGGCGGCAGTTAAAAGAAATCGGCAAACCTCGTGCTTTTGCTGAGGTTTTAAAAGAAACAAAACAAAGAGACAAAGAAGATATTAACCGTAAAGAAAGCCCTTTGATAAAAGCTTCTGATGCTTGGGTTTTGGACACTACTAATATTACTGTTTCTGCTACGGTAAAAGCGGTTTTAGCCAAACTAAAAGAAAGAACCCTGGTGGAATAATATGGATATTTCCCTAAAGACTTCCCGGCAAATTCAAATCATGAAACAAGGGGGACAAAAACTTTCCTCCATCCTGACCCAATTATTTTATTTGGCTAAAGCGGGTGTAAATCTCCTTAAGATCGAAGAAAAAGCAATTCAATTGATTAAACTAGCCGGCGGTCAGCCTGCTTTTGCTCGTGTCCCCAACTATCATTGGGCTACCTGTCTTAATGTCAATGATGGAATTGTTCATGGTGTGCCCAAAGACTATATTCTAAAAAGTGGTGATGTTTTAAATATTGACATAGGTCTTTTTTATCAAGGTTTTAATACGGATATGAGTGCAACAGTGCAGATACAAAATAAGAGTTGCAAACCTATGGATAAAAAATACGATGAGGTAGAAAATTTTTTATTAACGGGGGAAAGAGCATTAGGGGAGGCTATTAAACAGGCCAAGCCGGGTAACCGCGTTGGCCATATTTCTCAAAAAATCCAGCAGATTATTGAAGGGGCAGGTTACAATTGCAGCCGTAATCTAACCGGTCATGGTGTTGGTCTTAAACTTCACGAACCGCCGTCAATACCTTGTCTTTTGGTTAAGCCCGTGAGCGAGACACCGCTACTTCAGTCGGGAATGACCTTAGCCATAGAGGTAATCTATGTTCAAGGGAACCCGGATCTTATGACTGATCAAAAGGACAAATGGACAGTTAGAACCAAAGATGGTAAAATAGCGGCGGTATTTGAACAAACCATCGCTTTAAAAAGGGATGGTTGTTTAATTTTGACAAAATTGCCCTTTCCGCCTAAATAATTTTTTTGGCAGGTTGTTAACAGAAGAAATTTTTGTTAAAATCGCTTTAGTTAAAGATGTCTAAACCAAAAGGAGATACAGTTGATGGTAAGGTAGTTGAAGCCTTACCCAATACTATGTTTCGGGTCAAGCTTGAAGATGGGCGTTTATTACTTTGTACTTTGTCAGGCAAAATGAGGATATATCGAATCCGCGTTCTTCCAGGAGACGAAGTTAAGGTGGAAACCACCCCTTACGATGAAAAAAGAGGGAGAATCACATATAGGACGAAATGAAAGTAAAAGCTTCGGTAAAAAAACGATGCAAAAAATGCAAGGTAGTAAGACGCCGTGGCCGCGTTTATATAATTTGTGAAAATAAACGCCACAAGCAAAGGCAAGGATAAGGAGGGATAAGTGGTTCGCATATCCGGTGTTAATATTCCAGACGAGAAAAAAATAAAAATCAGCCTTACCTATCTTTATGGCATAGGTAGGAAAAATGCCTTTTTAACTCTAAGTCAGGCTCAGATTGACCCGGAAAAAAGGACCAAGGACCTGACTAGCCAAGAGTTATCCAGGTTGCAAAAAGTAATCGATGCTTTCCCTTTAGAAGGTGGTTTAAGAAAAATTGTTTCAGAAAATATTAAAAGGTTAATACAAATCAACGCTTATCGGGGTTTAAGACACTTAGCTAATCTGCCTAGTCGTGGTCAGAGGACTCGTTCCAACGCCCGGACCAAAAGAGGCAAAAGAATAACCGTTGGTGCTTTAAAAAAAGCGCTAGCCCAGAAATTAGAAACGGCCAGAAAAGCCAAAGGTAAGGAAAGTGTCAAAGAGTAAAAGGATAATTTATGGTTCAACCTAAAAGAATTAGTAAAGGACGAATTTATATTACCGCCAGTTTCAACAATACTATTATTACGGTTACCGACGAAAACGGCAATAGCGTTTGTTCCGGTTCAACAGGAAGTGTTGGTTTTAAAGGTTCAAGAAAATCTACCCCCTATGCGGCCACCACGGCCGTGGAGAATGTTTTAAAAAAAGCCAAACTTCTGGGTCTAAATCAGGCTCAGTGTTTTATCAAAGGACCTGGTCCTGGTAGGGAGGCAGCTTTAAGAGTGTTAAGGGGAAGCGGGATCAGGATTTCCATGATTGCCGATGTTACTCCCATTCCTCATAATGGTTGCCGGCCCAAGAAAAGAAGGAGAGTCTAAGATAAATTTGAAAATTAAAACGAAAAATGCAAAATAAAATTTATTTTAAATTTGACCGAGCGAAAGCGAGGAAACGTGGCTAGATACAAAGATGCCAAATGCCGATTATGCAGAAAAGAAGGAGTTAAGCTTTTTTTAAAGGGAGAACGTTGTTTTTCTCCTAAATGCCCGCTTGAAAAAAAAGGCGCTGTTCCTCCTGGTCAACACGGCCAAAAAAGAAGAGGCAGGGTTTCTGAATATGGGTTTCAGCTTCGGGAGAAACAAAAAGCCAAAAGAACCTACGGGATTTTGGAAGCCCAGTTCAAAAACTATCTGACTAAAGCGGCTAAAACCAAAAAAGGAACGGGTTTGCAATTACTTAGGTTTTTAGAACTAAGATTAGACAATGTTTTGTTTAGGGGAGGCCTGGTTTTTTCTCGCTCGGTTAGCCGTCAACTCATCAATCATGGTTTTTGCTTGGTTGACGGAAAAAAAGTTAACATTCCCTCTTTTATGGTGAAACCTGGTCAAATAATCAGTTTATCTACCAAGGGATTAAACTTAGCGCAAGTTAAAAAAGCTTTGGCCGCCAAACAGCCGGTAATAAACTGGCTTACAAAAAAAGCCGCTGTTTTAAAAGTCGAACGCCTACCAAAAAGAGAAGAAATGGACTTAAATATTAACGAACAACTTATTGTTGAATTCTATTCTCGATAAAATATTTTGAAAGGAGATATTATTATGATTACGGTAATGCAACCAACTTTTAAAACTAAACTAATTGAAAAAAAGACCAATTATGGCCGTTTTGTTTTAGAGCCTTTACAGCAGGGTTATGGTTATACTGTGGCCAATGCTTTGAGGCGTTGCCTTTTGAGTACCCTTAGGGGTGCGGCTATTACTCAAATTCAGATTGATGGGGTTAGACATCAGTTTTCTACTCTGCCAGGGGTTAAAGAAGACATAGTTGAGCTTATTTTAAACCTAAAACAGGTAAGGATTAAAACCAAGGAAGAAAAAGAGATAAAAGCGAGCTTACAAGTAACCGGGCCTGGCGAAATTAAGGCCGGTGATATTAAGACACCGGCTGGAACAGAGATAATTAATAAAGAGCTGAAACTAGCTACCTTAGCTGACAAAAAAAGCAAGCTGAAGTGTAAGCTCTGGATTAATTTAGGCTGCGGTTATTCCCCGGCTGAGGATCGGAAATCAGCCATAGTCGGCGTTATTCCGATTGATGCTACCTTTAGTCCAATTGTTAAGGTTAATTATCGACTAGAAGCGACTCGTGTTGGTCGCTGGACAGATTTTGACAGAGTAATATTGGAAATCTGGACCGATGGCACGGTTAAACCTAAAGATGCTTTGGAAGAGGGAGCGAGAATTTTAACTGCCTTTTTTAGACAAATCTACGAACCGGTCTTTGAGAAAGAGAAAAAAAAGGAAGAAACAAGAGAAGACAGTGAGGTTTTGAAACTGACAGTGGAGGAATTAGATTTACCTACGCGCATTGCCAATGCCTTACACCGGGGCGGTTATGAAACAGTGAAAGATTTGCTAAAAGCCAAACATCAAGATATTGCCAAAGTTAAAAATTTGGGCAAAAAATCAATTGATACCATTATGGAAAAACTGGCAGAAAAAGGAGTGGAATTAAGAAATGAGACACAAAAAGCAGGGTAAAAAGCTTAATCGCAACAGCGGCAAAAGAAGAGCCCTATTTAAGAACCTGATTGAGGCTTTAATCATTCATGAACAGATTAAGACTACCGAAGCTAAGGCTAAAGCCATCAAAAGATTGGTGGCCAAGTTGATTACCAAGGCCAAAGAAGGCAGTTTGCATGCCCGCCGCCAGATTTTAGCTTTTCTGCCTAATAAAATTGCCGCCAACAAACTGGTAGATGACATTGCTATTCGTTTTAACAAAAGAGCCGGTGGTTTTACTCGTTTTGTTAGATTAGGTAAAAGGCGCGGGGACGATGCGATGATGGTAAAAATAGAGCTGGTGGAAAAAAGAAAAAAGGAAATTAAAGAAAGCAAGGCGGTTAGGGATAAAAAATCGGATGGGAGAAAAGCAACACAGAGAACACAGAAGTAGGCTGAGTTCACTGAAATTTTCAGTGTTCTCAGTGTCACAACATGCAAAAGACATACGTTACCAAACTTAAAGACATTAAACGTCAATGGCATCTTGTAGATTTAAAAGGCAAAATTTTGGGTCGGGTAGGGACTGAGATTAGCCAGCTTTTAATGGGGAAAAATAAAGTTTATTATACTTCCCATCTTGATTGCGGCGATTTTGTCGTTTGTATTAACGCCGCTGAAGTGGAAGTTACCGGGAAGAAAAAAAAGCAAAAAATCTATTATCGTCATTCTGGTTACCCGGGTGGTTTAAAAGCTTTGACTTTCAGCCAGCAGATGGCTAAAGATCCGAGGAAAATAATAGAGCGAGCGATCAAAAATATGCTCCCCAAAAACAAACTGCGTGATCGGAGAATGGCCAGATTAAAAGTATTTTCCGGTCCTGAACACATTTATAAAGACAAGTTTACCAAATCAGACCGTTTAGACTAATTTGCCTAATTCGCCAAATTAGCCTAATCTAAACCTATGGTTACCAAAAAACCTAAAAAACTTACCAAAGCAAAAAAAGCAAAAAAGCCTTCCTTTATCTTTGCTGTCGGTCGCAGACGTACAGCTTCTGCTAGAATTCGGCTTTATCCGCACAAAAAAGGTGAGATTATGGTCAATGATCAGCCAATTGAAAAATACTTTCCCGGAGAAATCTTAAAACAGTCTTATCTTGCTCCTTTGCGCACCTGCAACGCTATCGATAAATATTTGATTACCATTAAAGTTAAAGGTTCGGGCAAAATAGGCCAACTAGGGGCTGTGGTTCACGGTTTAGCCAGAGCCTTGGAAAAGTTAGATCGGGAAAAATTCAGGCCGATCTTGAAAAAACGCGGTTTTATGACCCGTGATCCGCGGAAAAGAGAAAGACGAAAGATTGGGATGGGCGGCAAAGCGCGCAGAAAGAGACAATCTCCAAGAAGATAAGCGGAGTCACTCCTCCGAGGTGAGCGAATGCTCTCCTCGGATGGTGGGACGGAGCGTCACCTGTTAACACTCTTCAACAAATCGTTAAAGATATTTTCCTGTTTTTGGCTGGTTTCCGACAACGAAGAAACGCTCTCCAAAATTTTCTGGGTATTGGCAAGCTGTTTTAAAAGTGGGGGAAGAACATAAACGCAAGTAAACCAGATACTAATGACGATGCTTAAAATCATTATAATCCACATAATTAAGGATAACTTGTATTTCAAAATCTGAATCTTCAGCCACTTTTGCAATAAGGCTTCGGTTTCCAATTCCATGAGATAATTTAATGATATAATATCTTTGTTGTCAAGACGGGATAAATACACGATTTTGGCTCGTGTTTTTTTATATTTGTCATTCTGAACTTGATTCAGAATCTATATAAATAAAGTCATACTTTAAAAGCTGACGGGGAATAGTCCAGTGGTAGGATGCACGCATGGGCGCCGCCCAGAGGGCTCTGCCCGGCGGGGTGCGAATTTATATGATATGCGTTTATTTATTAAAAAGCCTAAAAGATAACAAGAAATATATTGGTTCAACAACTAATTTGTTAAAACGGATAAAAAATCATCAGAATGGTTTGGTAAAATCAACGAAATATAGACGTCCATTAGCTTTAATAGGTTATCAACTTTGTAATAATGTTAACGAAGCGGGATTTTTGGAAAAAACGTATAAAAAAAGTCATAATGTTCTTGAAAGAGCAATAAAAAAAGGTGTTTTTAAACTAATTTAATACGGGGAATAGTCCAGTGGTAGGATGCACGCATGGGGTGCGTGCGGCGGGAGTTCGATTCTCCCTTCCCCGACCAATCAGTCCAAAAGAATACTTTAGTTCTTATCTATGGATTTGCAAACAGAATCTAGTGATTTTCCCATTCCACCATCCAAACCGTTAACAATTGCCGAAGAGCTTAAGCTAGCTTCAGAAACAGAACAGAATTACCTTAATGGTTTTAAGAGGTTAGGTATTGGAGAGACTCAAAATGAAGGGGAAAAACGCGTGGTTCAAGACGAAAAAACAGGTTTTAACTGGACAGTGGAAAAAGAGCTTATAGAAAAAGGAGTGACTAAATGGACTTGCCAACCTATTCCCAAAAAAAGCAGAGGAGAAACAAAACCTCGTCTTCTTATCTTCTACTCTCACACTTTAGGTTCAGAAACTGTGAAGCCGGAGAAAGCCAAAAATGGGCTATTTGCCAGACTTGAGATTTCCCCTTTATCTGGAGACAAAAGTCCCAAGATCATCTGGGATCAGGAAGCGGGTATCCTGCTTGACGGTTCGTCAAGAAAACCTTTAAGGGAAAGACAAAAAGCTTTTAAAAAAGCAGCAGAGGCATCTTTTTGGCCCTCTGACTTTTCTAGATCAAGGAGAAAAGTTGTGGGAGGAGTAGCAGCAGTCGGTGCTATGGCTGGTCTTATTGCGTCATCAGTTGCCTGTGGGCAGGATGGCAAAATTCTGCCATCATCACCCGAATCTACTCCACAATTAGGAGAATTACCTCAATATCTTCCCGAAGAAGTTCAGCAAGGAGGTATCCACGATTATGATGGCGAAGCAAGAAAAATTATAGAAGAAGTAGAAAGCGAATATAGCATCAAAATGATTTCTCCCAATATTTTTTTATATGAAGATAAAGATAGAACACCATTTGAAAATATACCTTACACAGTAGATGAGTTAAGGATTTTAAAAGAAGGCTTGAAAATTGTACCGGTTCAATTTAGAGAGCCGCTCTTTGGAAGATGGTTTCTAATGATTAAGTCTTCTGGTAGTACCGGGGGCTCTGGGGGTCGTCACTTCTTGTGGAGTTTAGGTAATCAGGTTTTTCACGATATACAATTTTATCTGCCGGGTGATTTTGACGTTCACGGAACAAAAGACCCCCCTGATAATAGCAATGCCCGGAGAATGAAATCGGACCTTCTTCATGAATTCGTTCATGCATATATTGATACACAATCCGATTTAGTGCAGAAATGGGCAGATAGGACAGGATGGAAACTAATAGACGGCAGTTGGAATTATGACCGCGACTTTGGCGGCCCACACTATTTTCTCGAACATAAGCCAGGAAACTTCTGTAGTCCTGGTGAGGACATTGCTTTTTCAATAGAATTGTATTGCCTTGATCCGAATTTACTAGATGACAATAGAAAAGCGCTTATAGAAGAACTTTTTGAAGATCAAGGCATTAGCTTTCAAATGATTCCCTGATTTTTTGAAAACTTTGTCAACACCGGGAGTTGCCTCTTGATATAACCCCGGGTTGCCAGTCCGTTATAAATGACTTTTTCCTCCTGCCTGCCTCGCCGTAGGCGGGGTGTCCGCCAGCTGGCGGATCAAGACACCTGCCTGCCGGCAGGCAGGCCTCGGGATAGCTTACTTAAAAACCGGCAGCCTGAACTTTTCTTTCTTCCATTTTAAATAAAGCTGAATATTTTCCCAATGGTCAAAAGCAAACTGCTTTGGATCTGGTAGATTACTAAGTTCAAACCATTTAACTTCGGTTACCTCTTCGTCATGTTTAGCTATTTTTTTTATTGGTTTAACAAGGTAAATAAAATCAACATTACCCCTGTCTCTTTCAGGGTTATCATTAATTCTGAAAAGAGAAATTATTCTTGCTTCATAGCCGGTTTCTTCTTTTACTTCCCTTATAACTGCTTGGGAAATGATTTCTTCATGGTTTAAGTAGCCTCCTGGCAAACAATATTTTCCGGGGTCAGCCAAAAGAAAAAGAGCTCTTTTTACCAAAAGAATTTTTTCATCTTTTATCACCATGGCTCCCGCAGCCACATGCCTTAAATACTCTTTTCTTTTATTTTCAAAAAAACAAGTAATCATAAAACAAAATTAAATTTTTGCGGATAAACCCAAATTTCTTTGAAATTTTTTAGAGGAATTAAATCTATTTTAGCCTTCAGATGTTTTTGTTTTTTGGCTTTTTCAAATTGAGAAGGAGACAAAATCCGTTCGTAAAATTTACCACCTTCTTTTTCCAAAATACCAAAGCCCACCCAATGTTTAACAATAGAGGTTTTACAAGAACCAATACCGATAAACTGAGGTGAGGTTTTAGTAAATACTAAAACATGGTTATCGGCTTTGACTTTATTAATGGCTTTTGTGAGACCATAACCAGCACTGGTTTCATAAATAGCGCTCCGAATCATTTTTTCTTTTTTTTCTTTTTGAGAAAGCTTAGTCCAATCGTTTCTTCCTTTCCATTTAATGTTAAGTTCGGACATTCTAAAATAATCTTGTTTTTTTTCTTCAGGAAAAGCTTCATATTCTTTTTTTGCATTCTTATAAGCTTTTTCCAGAGTGGCGAAATATTCTTTTCTGGTATAAATATCAGCATCCTTCCAAATTTTAATCTTCAGGTTTTTTGGTAAATATTTAGAAAAAGAGTCAGCTAACACCTGAAAAGACTTGATATATTGGTTTACTTCCTTGGTAGTTAAATTGTCGTGGGCTTCCATCAAAAGGCTATGCA
>Ga0307380_10006284_pt1 | contig 15633 bp, 31 predicted proteins | sample UN3MG_FD_202239 | JGI IMG/M metagenome (GOLD analysis project Ga0307380, IMG submission 202239) | Soil microbial communities from Risofladan, Vaasa, Finland - UN-3 | ecosystem: Environmental > Terrestrial > Soil > Coastal area > Acid sulfate soil | place: Finland: Risofladan, Vaasa | collected...
GATAGTAAGAAGTTTGGTAGAGAGATAGCAATTAGAGGAGATTGGGATAAAGTTAAATATGATGTTATGTCAGCTGTTGTATTTGATAAGTTCTATAGAAACTTAGAATTGAGGCAGGCTTTAATTCATACTGGTACAAAACACCTATCAGAAGATAATCATTGGGGTGACCAATACTGGGGAGTATGTGATGGTAAAGGTGAAAACAGCCTTGGTAAAATACTCATGTCAGTCAGAACTTTCTGGCAACACAAATACAAAGATAAACCTAATAAATTATTTTAATCGCAAAACATTATGGCAACTAGCTTAGACAAAGACATTACTCGCGTTTCATCAATTAAGGTCGATGGTCGTGAAGTTTTAATCACATTAACTGAAGACCAGAATATCAGTTTAAAGCTGAAAGGACTGAAGAAGGGTGAATTAAGTATTAGCATACAGGATTTGTATAATCAGCTCTCAGGCAGTAAAGAAACTGTTTCTAATAATAGTCCAAAGAAGACTGGCAAGAACATGATAGACTTACATGACTTAAGGTCGAAAATAATGATTAATTCTAATATAGACTACGCAACTAAGACAGTATTTGAACATATTATTGTAGAACTTCTAAAGGGATAAATTATGAAAAAGAAACATAGTGGCATATTAATGGAAGTGGGTAAAAGAAATCGCAACGGTAGAATTTATCCAGAAGAATTATTCAAAAATTCAATCAATGAATTTATAACAAGGAAGGATAAATTAGGAGTAGCATATGGTGAACTTGGGCATCCTGATACATTTGATATTAGTTTGACAAATATATCGCATACTATTGACGATATTAAACTTAAATTTGCTAAAGTTCCTAGAAAGAAAAAGAAGCAAATGAAAAAGGCTGGCACATATAAGAGAACTCAATTTGTTGTTAGCTATACAATATTAGATACAAATATGGGTAAAGTTGCCAAAAAGATTGCAAAAGATTTAGTGCCATCGCCTAGAGGAACTGGCAGCTTAGACGAAAATGGCGTTGTACAGTCTGATTATAAATTATTAGCAATCGATTTAATAAACTCAAAAGATAGAGCATAATGGAAGATAAAAAAGAATTACCAATAATTTATGGCGTAATGGATTACCCAAGCCCACATGGAGTACAGGCATTTGCTCTAGACCCACATGATGAGACTATATTAAATAGCCACTTCTGTAGTAGTGAAAACTTTGCGAAAAGTGATTTAGGTTTTAGTGGGCCTTTATTTGAGTATATGCCATTCACGGACAATAAAGAGAAACACAGTACAGTCTATTTCAATGAACAGGTTCATAAAGACTATGCTGCTAAATATCCAAACGGATATAAGATGATTTGGTTTGGATTAGTATACAATTCAGATGAATTAAAATCTAAGCTTGATAGAGCGTATGAGAAGAAATTTCCTCAAGATATAACACAATAAAAATGGAGCTTAAGCTCCATTTTAAATTTCTAATGCCATAATTAATCTTCAGTTATCGGTAAATCACCATCAGCATCACAATGTGCTGGGGGATATCCATACTTTCGTATATTAAAATGTCTAAGCGACCTATTAAACATAGCCAATATAAAATTGAGAACCATACCTAATAATATAGCTGCACCTAAAAAGTGCCAAAAGCTTTGAAAGATAAAAGTTAAAATTTCCATCATAATTAATATCTGCTTTGTTTTGAATAAAAATCTTTGAATTCTTTTTCTGTTTTGAAATATATTTTATTTGGTCTAATCGACTTAAAGAACTCAACTGCATTATCAACAATAGTTTCTTTAGGCTCTGATGTAATATAACACATACGTTTAAATACATTATATTTAAGTGCAGCGTCAGAAAAACTACCAATACTTGAAATATCTTCAGTTTTTAAATATTCTAGAAGTGCATCTTTTTTTGTTTCTTTTTGATATACGCTTGAGTGTGCAGCATACATAATTATTTTTTGATTGGCCTCTAAGTCTTTAAATTTATCACCATCATCGAACGACTTGCCTTTATCTTTAGCAAGATATAATTCTACAACATGTTTATTTGTGATGGCATAACTAGTGATATTATATGTACTACCTTGTTTATAGGCGAAAAATAATCTTTCAGGTGCATTTTCAAATACAACATATTTATATGAATCGCCATTTCCATGATAATTATAAATATATTTAATTTCAAATTGAACTTGTGTAAATTTACCCAAGTATGCCATTACATTGCCTTCTCTACACAAACAGCTTATAACTTGGTCACCTGGTTTAAGATTTGTATAATTATACTTTGGAGATTCGTCTTTAGACTTTTTATCTTCAAGTAATTCTAAGTAATCGAATGTATCAGCACGTAAAAGTACCATTGAAGTTCCACCACGTCCAACTAAACGTTCAACGAATGTAAGTGGGTTTTTGATAATACCCATTTCAATGTTTAATTGATTAAGTGGCAATTGATTAAAGTCTAGCCAAACTTGTCTTTTATTTTGGTGATATGGAACTTCAGGCAGATCAGGATGAGATAGAACAAATCCTTGTTTACTCCAACTTTCAATTTTCATACCTGTTAGTGGTTCATTGTCAAAAGGCACTGTAGAATTATCTGCAGTTTTTCTAACACTGGCACCAATATTGACGTTCTTTAATATTCTATAACTACAATTCATATTATATTTCTCTTAGTTCGTCTGCTTTATTATTTACAAATTTAATAATTTCACTAAATTTAGCTCCAGTTGTGTGGAATTTATCAAAATCATCTCTGTATTTACTTGATACAAAATTGAATAGTGAAATAGAACATGTGATTTCTCTACTTGTGTTTAAATAGTGATAAAGGTCTTTAAACCATTCGTGTCGAGGTTGTTCACGTCTCTTTTGTTCTGGGGATTTATTAAATTCGGCTAACTGTTCAGCTAGTGATTGCGGTTTATTACCTGGACTACTTTGATATCTTTTAGCATCATTGTAATGTTCTCTTGAGTCGTAGTTTTCTTTTTTCATATTAATCGTTATCGTTGTATGTTTCTATAATTAATCCTCTTGATTCTAATTCTAGCAAATCTATAGAGATTAGTTCAAATTCGTTTTTGTCACCTAAAATTCTAATAACATCTACATCACAGAACTCCATATCATGCCACTCTTGAAATAATGCAAATAGTTGCATATAATCTCTAGAAAGCAAATCAGTAACATCATCACTTAAAACATGTAATTCAGCTAAAGTATCTAATGCTTGGTTTAGCTTTTCCATTAGCTCAACCGATTCATTTGAAAGTTTATAAAATGTTTTCATATTATTTTAAGTCTTTAGGTGTTTTAGTTTCGTCCCATTCTATAATTGGACATCTCTTTTCTTTAAATGAAACAATTCGCATTATAATTAATTTAAAGAAATTAGGGTGTTTTTCTTTATAGTCTTCACGCTCTCTTATCTTTTTATTTTCTTCAGCTTCTTTTCTATAATATTCGTCCCATTCTTCTTCAGTTTGAGGTTGCTTCTTTTCTGGCCATATAGCTGCGATCCATTTAATCAAATACATACCTCCATAATATACAATCGCAATACCTAAAATGCCAGATAATTGTATTAATATAAATGCGAAAATAAAAGGTATTGAATCTCCAATTGAAAATATAGCAGCAGAACCAGGAAGCTTATATAACAGACCTAAGAACATTGCACCTACAACAAATAAGATAAAGTTGTATACAGCACCTAAGCCAGTCTGGTGCCATCCATAATTGTGTATATAATAATATGTATATCGTACTTCTTTACCACCAATATATTTAGTTGATGTATTTAAAGTAATTCTTTTTGTACGCATATTCCAAACTAAAGCTGGCCAAACAAATGGAGTTAATATAATTGCGAGTAAGCAAAGCCAGAAGTAATTACAACCATCTCTGGGTAATGTATCAACTTTATAAAAATAACGATAAAATGTCGCAAGAGAACCGTCGCGATTTAATTTCCAAATGTCTTTCATATATTAGTTTTTGATTATAGGTAAATATAACAAAATCATACGACCCCCCAAAGCTTAATAAAGCTCTTCAGGGGCATTTAGTTCTATTACCATTTTGCGCTTTTCTGCAAATGTCGAATTACTAAAATCAAAGTTCCATTGTAAAATACAACCTACTGCGATTATTGGTAAAGTAAATGGCACAAAGGCCCAATAAACTTCATCTCCAGTTAAGGCCACTAATTGAATTATTGTTAAGAATATTGCAGTAAATATAACTAGACTTAGTCCAATATATCTTTTCGCATTTATTTTATTTGCTATTTTTTTCATATTTATTTTTTGTTTATTATTCTGTCAAGTATTGTACAAATCGCAGTTAAGCTTCTATCTGATATTTTTGACCCATCGATATCCATTATAGCTTCAAGTTCTCTAACAATAGCAGCATCTTCATAACGCTGCGCTATAATTAATAAACGCTTAGCCTCTTTAACTAATTGTATAATGGGTTCATGGTTCATAATAATAGTTTTTTACCAGTTTCAATTATCCATTTTCTATCGTACCATTTACCATCTTCTGGGTTCTTAAAGCCAACTAAATTACTAATATGATTACTCGATGAATAGCCGGTATATGCAAACTTCTCACCTGGTTCAGAAACACTCCATTTACCGTGAATACACATTCCAATAATATTATTGCCTTCAACTTTAGTAACTTCACGCCAACCACTATTTTTAGTGTTTCTTAATTTAATTAGAGAACCTTTATTAATATAATTATCTGTAAAGGCTTTAATCGCTGGAAATTCATTTTCTTCCTTTAATTGTAATTTTTTTCTGGCATCACGATTCTTTTGAGCTTTATCATTTAGCATTTGAGAATATACAGGCCACATTTTGCCTTTATGTGTTATAAACTCATGGCTACGTACATATCCTTCAAGCTCAGCTAACTCTTCATAAGTAAATTCCGTTATAGGTTTTGCAAGTAATTTCATTATACTGAAAATTCAAAATTAGGTTTAACATTTTTAAAGTGGTCATAATATCTAAAAATAGAAAATATACCTTGGCGCATATGTGGACATCCGTCATATACAACAACGCAACACATTACTTTAATATCTGCTATTTTAAGAAACTCTTTAATTTTAAAATAAGTATTACCTCCATAAATAGTATCATCAACAAAGACGAATTTAGTATCATCTTTTATTTCGTCAATACTAAATTTAATAACTTCTGGATTATTACCTTTTCTTAGGCCGCCTTTGAATAGGATGTATGGTCTATTTGGAAATTCACCAGAGTCTATGCCTCGAGCTATTCTTTTTCCAAAACCACCTGTAAGTATTAATGGCAAAGTAGCGGCCATCTCAAATAGAGCATTATAGACTGACCTGCTCGCCATATTAATTAGAAAATCATCCATGGCATCGAAGAAAGGTTCACCTTCCGGATATATCGCAGTTATATCATTAACTGCTCTTATAATTTCACTTTCTGCGTGTTGCTTGTAAATAAAAGGTTTTACCATGATTAGTTATTGTTATAGAGTAAATATAACAAATCAATACTATAGCCCAAAGATTAATATCTTTGTGAGTTAAACTAATAAAAGTAAATTTTCACTTGACTCTTTTAAAACATCTGTGTAAAATTGACGCTCTGTTAATTCTGGAAATGAAAACATTTTAGTACTACAATTCCAGTCTTTGGTAATTTCACACCACTGTTCATATAATGAAACACTGTTATTATAATAAAATGTACTATCTCCTATGGGAGATGGGTAATTCTGGTGATATTGTTCTTCAAAGTTAATTTGACAACCAGTCTTATCTTCCCAATCTAAACTAGTGTATATGCCTGGAAACTTATTCATTTTAAACCATTTCCAGATATATTCTTCTATTTTTTCTCCTGTAGTCATTATTCCCAAATAAAGTAAGTAGTTTTGTTTTCTTGAAATTCTTGGTAACCTTCTGGCTTAAAAAATTCCATTTTCATTTCATAATTAAATGGATTTCGATGATAAACGCATTTTAAACCTGGATATGAACTTGATATATTAATATCTGAATGTGAAATACGAGGTATTAATTCAGAAGCATGAATTTCAATACCAAGTTCTTCTTTAATACATCTTACTGCAGCTTCTTTAGGTGTTTCACCTTTAATTAATTTTTCTGCACATGATACATTAAGTTCTCTATGTCTTTTTCGACCATCTATAAATTCTTGTCTATCTTCTTTTAATTTAAAATCATTACAAGTAACTACTATACCAACTACAGTAACTGTTCTTATAAGTTCTCCATCCAATTCTGACAGTTCAGTTTCACCATCTTCGATTTCTTTATATAATTCATCAAGTGTCCTTGACTCACCATAGCCCCATTTACTATAATTAATATCAAAATCATTTAAGACTTGCTTAAGATGCTCTAGGTCTTTAATTACTATTCTCATAATACTAAAAGTAAATTATTATTTATTTTAATTTCTTGCTTTTCATAAACTTCATGGAACATTCTCTTCCATGAATCTTTACCAATCATAGGCAGTTTCGTCCATGGTTTATTAGTCCATTCATTTAAACATCCATCTATTTGCATATTAAATTTACATGCAAATTTTTTATAATTATCGTAGAAAGTATTTTCAAAATTATTTTCATCAAATAATACATTTCCAAATTCTTTACCTGTTTCACTATCTGCTATGACTAACCTGAATGTTGGGTCACCATCATCATTTTCACTGTGAGCAATATAATCATAAAATCCATCTTTCTTAGTTCGTTCACTAATATGTGTACCTAATCTATTTAGAGCTCTAAATATTATATTTATTTTCTCTACATCCATTTCCAAAAAATTAAAGGCGTAAGTGGACAGATAATTAATATCATCCAAATTATATTATCGATTTTATCTTTCATATTAATTTAAACTAGGGTCTGCTTGTATAGTTGCACGTTTAGGCAGACCTTTAATTTGCGCCTCAATATTTAAAGCTTCACATAATTCTTTATAACATTCAGGCACTGGTCGTTTACAAAATTCTTGTAATTCGCACATTCTTTCGAATAATGCAATTTGTTCAGGTGATGTCATCCATTCTGTGAAATCTCCTCCTAATAAATCGATGTATTGTTTACTCATTGTCTTCAATTATTATTTTATCGTCGTCATCATTATTACGATAGTATCTATGAACTGCCTTCAATGCACGTATCACAGTATTTAGCTGTGTAATACTTGTTTGCTTATTATCTAACATTTTCCTGTACAATGTGTACATATAGTCAAGATCGTCGAGCATTTCATTTTCTTCTTCGTCTTCTGTTAACATTTAAATAAATATAACAATAACTTCGTATCACCCAAAGTTAATCTTGTCTTAATTCGCTATTCAACATTTCTAAGTAATTTGCGTAAAATAGGCATATGTCACTTATTTTAGTTTCTAGGCCAACACCATTAATCCCATTAAACAATTTCCATAAATGTTTTCTATCGCCTAATGTATCGCTAAATTTACTCCAATATTCGACATTCATTTTCCAGACTTTAATAGAAAATTCTAGTGGTTTATCAATTGAGCATCTCGATGTCGGGTCAACGAATGGGTATATGTAAGGAACTCTTACTGCTGAGCCATGTGTATCTCCACCTGGCACTTGAATAACTAAACCAGAGTTAACTAAACCAAATATAAAATCTCTTGCATCTAGTATTTCATCTTCATTATAATTAACGTTCAATGATTTAATACCACATATTTTAATATGATTATCTTCTAATAATTTTTTAGCGTGTCTCATTGTACCGCCTGTATGAATATCATCATCAAATAAATAATAACTCAAACTATTATCAATCGCATCTATTTGTTCAGATTGGGGTTTTGTACTAGGTCTTCTTGTATAACCTAACATCTTCATACCAAAGAAATCAAACTTTCTAGATATTTCAAAGTTATATGTACCATCAATTAAACTATCAAGACTAATAACATTAGTATCTTTATTATCATCCCAAAATCTAAGACGTTGTTGCCCTAGGTCATGTTTCGTGATAGATTTATAATGAGGTTTAAGTAATTCAATAATCTCATTGTCTAATTCATCATTAGTTACTCTTAATTGTAAATGTTTCTTTTCAGGTCTATTCCACTTAAATGTTTTTCTAACCTCTGTAGATGACATTGAATTATCCCCATCGGCAAAGAATATTCTATCTCGGTGGAAACCAATTCTATTTTCATATTCTTTAAATCTATCTTCATATCCTGGGCGATTAACAACTACACAGTTTCCTTTATCCTCGAATGTTAAAGAAAATCTAGCATTATCACTACCACAAACAAAAAATACTGGAATATCTCTTCCAAGTATTTCTTTTAAATAAAGTTCAAGTCTACGAACAACTTCCGTAAAATTAACTGCAACATCTGTAAAGATTCCTTCCCATGGATCGACTGCTAACCAATCAATATCTTTAATGGCTTCATTAATTAATTGAATACGATAGTTAATAGGAATAGACTGTTCTTTATTTTTAGAGAAAATGTATTCATCATGACCAGGTGAAAAGTAACCGCCTACTACATCAAATCCATATTGTTCTAGTTCTCTCTTAGCACATTCCATCATTTCAATATGACCCTTATGTATAGGACAAAAACTCCCAGTATTAATAAGAACACACGGTTTACTAGCATTCTTAAGTTTATTATCTTTAATTAGATGATTAACAGGTGTTACAATTTCATGTAAAAAAACTCTACTTAAAAAACCAACTTCAGATGAGTCTGGAAACCAACCTGCTTCTTCAATAAATTCCATTCCATGTCTTTTATACAATTCAGCATAGAAATAGTCTTCGTTTATTTTATCAATAGTTTTCATTATTTGCTTTAAAAATGATATCGCCTCTAATTATAATTCTTGGTTCATCTCCTAAATATTGTTCTACATCATGGCAGTAGCGATGTGGAAAGATAAGTACATTGCCTTTCACGGCTTCAGACTTAAATACAACCTCATCTTCTCTGGCTTCTCTAATCCAATCTTCATGATTTCTTTCCCAAACATTTAAATGACTTTGATTGTCTTGAATAAATCTAGTCGCACCGCCGTTTTTACTAGTAGTTAAATAAAGTACAAATGAATATAGTGTTCTAAAGTTATCATCTGGGTAAATATAACCTGCATCATAATGAGCGTAGTGCTGACCTGACTTTTCATATTTCATAAACCTCATCATTGGTGAAATTCCATGGGTATACCATATTCGTCTTGATTTATCACCTTGCCACCAATCTGTAGGTGTAGTACTAGAGAATACACTTCTATTAAATAATATATTTGAGAATTTTTTATACCACATCTCTTCGGCAAGTCCTGTATTCCATACGGTAGTTCTAATACTACCGACTCTATCATCAGGAACATCTTTTCTACCTTGAATACTTACATCTTCAAAATTTGGAGATTGCATAAACATTCTAACCATTTCATCGCATTCACGTTCAGTGAATAGATTTTTAAAAATATGGGCTCTACCATAGTTTTTAGGTCCAGACTCAACTCCAATTTCACCCTTATGCACTTCTCTTAAAAATGGAAAGAAACTTGACTCCCATCCTCCGGGGATTTTGTCTATTTCGGGTTTTGTAGTATAAATAATGTTTTCCATATTATTTTAAAATAGTTGCTTTTTTAGTTTCACTGTCCCATTCAAAACAAACAGGCTTATTTCTTACGTCATAATAAATATCTAAAATAGAAGTATTAATAAATATCTTATCTGCCTCTTCTGTTATACCATATCCTTCATGAATGTGACCAAAAATATTCACTTTGATATTTTCATTTTTTAAAATGGCTTCTAATAAATCTTCACATCCGACATTATCATATCCTCTTATTGTCTTATCGCCATGTAAATATGGTGGTCCATGTGTTATTAATATCTCAGTATTATTCGGTATTAAATCCCAATGTTTTTTAATATCTTCACCTCTTTGTTTATTGAATGCCCAATCATGGAACCACGGCTGAACTGGGCTACCCCATATTTTTATCTCATTTATCTCCACTCCTGAATCATTTAAATAAATAAGATTTGGATAATTAGATAATAATTCAATAAGTTCTTCCTCTTTTGTATTTGTACGCTTATGTCTGATTGAACCTCTTGTAGTATAGGCTTTATATTCAGTATCAAAATAAAAATCATGATTACCTGCTATGAAAATTTTATGTTTGAATTGAGTTAAAGAGTTGAACCAATCTAAGAAATCTATAACTTCTGACTTATGTCCCATAGTAGTGATATCGCCTGAACAAATAATAATATCACCTTCAGGTATATTTTTAATTAAACCATGTCTCCCATGAGTATCTGATATTGTTACAATTTTTGTTACCATTTTAATATGCGTCAAATGTTGCTCTTAATTCATCAATCATATATTTAAATCTATGACTTTTAATTGTGTTAGGGTTTAAAACACCGCCGTCTTCAATTAATTGAATAACTTCTGCTTCTGTAATTTTTAAACCCTTTGATAAAGCTATTACAGCATCTTCTACTGCAGCCATCTCGTGTACATTTAATTCTACGTCTTCTATTTCCATAATTAATAATTTGTAATTTTTGTTCTAAATAAACCGTTTCTGTTACTGTTAATTGTTTCCATTGTTTCTAAATCAATTAATTGATAATAACCTTCTATGATTTTATTTTCAATCTCTTCCGTAATCTCATTACATAAGAATACGCAACCTGCGTCACTGTCCAATAAAATATATTTCATTTTCTCTTTCATGTTATTTCCAGCCACCAGGTATTTTACGTTCCATTACATCTATAAAGTGTGCAGGATTACCTACCTGATATTTGTGTTTATTTTTATTATGAATAGCAATAATGTTATCATGCCATTCGGTAATTTGTTTTCCATATTCAGTATCGAGTACTCGACTCATCCAATTCATATGTTCTTGGTATTTAAACGAATCAATCTTATTATTTGATTGTGACTTCCAGAGTAAATAGTATTCTAAAAACCAATATGGGGCACCAATCATTTCCTCGTCTACTTTATTATCCCATACATCACCTCTAGGTTTTTCATTGATAATACTCTCATGAACACCCAGTGCCTTTGCAACTTGATAAACTTCACTTTTGTGAATATCGGCAATAGGTTGTAAGTCAACCATTGCATCACTTGCTTTACCAAAGAAACCAATGTAACTTCCTTCGTCACGATTAGTTGTTCCAACTACAATTGATTTGAAACCTTGCCGTTGAAGTAAAGCTGCTCTGAAATATAAGTTAGGAGTTCTAACGATTGAAGCAAGTTGACCAATACTCCACTTGTCGGCGTGTTTATCTAAGTCAGGTTCTTGAAAGTTTACATTTTCAACGTAAGCCTTACAGGCGTCTGTAAGGTCATCTACGTAATAATGCATAACATCATCAAGTTCTACGACTTTCAATCCTCTTTTAAGTGCATCAGACTGTCCTGTTGTACCTGGACAATGGATTGGCATTAATACACCGATAATTTTCTTGATTGGTGAATCATGTTCAAGTGAAGCATATCTAAGTAATTTATAAACTACTGCACTATCAACACCACCTGAGATACCAATAACTGCGGCATCTAGATTATTATCTTTAAAGAATTTGTTAATTGCACGACCTTTAAGTTTAATGTATTCTGTTACATCAAATCCCCTTGCTTTTCTATAATCAGCAAGCATATCTTGTATCATCTGCTCTGCGCTTTTTGAAGTATCAATGTTTTCGATTAGTTCTTTCATGGATATTTTTAATTATAGGTAAATATAACTAAATGAAACTAACGCCCAAAGTTATTCTGAAGCTAAAAATTCATATATTTTAGCAATTGGTAATTTCATAATACGAGCATGCTCGTGTTTAGCTTTCTCGCTAGGAAATTCGAAAAAAAGAAATTTACTTCCACCAAATTTTCTGAAACATTTATCTCTTACACTTTGTGAGATATCTGCATATAAGTATCTGTCAATCATATTATGAATATAAGTAAAAATTAATAAAGCCCAAAGTTATACGGGTGGTTCCCATGGGCCTTCATTTTCAAAGTTTTCATTTGGCTTCATAGGGGGATATCTAAATTGCGCTTCTCTTGGTGCGTCAGTATCAACTACTAAACCTGGTGCATTCCACATCGCCCACCTATAATAATTAGGGTCAACTGATTTTACCCAATCGGCTTTTTTACCTTTATATTTACCATTCTTAAATATCTTAGCCATTAGTATTTTACTATTTTATAAATAGCATTATCTAACTTTAATAAATAGATGCCATTATTTAAATTTTCTATATTAATACTCGTTTGTCTTTGATTACTTTTTATCAATTGCCCATTATAATTATACACTTCTATTGATTTAACTTCTTGGCTGAAATAAACTGTCCCATTACTAGGATTAGGAAATATAAGTAAAGAAGACTTAGTCTGTTCTAAAATGAAATTATATATGCTACTTGACAGCTTGGCTATTATATTATCATAGTCACCAAATAGTGAATTTGATTGATATGGAAATACTGAACTTTGCGTTCTACCTAAAATATAAATTGAATCTAGATATACTGAATTAAATCCTGCATCATAATCTAATCCACCTAAATATGAAATTGTAAAATGATTAAGATTAGAGTCTAATATCGCAATAAGAATATCAGTTGAACCTGCAAATGAAGGCTGTACACCATTAATAGTAGTAATATCTGGGCTGTCAGTTTCTCCTATTACTAAAAGTCTATGATTTAAAATAGAAATACTATTAAAAATATCTTGTCCACTTCCACCTATTTTCTTTGTACTAATAAAATTAAGAGCTGTATCTAATTTAACAATAATAGCATCAGTTCCGTTTACACTTGTTAATCCTGGAAAATCATTACTACTTGTATAACCTGCAACATATAATTTATTATCATCTACTTTTATACTTAATATCTCATCTGTAGACGTTCCACCTAAAAATGTAGAATGTAATAAATTACCATTTGAATTAAATTTAGAAATATAACAATCAAATCCACCTGCTATGGTATTTTGATAAGCACCAGGTGTAATTGGAAATAAAACACTTAGTGTATTACCTGCTATATAAATTGAGCCCAATGAATCAACAGTAAGTGTATGTGAATCGTCATAGTTACTTCCACCTAGATATGTAGACCATATTGTAGATAAGTTTCTATTCATTTTAATAATGAAAGCATCCATAACTCCAGTTGTTGCTGATTGATATGATGAACCTAAACATGGAAAATCTAAAGATGTAGTTTTACCACCTATAACTAAATTACCAAATTTATCTATTACAAAGCTTTCTAGAATATCACTACCACTTCCGCCAAAATAAACAGCCTGTATTATATTACCAAGAGTATCAACCTTAATTACTTCAATATCTAATAAACCTTGTGCATTTGTATAACCGGCTATATAAATAGTATCTTTATAGAATTGAATTTTAGGATTGTAGTGAGTATTGACTAAAGTAATTTTCTTAGTAAATACAGTATCTAGATTTGTTTTAATTTTATTTAAAACAAATTGACTTGCACCAGACTGTTCAGAAGTTGATACGAACCAAAGATTACTTCTATTTTTAACTATAGAAGTTGATGTATTATTTAAAGCATCACCGTAATACCGACTTTTATTAACTACTAATTGTGCCTGAACATTTAATGTAAACAGGATAGCTATTATAATATATTTCATAATTTTAAAATTAATGCACCGTTTATTGTTTTTTCAAATAATACTTCACATTCATGAATATCCTTTAGAGTATTAACCTTATCATAAATTTCCTCAACTGTTCCGTCTTTATAGAAATCATAAACATGGTCGTGCATTACTTGTCCTGGAATCCAGTGATATCTAATATCATCTGGTTTAGCAAGAACAGGCCACTGTGTTTTTACGTCAATATCATTTAAGGTATGAATTTCAAATAAATCAAATATACCTGTCATTAATTCCTCAACAACAATATCACCTATTTTAGGTATTCTATTTTCAACTACATATGGTAAACCCCATACATATTTTATTTTTACTTTTTTGGTTTCCATCTCTGTTTTTTCCCTGATAAGCTTTTTTAAATGCTCGTCCTTTTTCTTCTTTTAATTTTAATTAAAATTTAATTTCTACTGGAAACTTATCACCATTACTATCATAATAATTGATATGTAATTTTCTATAACTATCGTACCATCCTTCACTATATGACGGTACATAGTGTAAAAACATTTGTCTAAACTCATTTTTAAGAAATAAATCTTCCTTTGTTAAACCGAACTCATCTTGATAATCCTCTTCGTCATATTCATCTTCAATATTATCTAAAGCATCAGCACAATATTTAGCCCAATTTTTAATTTCCTTATATTCTTTAATTAAATCAGATGGGTCTTCGAAGCCACCTCGGCCTCTGTTATCTTTTTCTATACATGCATTAACGCATATTAAGAAATCTTCTAATTCTTTTTTAAACTCTTTATTTTCAAGTAAAGATTCTTTAAATCTGATTGTATGATATTCAGTCCCATCTGCATCACCTTCCATGAACTCAATTGCAACATCGTAACAATTTACAATCTTAGGCTTTTTTTCGGCTTCTTTTATTATTAGTTCCATAGTCTATAGTTATTATTTCATTAATACGTTGCATATTCTCATTCCTGTACTGTTTTTCCTTTTTCTTTAGTTCCTTATCATCTTTACAATAGACTGGATAGTCACTATAATCAAAAGTATCACATACAGATATGATATATTTCATTTTGTCTTTTTTGGCCATTTTAATCCAAAAATCAACATCTTTTCCTGTTGCTGCCATTATATTAGGGGTTTAATTTCCTTGTTATCAATAAAAAAGTCACGTCTCTTGTGAAGTTCACTTAATTCTTTTTGTAGACGTTTAACTTTATTTTCAGATTCCCATAAAGACTTACGCCATTCATGTATATTATCGCCATGCTTCCAATCTAGATAATCATAAATATCTTCCTTAGACATTTTTAATACTTCTAATCGATATTCTTTTCCTGTTTTCATTTTATGCTCTTCATAAAATGCGTTTACTTTTCTCTCGTCCATATTATTTAATTTTTGCGCGTTCTTGTTTTACAAATTCAATGTATTCACCGTGTCTAGTTTCAAAATGTTTTAACATAGTGTTTGAGTATCTAATCATATCGTTAATTTCACTAATGTTTAATTCAATTTCAGGTACCCACGGGAAATGCCAAGTACCTCTTTTAAATTCTAATTCAACTTTAGAATTTCTTAAAAATTCATTATGAGCTTTTTCTTTATCTATTAATGTCGCGACCCATGGGATGATTTCATTCTCAAGTTGGTCTAACCATTCAGACTTCTTGTTCGTCGTCGTTTTTGTTTCTTCCATTTTTTTCCGGTTTAATTTTCTTTTCTAATACGTGAAATGATAATGTAATAAATAATAAGCCTATTGTTAATATGATTGGAGTTAATATTAATCCTATACCAACTAATACACCAATAGCAGCCATCATCCAAATAAATG
>Ga0307380_10006285_pt1 | contig 15633 bp, 12 predicted proteins | sample UN3MG_FD_202239 | JGI IMG/M metagenome (GOLD analysis project Ga0307380, IMG submission 202239) | Soil microbial communities from Risofladan, Vaasa, Finland - UN-3 | ecosystem: Environmental > Terrestrial > Soil > Coastal area > Acid sulfate soil | place: Finland: Risofladan, Vaasa | collected...
TGGCCGAGGTCAATGGCGGATTTCACCTTGCACTCGATGATCAGTGCCCAGACTTCGTCGTCGTGGATCCAGGCGTCGGGAAGGCCGCGCGTTTCAGCTTCTTCCTCCGTCAGATCACTCTCGCCAGGAAGGGTTTGCTCGACAATCTGAAGGTGGTGTTGCACCGGGGGCTTCTCCCCCGTCGCCCAGCGTACGAACGATCGCAGCAGCCTGCGGTCTTCGTGCAAGCACGTTGCGAGCGCGTGCGTTAGGCGGTTCTCGGGTTGGTCATACTGGTCGAAGATGTTGCGCATCGCTGTGTTGGGGCGCGCCGCCCGGGCGGCTGTGCGCTTACTCCCTACGTTTGCCCCCACACGCGGACCTTGAAGCCCAAGGCGTGGCTCAGCGCGACCATCTCGTCGAAGATGTCGCCGTAGGCCACCGCGATGTGGTTGCTCATGTAGTGGGCCATCAGCGCCTGTTGGGTTATGCCCAGGTCGGTGGCCATGAAGGGCCATTGCTCCGTCGTGCCCTTCCACCAGGCGTCGCGCTTGTCCGGCGGCAACTTGATTACTTCGCCGCGGCCGATGTCCATCCACAGTTCCGAGGCCGCGCGGGCTGAAGCCCGCGGCGCCTCGGCAGCCTTGATCCAGGCGCGGGCCCAGGTGACCTTGCCGGGCAGGCTTTCGCCGGCGAACGTGCCGCCGGGGACGGGGAAATAGCCGGCCGGCTGGCGGTAGGAGTAGACGCCCTCGAGCGTGTCGGGCTTGTGGCTGAACGCGTAGGCCCCGCACGAGCCGCTGTTGAGCAGCACCCAGAGGAAGCGGCCGTCGTGCTCGCCGCCCCAGCGCACGTCGTGGAACATCACCGCCTGGTGCAGCCCCTTGGCCTTGAGCAGCCGCTTCATCAGCTCCATCGGTACCAGGTTGCCCTGGTCGGCTTCGGTCGCGCAGACGATCGTGTCGCCGTTGGATTCCGGCCGGCAGACCGAGTTGAGCAGGCCCTCGGAGAAGTCTGACGGCGGGCGCAGCGGCAGCAAGCCGAGCTGGTACTGCCAGCCGAGGCAGTCGGCCTTGAACTCGCGGATCATGTCGAGCACGGCCAGGTAATCGCGAAGCTGCTCGCGCGTGGCGTTTTCGTCGAAGTCCTCGGCGTCTTCCTCGCCCCAGTGGAAGGTGACGCCCTTTTCCTTGACGAACGCCAGGGCGGCGTCGATGCGTTTGTCATTGATCCGCCGCCCGCGGTCGATGATCCAGGCCTGATCGACCTTGTGCTCGGCGAAGCCGATCGGGTTCAGCAGCCGCGGCCCGAAGTAACCGTTGATCATGCCCATCGACGTGTCGCCGAGCATGAGCGCCAGCACCCGGCGGCGCTTGATACCGTCATATACCTGTTGTGCAGTTCTGGCGGCCTCCAGCGCGACCGGCACGCCGTAGCGGATTTCATCTTCGGGGTAATCAATGCAGCCGGTGGTGCACCACTCCTCGAGGCGGGCCATGAACGTCTCGTCCGCAGTCCAGTCGGCGGCGCTGGTCCAGACCCGGCTGAACTTGCGACCGACGCTCTCCAGGCAGGCACCGGTGTTGAGCAGGCCGACCAGTCCGGGCCATTCGCCGGAGAAATTGCTGGCCAGCAGCAGCGGGTTGTCTTTGCCGACGACGCCGTCGGTGGTATGCGGCCCGTAGAACCAGTGGACGCAGACGCCGATAAGCGGATCGTCAATGGGGCCGAGCTTCTCGATGGCCTCGTGTGGTTTAGTCAGCCAGCCGCCGATGCGGTAAGACTGTCGGCCGAGCTTGTCGAGGGCTTTCTCAAGCTGCTCGGTCGCCTGGGTGACGTTCGGCAAGGCCAGTTCATTGGGTTTGGCCCGGTAATCGCCGGGCCAGAAGATCGCGATTTTGCCAGCCATGGGTTCGGCGTCCTTTCCTCAACGCGTGACCGGGGTGGTGCGGCCAACGCCACCCGCATGCCGCCGGAAACGCCGCTTCGCCAGTCAATCAGAGGCTACAGCGTAGCTCAAAAGCACATCGGCGGACAGGTGCCGACTGCCCCACGGGCCGGCGCGCAGTCGGCCGATTCGCGTCATCCACCCACGCTGGCTGAGAAGTGTCGGCTCCCCATTTGACCATTTAACGCGCCGGAGGGAGTAAGGTATAAATCGCTCCAGGCAGTGCAGGGAGATGATCATGACGATTGACGTGGAAGATCGCTCCGGCGTGAAGGTGCTCCGGCCGAAAGGGAAGCTGACCGGCGAGGACGGCAAAACGCTGGTGGACACGGCCAGCCGCTTCCTGGGCGGCGAGGGCCTGGGCCTGGTGCTGCACATGGGGGACGTTTCATACATGAACTCGGCCGGGCTAGGCGAGCTCGTGCGGCTCGCCGCCAAGGCGAACATGCAGAGGCAGAAGGTCCTCTTCGCCGCCCCGTCGGAGTTCGTCAACCGCGTGTTCCAGGCGACGAAGCTTGACACTTTCTTCGAAGTCTATCCCGACGTGGACCAAGCCTTGAAGGACTTGCAGTAGGGCCGGCTGAAGGTGCGAGCGACCGACGCCGTTGCGGCTATTCTGGCACGCCATCCTCTCGAAAGCGTGGGGAGTGCGAGCGGCCACCCGCAGAGGGGGAAGAAGTTGCGCTTGACGGCCCATACCTCCTGTGCTATACTATGTGTGGCACAGTAAGCTTCTCTTATCGGGAGTTTGCTCCATGCGGGTCGAACGAGAACTGATGCGCGGCGCGGGGCCCGTGGCGGTCCTCAAGCTGCTCGAACGCCGCGAGATGTACGGCTACGAACTGATTGAGGCGCTGGCGAAGCGGTCGGACGGCGTGCTGGCAATGGGCCAGTCCACGCTCTACCCACTGCTGTATAACCTTGAGGCCAAGGGGCTGGTCGAGGCGGAGCACCGCACTGCCCCTTCGGGGCGCGAGCGCAAGTACTACCGACTGACGAAAGAGGGTAAGCGCCAACTGGCCCGGCAGACCAAGCAGTGGCAAGCCCTCGCCGGGGCGATGCAAGCACTCGGGATCGTGTCCCGGGCGGCGCCGGCATAAGGGGAGCACACTATGAGCATCGAGGCGATACGCCCCGGCCACCGGCGCCCATCGTGGCTCTACCTGCTCAACAACACCCCGCTGCGCGATCTGCTCCGCGGGCGACTGACCGGTCGGTTGGGCGTCCACGCTCTCATCGCGGCGGCCGAGCTTCCGGAACCGCTCGCGGAATTGACGTGGCGCGTGGTGCGGCGGACGCGCCTGTGGCCGCTCGAGAAGGCAAACGTGGCCCGCGAGCTGATCGCCCACTTCGAGGACGGCCTCACCACCGGCGCAACGGCAGATGAACTGGCCGCATCCCTCGGCGACATTGAACACGCCCAGGCGCTCGTGCGGCGGGGATGGGTTTCGGTGCCGCGATGTGATCGTGCGTGTGGTGCGGCGTACCCGTCTGTGGCGAAGCGAGAAGACGGATGTGGCCCGCGAGCTGGCAGCGCATTTCCGCGACGGGTTGGACGCGGGGGTCTCGCCGGAGGCGCTGATCGAGTCGTTCGGCGACGAGCGGCAGGCGGCGCGGCTCATTCGGCGCGCCAAACTCCGTAACCGGCCTGTGGCCTGGAAAGCGCTACGATGGACGGCGCGGGCAGTGGGGGCGGTATGTGTGCTCGCGATTCTGCTGCACGCGGGGCTGACCGCCAGGCTGTACATGGGCTCACCCAGGCTGGCCCACAACTACTGGGACGAGTTCAATGCTCCTGTCGCCGCGATCCCCGAGCAGGATCGCGCCTGGCCGCTTTACCGTCGCGCGGTCCTGGCAATGAAGGCCTGGCCCAAGGATGTCCCGTATGTAGACGGGGGCCCGAATGACGAGGGATGGGAACGGCTCGCGGCTCACGCGGAGGCCAATCAAGCTGCGATTCGGCTCTTTCGCGCTGCGGCGGCAAAGCCGTACTTCGGCGCGCCGCTTCGTCCCCAAGATGATCGCGAGATCCTTGAACATCTGGGCATGGACTCGTCATCGTGGTGGCACGATCCCGATATCTGGCCGCAAGACAATCCGCCATTGTTGGACAGATACAACGGTGAGAAGCTAGCCAGCCTCAGGTCCGGGGCCGAACTGCTTCGGGTAGACGCACAACTGGCCGCGTTGAAGGGCGACGCCGAGCGCGCTGCCGCGGATGTCAGCGCAATGCTGCAAATGGCCGAGCACGCGTTCCAACAGCCGACACTCGTCGCAGACCTGGTCGCGGTGGCACTGGTCACGCGCGCAACAAATCTGATTGGATCACTTCTAAAGGACTGGCCGGAACTCTTCAGCGAAGAGGCGTTGATCGCGCTGTCCCACCGGTTCGCAGCGGCCGGCGGCGGGAGGTTGCGCGTGGAACTCGCGGATGTGCGCGCCAGGTTCGAGGATCTCGTGCAACGACTCTACACCGACGACGGACACGGCAACGGCCATCCCGTACCCGAGTTTCTCGAGCTGGTCCAGCGGATCACCGGCGACAGTTGGCTGAAGCGATCCGTCGCGGAGCGTCGCGATCTCCTTCGTTTGCTGGCCATGCCGGTACTCAGCGCGGTGATCGCCGATCGCCGAGACCTCTCGAAGAAATACGATGCACTCATGACGCTCGCCGAGGCCGAAGTGGTCTTGCCGCTCTGGGAGCGCGGTGAGAGCCGTGCGGACCAGGCGCTGAAGGAGGCGGTCGCCAGGTCCATCGAGCGGTACCGTTACCTGCCCATAGCGGTTTTTTTCCCGTCACTCTCCAGGGCCGGCATTCTCGCGGAAACGGCCACTCAGCGGCGGGACGCGGCGTTGGCGGCCGCGGCGCTCGAACTCTACCGGAGAGATCATGGTGACTGGCCTGCCTCACTCCGCGAGTTGACGCCGCAGTACTTGCCGGCCGTCCCGCTGGATCGGTACGACGGGAAGTCGATCAAATACCGCCTCGTCAACGGGCAGCCGGTCTTGTACTCGATCGGCGTGGACCGCGACGACGACGGCGGACGTGTTCCGGAACGCGGCAACGTGCACGCCCAGAGGTGGCAGCCGTCCAGTGTCATCGAGGAGCTGAAAGCGGCCGGATCGCCGCACCTGCCCGACGGCGACTGGGTGCTCTGGCCGCCGGTGGAATGAGGGGGACGACCGGGGCAACCGGCCCGACCCACTGTCATCCCAAGCGAAGCGGAGGATCCGTGCTCGGATCCCAACGGTCCCCGTGACATAAGGCCAGGTTCTTCGGTCGCTCCGCTCCCTCAGAATGACACCGCGTCGCTACTGGCGTCCGCAGATTACAAGGTTTTGCCCGACCTGCACCCCCATATCTTCGCGGTATAATGCAGGCTGGGTTTGAGCGACGGGTGATTCTGCCGTCGGAGTGTATGTGTGCCGATCCCCTATCCACCTGGCAAGCCGCTGACGTGTGGGCAGATCCGCGAGGTAGACGTCCTGGCGATCGAGCGCGTCGGCATTCCCGGGCTGGTGCTGATGGAGAATGCCGGCCGAGGCGTGGCGAATTTCATTTACGACGTGCTCGTCAATCCGCGCCGCGCGCGCGTGCTCATCCTGTGCGGACCGGGTAACAACGGCGGCGACGGATTCGTGGTTGCCCGGCACTTGCGAAACGCCGGTGTGCAAGTCGCCGTCGCCCTGGCCACGCCGCGGGAGAAGACGAAGGGCGATGCGGCGGTGAACCTGCGGGTATATGAGAAGACCGGCGGGCCGCTGATCGACGCGTTCGACCCGGACGGTCTGGAAACAACCCGCCGCGAGGCCGAGCGGGCCGACGTGATTGTCGATGGGCTGCTCGGCACCGGGTCGGAGGGCGCGCCGCGCGGAACGATCGCCGAACTGATCAAGCTGGCCAACGCAGCGCCCCGCGCGCGGCGGGTGGCGATCGACATCCCATCCGGACTGGACGGCGACAGCGGCGAAGCGGCCGAGCCATGCTTCCGCGCGGATGCGACGGTCACCTTCGTCGCGGCGAAAATCGGCTGCACCAAGCCGGCCGCGGAAGCGTTCGTGGGACGGATAATCGTGGTGGACATCGGGGTTCCGCGGGAGTTGATCCCGGGGCGGGAAGAATCGTCCCGCGGGTCTTGATTGTTAGCAATTTGTTTGGATAATGGCAGGGGCCACAACGGGTTCGCTTGAGAGAGGCTACCGGTCCGGCGCGGGCGTTGCAGGCCCGGGCCGGCCAAGTTTGCGAGGGTAAGCCAATGGCACAGTCGCGTGAGGAAAGCCGGAAGGAAGCGCTCAGCCGAGCGATTCAGCAGATCGAGAAGTCCTACGGCAAGGGCACGATCATGTACCTCAAAGACCAGCCGGGCGGGCGGACCGACGGCATCCCCACCGGCGCCCTCTCGCTCGACCTGGCGTTGGGCGGTGGGGGGATTCCGCGCGGCCGCACGGTCGAAATCTTCGGGCCCGAAGCCTCCGGAAAAACCACGCTCATGCTGCACATCATCGCCGAGGCCCAAAAGGCCGGCGGCACCGCCGCCTTCATCGACGTCGAGCACGCCTTCGATCCAAGCTGGGCCAAGCGGATCGGCGTCAACCTGGAAGAGCTGATGGTGAACCAGCCCAGTTGCGGCGAAGAGGCCTTGGAGATTTGCGACCTGCTGGTGCGGTCGAACGCGCTGGATGTGATCGCGATCGACTCGGTCGCCGCGCTGGTCCCGCGGCACGAGCTGGAGGGGCAGATGGGCGAGGCCCAGGTCGGGGCCCAGGCACGCCTGATGAGCCAGGCCATGCGGAAGCTGACCGGGATCAGCGGCAAGAGCCACACCGCCGTCGTCTTCATCAACCAGATCCGCGAGAAGATCGGGGTGATGTACGGCAGCCCGGAGACGACCCCCGGCGGGCGAGCGCTGAAGTTCTACAGCTCGGTGCGCATCGACACGCGGCGGATCGGGATGCTCAAGGACGGCGACAAGGTGATCGGCACGCGTGTGCGGGCCAAGGTGGTCAAGAACAAGGTCGCCCCGCCGTTCCGCGAGGGCGAATTCGACATCCTCTTCGAAGGCGGCATCAGCCGCGAGGCCGACGTGCTCGACATGGGCGCGAGTTGCGGCGTGGTGTCGCAGGCCGGGACCTGGTACAGCTTTGGGCAAACGCGGCTGGGGCAGGGCCGTGAGAACGCGCGCCAGTTCCTGCGGGACAACTCGGACGTCTTCGACGCGATTCGGGAGAAGGTTCTCTCGATCAAGTGTCCGGAGCCGGAGGCGGAGGCGGAGAAGGACGGGAAAGGGCAGCGTTCGGCGGCCGCTGCGAGCGCTAGCCGGTCAGCGCGGCCCGCGGCAATCGCCGCCGCCGTCCGCAAACGTTAGCGTGCATGTCCTATAATCCGGGCGCTAGGACCGCTGCGGCCGCCGCGGCTGATCCGCCCGGTCCCGTTGGTCGAAGAATGCCTGGGGCAGGTTCTGTGGAGATGATCCGGCCATGCCGCGCCTGTTACCGTTATGGCTGTGCGTTGTGCTGCTGTTTTTCCTGTTGATCGTAGCTGCGCCGGTTGCGAGCGTTGGCGACGACGATGCAGAAGACCCGGTCGCGACGCTGGAGGCCGTTCAACGGGCCTTCCAGCAGGTGATCGAGCGCGTTTCGCCGAGCGTCGTGGGCATCCGGGTCAAGCGCCGTTACGTGGCAGTGTTGCCGGGCGTGCGGGACGGACCGGACGCGGGCACCTTCGAGCAACTGGTGGTGGTCAACGCGAGCGGGACGGTGATCGGCCGCGACGGGCTGATCCTGACCAACGAGCACGTCATCCAATCGGCCAGCCAAATCGAGGTCATGTTCCACGACGGTCGAACCCTGCCCGCCACGATCGTCTCGTCCGATCCACGTGCCGATCTGGCCGTTCTGCGGGTCGAGCGCGCCCCGCTGGAACCGGCAGAGTTCTGCGATTGGTCCGCGGTCGCCCGCGGCCAGTGGACGATCGCGTTGGGCAATCCTTTCGGCCTCGGTGGTGACGGGCAGCTCAGTGCGTCGGTGGGGGTGATATCGAACCTGAGCCGACGGCTGCCCGGCCTGGGCGAAGTGGACGACCGCCTATACCACGACATGATTCAGACGACGGCGGCGATCAACCCGGGCAACTCTGGCGGCCCGCTGTTCAACATCCACGGCGAGCTGGTCGGGATCGTGACGGCGATGCACACGCGCAGCGCGGTGGACGACGGGATCGGCTTTGCCATTCCGCTGACGCCGGCCCGCCGGCGCGTGATCGAACAACTGGTCGAAGGTCGTCCGATCGAGTACGGCTACCTGGGCGTGACGGTCCGGTCGCCGGAACAGGTGGAGCGCGCCACGGCCGGCATCGGGCAGGACTTCGGGGTGGTCGTGGTGGAAGTCGAGTCCGGCGGGCCGGCCGCGAAGCGGGACGTCCACCAGGGTGATCTGATCCTCCGCTTCAACCGTCAACAGGTGCGCGGTCCGGCTGATCTGGCTGAGCAGGTTGCCGCAGCCCTCGTCGGACAGCGCGTCCCCATCGATCTGTACCGCGGCCCGAAACGTCTCACCGTCTCGGTGATCATCGATCGCCGGCAGGTGAGCCGCATCAGTTGGATGCGCGGCGGGGCGATCTTGTGGCGTGGCATGCGCCTGGCGAATCTCACGCCTGATTCGCGGCTGCGCATGAATGCGGACGTCAATGCGACCGGCGTAGTCGTGATCGACGTGCTGGAGAAGAGCCCCGCCGAGCGGGCGCGCGTGCAAATCGGCGACGTCATCGAGCAGGTGGGCCAGGCGCCCGTCAATGACATCGTCGCGTTTCGGCAGCGGGTCTCCAGTCAAGCCGGCATGGTGCCGATCGCCGTGCGCGGTCGCGGCACGCTCAAGGTACCCCCGTAGCGGCCGGCGTCGCACATCGGCGCGCGGCCCCCAATCAACGATAAGTGCCGGCGTAGACGCGGTTCACCGCGTGGCGGACCTGGGCCATGTTCAAGCGCTTCCCCGGGCAGGCCGTCCGCTGCGTCACTTCACCATGCCCGTGAATCTCAGACCGGTCGATCCCCGCCTTCGCACAGAGGAACTGAATGAGCTGGGCGAGGGCCGCCAGTTGCCTTGGCGTCGGCGAACTATCCTCGAAGTTCCCGATCAGGCAGATGCCGATGCCGTTGGTATTGAAGTAGTTGCTGCCGCGCCAGGCGCCGAAGTAGCGGCCGGCCGAGTTCTTGCAGTGCGCCCCGTCGATCTGTCGTTTCCAGCGCGGCCCGACGAAGACTTCGCCGTCCGGGTAGGCGACGCCGTTGCCGATCACGAAGTGGTAACCGAGCCCGCCTGACCAGCCGCGGTTCAGGTGGTACTCGTGCATGCTCTGCGGGCCGGAGTCGGGGCTGCCGGAGTGGTGCACTACGATGGTCTCCCAGCGGCCGGGCTTGATGCCGCCCGGGGGAATCAGCTCGCGGGTGTTCAGGCGCACCGTCGGCGGACCTGTGCTCCGCGGGGGGGTGAGCCGGGGCTGCGGTCGCCGCGGGGGCGCCGGCAGCGGGACCCGCTTACCCGTGGACAACAGCGGTGCCGGCAGCCGCGAATAGGATGATTTGGGCGTGGCGGCACATCCGGCCAGGACAAGCGTAATGACGAAGACGCTCAGCGCACTCCGTTGCATGAGAGACTCCCACTGTTCGCCGGTCTGTGTGCCGCGCGGGTTGGTCCCACTATAACGACCGCCGGGCGTACGTCTACCGGGATTTCGTCGCAACTTCGCCCGCCCGTCGCTACAATGCGGGCGCAAATGCTGGTTGGAAACGCGAGCCGCGGGCGGCATACGGTGGTGACCCATGGCGTTCGGCAAGTTCGGCGACGAGCAGAACGTGAATGAGTGGTCGCGGAAGATCCACGACATTATGGACGAGATGGCGCGGCGCAGCTTCGTCCACTTTCGCGACTCGAAGACCTGGCAACCGGCCACCAACGTCTACGAGACGCGCGACGCCTACCATATCTGCGTCGAGCTGGCCGGGATGAACCCGGACGAAATCGACGTCCGCTGCGCCGAGCAGACGCGCGTGACCGTCAGCGGGCTCCGGGGCCAGGCGCGCCCGGCGGGGGTCGAGGGTCCCCTGAGCGTGCACGCGATGGAGATCGACGAAGGCCCATTCCTCCGTGAGATCGACCTGCCGGAACCGGTCGCCGTCGATGCGGTCGAGGCGACATGCCAAGAAGGCTACCTATGGATCACGCTCCCGAAGATGAAAACGACGTGACCACGCCGGAGGAACAGCCCTCCGACAAGCCGGCAAAGGACGCGCCGCAGGCGGCGTTGGCCCCCGGAGGCACGTCGGACGAGGACCGTTCGCCCGACATCCCGCGCGAGCTGCCGGTCCTGCCGGTACGCAACATCGTGGTCTTTCCCGGGACCGTGGTGCCGATCACCATCGGACGAGAGAAATCCAAGCGGCTGATTGACGCGGTGCTGGCCGGCAGCAAGCTGCTGGCGGTCTTCACGCAGCGCCGCGAAGACGTCGAGGACCCGGGCATCGACGACATCTACCGGGTCGGAACCGCCGCCAACGTGCTCAAACTGCTGCGCATGCCGGACGGGACCAACAGCCTGTTGGTCCACGGGTTGCTGCGGGTGGGAGTGGAGCAGTTCGTGGCCACCGACCCATATTGGCGGGCGCTGTGCAATCCCCACGAAGACACGGTTCTGTCATCGATCGAGCTGGAGGCCCTGTTGCACAACGCCCGGCGTGCGGCCGAGCAGGTCATCGCCCTCAGCCCGAACGTCCCCGAAGAGGCTACGCAGATTCTGGCAAGCATCGAGAAGCCGGGAGCATTGGCAGACTTTCTGGCAGCCAACCTCTCGCTGGGGCTGGTGCAGAAGCAGGAGCTGCTGGAAACCTTCGACGTGGCCGAGCGGCTCCGCAAGGTCAACGCCACCCTGCAAAACCAGCTCGAGGTGCTGCAACTGGCCGAGAAGATCCAGACGGACGTACGCGGTCAGATCGACAAGTCGCAACGCGAGTACTTCCTGCACCAGCAGCTCAAGGCGATTCAGAAGGAGTTGGGCGAAGGCGATACGCGCGCCGCGGAGTTGGAGGAGCTGGGCAAGCAGATCGACGCGGCCGGGATGCCCGAAGCCGTCCGCAAGGAGGCCGAGCGCGAATTCGGCCGGCTCGAGCGGATTCCGCAGGCTTCGCCGGAGACCGGCGTCATCCGCGACTACCTCGAGTGGCTCTGCGAGATGCCCTGGAACGCCGAGACTGAGGACAACCTCGACCTTCAGCGGGCCGAAGCCATCCTCGACGAGGATCACTACGGCCTGGAGAAGCCCAAGCGGCGGCTGCTGGAGTACCTGGCCGTCCGCAAGCTTAACCCTGACGGCAAGGGGCCGATTCTGTGCTTCGCCGGTCCGCCCGGCGTCGGCAAAACCTCCCTCGGCCAGAGCATCGCGCGGGCGCTGGGCCGCAAGTTCATCCGCATGGCGCTCGGGGGCATTCGCGACGAAGCCGACATCCGCGGCCACCGGCGCACGTACATCGGTGCGATCCCGGGTCGCATCGTCCATGAGATTCGCAGAGCCGGGTCGCGGAACCCCGTGCTGATGCTGGACGAGCTGGACAAGCTGGGGACCGACTTCCGCGGCGATCCGGCCTCGGCGCTGCTCGAAGTCCTCGACCCCGAGCAGAACCACAGCTTCACCGACCACTATCTCAGCGTCCCCTTCGACCTGTCCCGCGTGCTCTTCATCGGCACCGCCAATTACATGGACCCGGTCGAGGCGGCCTTGAGAGATCGCATGGAGGTGATCGACCTGCCCGGCTACACCACGGCCGAGAAGCTCGAAATCGCCAAGCGCTACCTGGTGAAGCGACAGCGCGAGCGGAACGGTCTCGGCGACCGCGAGATCACCTTCGCCGACCACACGTTGCGCACGATTATCGAGGCCTACACGCGGGAACCCGGCGTACGCAACCTCGAGCGATCGATCGGGACGGTCTGTCGGGGGCTGGCGGCCAAGATCGCCCGTGGGCAGGACGTGCCCGAAACCGTAGAGATCCAGCACCTCGAGGAGTACCTCGGACCGCCGCAGTTCGAACAAGAGATGGCCCTGCGCGCGGGCGTGGCCGGGGTGGCCACCGGGCTGGCCTACACACCCGTGGGCGGCGAGATCATCTTCGTCGAAACCACGCAAATGGCCGGCAACGGTTCGTTCCTGCTGACCGGACAGATCGGCGACGTGATGCGCGAGTCGGCCCAGGCGGCCCTGTCGCTGGTCCGCTCGCGAGCCGAGGAGTGGAACGTCCCCATCGCGGACCTAGCTGAAACGGACGTGCACATACACGTACCGGCCGGCGGGGTCCCCAAAGACGGGCCGTCGGCCGGCGTGGCCATGCTGACCGCCCTCGTCTCCTTGCTCACCGACCATCCGACCGACCCCAGCGTCGGCATGACCGGCGAGGTTACGCTGCGGGGCCTGGTGCTGCCGGTCGGGGGCGTCAGGGAAAAGGTCCTCGCGGCCCACCGCGCCGGGCTGAAGACCGTCATCCTGCCGACCCGCAACAAACGCGACTTGTACGAGGTCCCCGCCGACGTGCGGGACGAAGTGAACTTCGTCTACGCCGACACCGTCGAGGATGTGCTGCTAGCCGCCTTGCCGCCCGCGAAGAAGCGGCGCAGGCGAGCCCGCGTTGCCGATGAGAGGCGGGCCAAGAAGAAAACCGCCAAAAAGCGTCCCGCCAGGAAAAGCCGTTCCAAGCCGCGCCACCGGTCGACCGCGAAAGCCAAGCCTGTCGGCAGCCGGCGTGCGAGATCGGGCAAGGCGGCCCGCCCGGGCACCCGGCGGTAGGCTGCCGGGGCGCCGCGGCGGCAACGCTCCCCCTTATCGGGCGACAAATCCTGCCGGCTCGACTTAACTCCTTGCCCGGGCGGGAATTCCGCTTGAACGCTCGTCACGCTTGCCTTAAGATCGGGGGTGGAGTTAGCTAGCCGTGGGCTTCACGGTCGCGTCTGATTGGATGTAACATCTCGGTGGAGCAGCGTGGGCAATGATCCGCCGCCACGCGGCGGCAATCTGGGGATCGCGATGAGCACCGACAGGAACCCGGTAACCATCACCAAAAAAGACCTGGTGGATCGAATCGCAGAGGACACCGGCAACAAGCGCGTGGTCGTCAAGAAGATCGTCCAGCGGCTCCTTGAAGAAATCATCAGCGAACTGGGACAGGGCCACCGGCTGGAATTCCGCGACTTCGGCGTGTTCGAGATCCGCGAGCGAGCCGCCCGCGTCGCCCAAAACCCCAAGACCATGGAAAAGGTCCGCGTCCCCAGCAAGCGTACCATCAAGTTCAAGGTCGGCCGGCTGATGAAAGAACGTCTGACGGACGAACGCCCCCATGCCGAGCAGCCCTTTGCCAGCTCCGTCTCAATGCCCAGCCCAACCGAGCCCCGCTGATCCGACCACACGCTCGCGCTGAGAGCCGCCCACTTCACGCAAGCGCCGGCGGCACTCGGACAAACGGGAGCAGCACCTCAGTCTGATTTGTCGGCCGACGCGGCCGCAGTTGGCGCTGCCTGCTCACCCAGCACCGAGCGCAGGAGGACTTCGGCGATGTCGAGGGCCTGCACGTCTTCGTGGCCCTGGTCCAGCAGGCCGTCGCGCAGCATGGTCATGCAGAAGGGGCAGGCGGTGGCCAGTGTGCGGTCCGGGCCATTGCTGGGCAGCACGCGCAGCAGCTGATTCACGCGGGTGTGGTTGACGCGGGCTTCGCCCTCCTCTTCTTCCTTCCACATCTGTGCCCCGCCGGCCCCGCAGCACATCCCGCGGTCGCGGCTTTCGACCGGCGTGCACAACTGCACGCCGGGAATCGCGCTCAGCACTTCGCGCGGCGGGTCGTACATGTCGCTGTGTCGGCCGAGGTAGCAGGCGTCGTGGTAGGCGATCTTCGCTTCGACGCGGTGTTGCGGCTTGAGCTTGCCCTCGCGCACGAGCTGCGCGAGCAGCGCGCTGTGGTGAATGACGTCGTAGCGCCCGCCGAAGTCGGGGTATTCGTTCTTGAGCGTGTTATAGCAGTGCGGGCAGATCGTGATGATCTTCCTGACGGCGTAGTTGTTGAGCGTCTCGACGTTGGCCTGGGCGAGCATCTGGAAGAGGTATTCGTTGCCCGCCCGGCGGGCCGGGTCGCCGGTGCACTGCTCCTCGGGTCCGAGGATGGCGAAGTCCACGCCGGCGGCTTTCAGCAATTGGGTCGTCGCACGGGCGATCTTGCGGGCCCGATCGTCAAAGGAGGGCGAGCAGCCGACCCAAAGCAGGAATTCGGCGTCGGGCTTGTCGGACCGCAGGGGGATGTCGAGGCCCTGGGCCCATTCGGCCCGCTGCTCGTTAGGGAAGCTGTAGGGATTGCCAACCGTCTCCAGCCCGCGGAACATGGTTTGCAACTGCTCGGGGAATTCGCCCTGCTCCATCACCAGGTTGCGGCGCAGGTCCACGATCTTGTCGATGTAGGAGATGAAGACCGGGCATTCGGTCTCGCAAGCGGCACAGGTGGTACAGGCCCACAGCACCTCCGGCTTGATCGGGTCGGGAACGAGCAAGACTTCGTCGTCATTGGACTGCCCGTCGCCCACCGCCGCGGCAACCAGTTCGTTCTCCCGGCGATACATGTGATCGCGAACGTGGATGGCGAGGTGCTTGGGCGACAGCTCTTTGCCGGTGTTGTTGGCCGGGCAGTGATCGGTGCAGCGGCCGCATTCGGTGCACGTGTAAAAGTCGAGCACGCTCTTCCAACTGAAATCCTGAACCCGCTTGACGCCGAGGGTTTCCTCACGCTCGAGCCGGCCTTCGATATCCTCGATGGGGGCCAGCCGTCCGGAGGGGGCCAGGTTTTGACAGAACACGTTCGGCAGCACGGTGAGCACATGGAAGTGTTTCCCGTAGGGCAGGATGTTCAAAAAGACCAGCACCAGAGCGGCGTGCGTCCAGAAACCCACGTGCTGCAGCACCTGCAACGTCCCGTCCGCCAGCGGCGCAAGGATCATCGCGGACAGCGACGCGAACGGCGTCTTGGCGTGGAATAGCCCGCTGCCCGCCTCGGTCTCCCGCACGATCGCCGCCCCCTCGTACACCAGGTCACCGATCATCATTACAAAGATGATCGCCAGGATCAGCAGCCCCTCGACGTTGAGTGTCAGGCGCGGAAGACGTTTGACGAGGCGGTGGTAGTAAAACACGAGCACGCCGAGGATCACCAACACGGTGAAGATGTCACGCAGGAACGCGTAGATGGCCCCGAGGAGGTTGTCGGGGCTGAAGATCCAGAAGTTGAAGCCGGGAACGTAGCCGCGGCCGAACAGAATCAGCGAATTCAACAGCAGCACCAGGAAGCCGAAGAAGACCGCGATGTGCGCCCAGCCGGCCAGCGGATAGCGCACCATGCGTAACTGGCCGACGGCGTAGCGCAGGGTGAGAACGATGCGCCGACCGATCTGGTCCCCACAGTTGGCCGGTGCCTTGGCGACCATCATCAATCGCCAGCGCCGCTGTGCCGACCAGGCGAAGAGGCCCAGCGTCACAACGAGCAGTACCGTCATCGCGATCCAGTTCATGCGTTACCTCGCGATCCAGGCAGGTTTGGAAAGCCCGCATGTTAGCATTGAGCGACGAGGCGTGCAGCCTTCGCCCGGTCGGCTACGGTTGCGGAACCGGCTGCCTCACGGGTTGGGTGGTC
>Ga0307380_10006287_pt1 | contig 15631 bp, 9 predicted proteins | sample UN3MG_FD_202239 | JGI IMG/M metagenome (GOLD analysis project Ga0307380, IMG submission 202239) | Soil microbial communities from Risofladan, Vaasa, Finland - UN-3 | ecosystem: Environmental > Terrestrial > Soil > Coastal area > Acid sulfate soil | place: Finland: Risofladan, Vaasa | collected...
TCTTTCTTCTTTTTTTTGGATTTCTTTAGGTCATCAATTGATTAATAGATTTAAATACTAAATTTCCTTAGATAATTATAGGAGCTTTATCTACCAGAATGTGATGCATTAGAAAAAATAACTGGTTGGATAGAGTTCCTTCTATTTCTTGTTTTTCATAAAATTTTATGATGAAATCTTTTCATACAAAATATGCTTTATGAAGATCTTTAATATGAATATGATTCCCAATAGGTCCTGGTAATTCTTTTTTAAGTTCCTTCATAATTTTTATTGAGAGTTCATTACTGTCAAGCAGATCATATACTTTCTGAATTTTATACCTTGTATTATGATAAAAGATTTCAAGTAAGCTGTAATACATGATCTTTGCTGTTGCTGTTAATTGCGGATAATTTTTCTTTAATAGTTCACTTATTTCTTCATAAAAAGATTGCACCCGTGAATTAAACGTTAAGAGGGATAAGGCTTTCATGCCACTTAATCTTAGAATTTCTTGAGGGGTAATTGAAGAGTTACTAATGCGTTCATTTAAATATTGAAGATAGGCATGTGAATAAGTAATGATATCGGCATTCAATTGTGAATAGTTGATAGTTGGTTGCTTCTTCTTCTCTTGTACTATTACCTTTTGGTTTTCAATTATTTTGGTAAAAATTTCATAGGTATACTCATTGGTTGGTATTTGCCGAGAAAAGTAAAACATTAAGCTTGTCACACAAAGATTTGAGAAGAGAATAAACGCTTCTTCACTTGTTAATGTGATCGCAATTCTGAGATGGTTCACATCAAGATGTTCTAACGGAGCATATTCATGTACGATTGCAAAATTATCTATATGGACGGGCTTTTCTTGCTCTTGATCGATCCTCATTGTTAGAAATAAACAATATTCCACACCACCATCTAATTCCCCTGCCAATGAGTAATGCGGTATTCTTCTTTTTCCCACGCTCTTCTCAAGTATTTGTTGTAGATGCGTGGGTATGATTTTTCTTGTGACTTCCTGTGCATTAAGTTTATGGAGGATATTGAATGCCTTTCCCGGATGCTGATGATCTGTGTAATATTCATCAAAACCAATGATCTGATTATCAATAATATAAACCGCAAGTGGTTCACTCAAATTCACAAATAGCGGTAGGTAAATCCCTTTCTGATTCATAGTAATCAACATAAAAGTGTGTATTTTAGTATTAATAATTTCGGTTTTTCAGTTGTTGACAAAATTTAGGATTATTTATATAGAATAATACAAAATTATATACGATAAAAATGATACAGAAAAGAGAGAAATTCTGGGCATTTATTTTTATAATTTTATTTTTGGATGTTGCAGTTTTAAGCAACAGTGTAGTTGGGGAAGAAAGCAATGCCTTTCTTATGAAGAAAGAATCAACTAATCAACTATTGTCTTATTCACAAAGATACTCTTGGACTAATCCAGAAATTCTATTATCTCAACGTGCTGAATTAGATCCCTCATGTGAGTTTCTTTTATCGTATGAAGGAACATCTTTAGACCTTCGTTATACGCTTGCCAGTTATATGTCAAGACTCATGTGTAATGATATTCCTATTATCTATCTAATGTCAAATATTATAAGTAAAATTTTCAATGGAGAAATTTCTGAATATCATTTTGGTTATTTAATTTCATCTGGAAATGAATGGGCAATTTTGATAGAACATGGCTTTCAATTATTAATTTCAAATACGACCAATAAATATATTCATGATTTATCTTTGCAATACAAAACAGTCTATTTAGGCAGCTGTGGTTCGAAAATATATTCAAAATATTATAAGAACATTCAGGGATTTGATATTGATTTAACTGTAAAAGATTTAGTTGATTATCTATCAATTCATCTAAGATATAGTTATACTGATTATAAAACTCTTGTTAATAGTGAACTTGCTCCATTTACTCTTGATGTAATCCCCCAAAATAGATTTAGTCTTAATCCTTCAGTACAAGTGGGATTAGCAATGGTTGCAGCAGCAAATGCGTTACTTGGTTGGAATGTTCTTTCTATAAAATATGTTGATTTATTACCGGGTATTCAAATATCTGGTTCTGGTAGCTATGGTGTTGCACACATAAATAGCAAGTCAACTTCTCCATTTATAACTAATCCACTTTTAGATGAAGTCTTACTATCGAGTGATGTTTGGTTTCTTTTCAAAAAACCATATTCCGATGCACATCATTGTCTTGTTGTTTTAAAAGAAGATCCAGTGTCATCACATGTGAGAATGGCTGGTGTACTAATAGGATTACCATATCAAAAACCACTTGCAATTAGTCTTCGATACACAATTCGTTCTGCGGAAATATATTTAGATTTAGATGATCCAGATAATACTAATAAGGCTCCTAATTATGATTATTTTGAAAGTCATTGGGGTTGGATTCAAGATGTATATTACCGACATAATTATCATAAACCAACAAAGATTATTACAGCACCGTATGATATTGATGAAGTGCCATTTGAAAATTATATTGGATATGGAGATCCATATGAAGAAACAGCTGATGATATAATTACTATTATTGATGATGATGATGATGAAGGTGATTTACCCGAATGGCTTCAAAAAATTGCTGATTGGGATGCAAGAGGATGGGCTATTGCTGTAATTATAACAATTATTGCGATTGTTCTTTTGGCAATAATTATTTCCTCTGTTCTTACAGGAGGTATTGCTACTATAGTGGAATTGATAGCAGGAATGTTAAGTGCTCCTCTGATTGCAGCGATATTTATTCTTCTTGGAGATTTATTTAAACCAATTACAGCAAATTCATCATATAATGCAATCCTCATAGATTTAGAGGAAGAATATCCAACTGGATATCCATTAGAATATGATACTGATAATTGGATTGCAAGTTTTTATGATGATGATAATGATGGCATATCAAATGATATTGAACAAAAATTTTTCGAGTTATATTGTGAAGAAACTTATGTTAATGGCACGGAAACCATTTATGAATTCACAGGTCCTTGTGGTTCAAGTGAAATAGACCTGAGTGAGATAATTAATGAAAAAACATGGATGGATCCCACTTCAGATTATGATAATGATGGATTATATACAATTACTGAAGTGATATACAAATGCAATCCGTTTAAATCTGATACAGACAATGATAACATAACAGATTCAGCTGAATTAAGTTTCACTGGTGGTGAGAGAAACATTACAGTTACCCTTACTGATTATGATCGAGATGGATATTTAGATAACCAAACCATTATCTCCCAAGGAAATATAACAATGTTATCAAATCCCATACTTTATGACTCAGATTTTGATGGTCTTAGTGATAGTAAGGAAAATTATTTTGGCACAAATGCTTTCAATCCAGATTCAGATAATGATACAATGTTGGATGGTTGGGAGGTATTTACAACAGTTGTACCTTGGGATATAAATTTTGAATATTCTTTAGAAGAGTACAATAATGTTGTAAATCCCTTGTATGCACCTACAAATCCAAGTAATTGGGCTTCTATGGATATTGACAAGGATGGTTTAAACAATACAATGGAATCAAAATATTTTACAAATCCTTTCTATAATGATACAGATCATGATGGTTTATTAGATGAATGGGAAATAAATAATGGATTTGATCCAACAAATCCCTATGATGCTGAATATGATATTGACGAGGATGGTTTAACAACAACCGAAGAACAAACTATCTATGGAACCTTATGGAATGTTTCAGATACAGATTCTGATGGTTGGTCTGATGGTTATGAAGTAAATGTTAGCTCAACAAATCCTCTTTTAGCTGATACTGACTCTGATGGTTTATTAGATAAAGAAGAATTCACTTATTGGACTGCTATTCATGGTGTATCTAACAGTACTGCTTATGCTTACTGTTCTGATCCTGATATAGATAACGATGGATTGTTAGATGGGGAAGAAATATACACCTATAACACTGATCCGAATAATTGGGATACCGATGGTGATTATCTGCCTGATAAATGGGAAATCGAACATGGTTATTCTCCAACAAATCAAGATTCTGATGGCGATGGCACACTGGATCTGAATGAAGATGTAGATGGCGATGGCTTAACAGTCTTTGAAGAAATGACTTATGGCACTTCGGATACCAGTGATGATACGGACAACGATTGTATACCCGACGATGAAGAAATTCACATCTACGAGACCGATCCGTTAAATGGTGACACGGATGGCGATGGAATGCTTGAATATTGGGAAATCACTCATGGCTTGGATCCACTTGTGCAAGATTCTACAGCTGACCCTGACATGGATGGAGTGAACAATTACATTGAAAGTGTTCTAGGATTAGATCCATTTAATGCTGATTCCGATGGTGACGATATGCCTGATGGGTGGGAAATTTACTATGGGCTTGATCCTGCTGTTGCTGATTCGTTAGGCGATCCTGACAATGATGGACTTACAAATAGTGACGAATATACTTATGGTACAAATCCACAAAATACTGATAGTGATTCTGACGGTATGCCTGATGGCTGGGAAGCTGCTCATGGACTTGATCCCTGTGTTGATGATACAACAAGTGATCTCGATTCAGATGGTCTTACTAACATAAATGAATATTTGAAAAACTGCGATCCACAAGACACAGATTCTGACAACGATGGTTGGACGGATGGATTTGAAGTCAGCACTTCAGGAACTGATCCAACAAAAGCTGACACTGATAGCGATAGTAAAACTGACAAGGCAGAGTTCCTTTACTGGAAGACTCGAGGAAAATCAGATGCCACAGCTTATAGCTACTGTAAGATTGCTGATGTCGACAACGATGGTTTGAAGGATGGAGTTGAAATCAACTATGGCCTTGATCCCTTAGACAACGACATGGATAACGATGGGCTGTTGGACGGTCTGGAAGTAGGTACGTATCACACTGATCCCGATGATCCTGATAGCGACAATGATGGCTACACCGACCTCTATGAGATCATCAATGGCACCGATCCAAATGATGCCTCTGATTATCCCGGTGGCGGTGGAGGATTTGAATGGTGGTAAAAAATATGAGGATTTTATCCTCTAATTCCTTTTTTTTTAAAAAAAATTAGTGTTTTTAATAATAATCCTGTAATTGTCAAACTTCCAAATAGTACACAAATACAAATCTTACGTATTAAATAAGGTTCTACTGTAAATTTTTCTCCAAATAGGTATGACTTCAAATAAAAACCTGTTTTTTTGAATTGATAATCTACTTCTACATTTATTTCTTTATCAAGTAATGATCCTTTAACTCTTCCTTTTATTCCTGATCCTTGAACAATACCTGTTACTTTATTAATTATTATTTTATAATGATTATCGTATATAATATTGCATTGTGTACTATAGGAAATAGTTGAACCTAATCCATATTCTCCATTTATTTCCCCTCCCGACCAACATTCAAAGTAAAAGTTATCTTCCTTGGTATATGAAACATATTGGAAATTAACATTATAACCTTGATTTTGATAATAAAGAAAATAATTCTGTGTTGATTCTCCAAAATTTTCAAAGAAATCCCATGTAGTTTGACTTGGATCAATATAAGGATAGATTTCCAAATCATATCCTTTATCAAGCGAATTTGATGTTGAATTGAGAAAAAGATTATATGTCATACGATAAGTTCGTTCTACTAATCTTGGCAATGATAATTTATACATATCAAAAGTATATGCAATTGTTCTCTCAGCTTCCCTTCTTGTGAATTTGCAAGAAACACCCATATCACTAATATCTATATCGGTTACTACTTTAGTTCCTTCAGAAAAGGATTGGTAATCAAATTGATAATTGTTCGTTTTTATAATTTGTTCTTTTATCTGTGCTTTAATTCGTGATTTTGTTATTCTGTAAGTAATTGTTTGAGATTCATTTATTTCTTTTGTAAAAAGAGGATTTATTTGTATTAGTATTAATACAGCAATCCCTAAAATAAGATTTATTTTATTTAATTGTCTTCTATTCATCCTTATTCACAGAGATTAATTAAAAAGGCATATAAGATTTTTATGCTATTATTCATTAACATACTAACTATAAATTAAAAATCAGCTTTTTCCTTTTTACTATTGAGGATTTTAAATTAATCTAATCAAAAATTTAACATTTAAGGTTTTTTAATAATAATATTGTTTCTTGGCTTTAATTAATTGAAAAATATTTATTGATTTTTTTCAATCACTAATGATATATTAAAATTTTTTACTTTTAAATTTTAAAGAATTAAAAATATTGAATATAGAACTCATTAACTATTTCTTAGTCTTGATATTTTTTTCCTTAGAAAAACTCCTATATAAATAAAAATAAGACCATGAACTAAAGATAAAATTGGCTTTAAAGAAAATTGCATTGTAGTTTCAGGTATAGTATATGGATAATCTGGATTTGAAATATAATCATCTGTTAAATCATCTATTAAATTATTATCTGAATCCATCCAACCTGTATGTACCATTGTTCCTCGAAAACTGTACCATGAATTCCTACCTGATTCAACAATACCATTCAACGAGAAACAATAGATGTTATTATCTGTTGATCCAATGAAAATTTCCAACAGATCATCATTATTTACATCAACTACTAAAGGTGTTGAATGGATATAATCATTTGTTGTAAATGGCCACATTAATTCACCTTTTTCGTTCAAGCAGTAGAGATTATTATCTCCTGAACCAATCAATACTTCTAATGAACCATCGTTGTTCAAATCTGCTAAAGAAGGGGAAGAAGCGATTTTTTCATTTGTTTTATAAGACCACTTTAACGTACCATCATTATTGAGACAATAGATTTTGTAATCATAAGAACCTATTACTATATCCATAAAACCATCATTTTCTAAATCACCTATTGCTGGTGAAGAAACAATCCAATCACCAGTAGTATACTGCCAAAGCTTATTCCCTGACTGATCCAAACAAATGATTTTTCCATTTTCAGAACCAATGATGATTTCCAATAAGTCATCATCATTAATATCTGCAATTGCTGGTGAGGAACGAACATTTCGCCAAGTATCATACGACCAGAGTTCTTTTCCCTGATAGTCTAAACAGTAGATTTTATTATCATTAGAACCAAAAACGATTTCCAATTTATAATCTCCCTGAAGGTCAGCTACTGCTGGGGAAGAATAGATCCAGTCGCCTGTTTTAAATTTCCAAACTAAAGAGCCAGTGGCAGTAAGACAATAGAAGTAGTTATCAACTGAACCAAAAAGAACTTCATAATCTCCATCTAAATCAATATCTGTTATTGTTGGAGAAACAAACACATTATCATTCGTTTTAAAAGACCAGAGAAGATTTCCCATTCTATCTAAGCAATAAAGGTAATTATCATCAGAGCCAAAGAGTATTTCTTCTGAACCATCCTTATTGATATCCCACACAGCAGGAGTAGAACGGACATCACCATCAGTTTGGAAAGACCATAATTCATTCCCTTTATTATCCAAGCAATAGAGATAATCATCTGTTGAGCCAATGAGAATTTCATATTGTTTATCATTATTAATATCTATCATTACCGGTGAAGAAACAATATATTCATCAGTTTCAAAAGACCAATTAAGAGAAATATCTATTGATTGAATTCTATTTATACCATTTATATTAATTGAAATTGGGATTACAATTAACAATAATAATAATGATACTTTTACTCCTCGCATTTACCATCAGCTTAACAACTCCCTTAAAGAATTTGATTTAAAAGGAGCTAAATTTTAAAGCACTATTCTTTTTGCATTGGATTAAGTTTTGATAATTTGGAAATTAGGTAATTAATAAAAGAAGAACATGCTATTAGCATAAATAATGCATCCTCAAAATAGATGTTTGGTTCATCTAATAATGAATGCCTTATACCATCTTCATCACTTGTATAACCATAAAGATTACTAAATGCATTTTTTAGAGCAGAATGTATCCCAATTTCCTTTTCTATAATTTTTAATGCCTGACCTAAAGTTGCTTTATCCTTATCAGTTATTATCTTACATAAAGCTTCAACTGCACTAATTGCCTCTTTTATTGAATTTCGATAATCTGGTTTAGTTCTATTAGATAATAATTCATGGGACTGTTTTAAATGGATTTTAACAGAGCTATAAGGTACATTCATTGCTTTTTTAATTTCATTTATCTCTTTTTCATCAATTATTGGAGTAATTTTATTATCAACAAATCTATATCCAGCATTTTCCGACTTAAGAATATCATTTATCCTTTTTATGTAACCTTCCTCGTTTTCTTTCGTTACAAGGATTTTAAATACACATTCAACAACATCATATACTTCATACCATTGACAATTCATAAAAAATTCCTTTATTTGCTTCTTTAATTCTTTATGACCATTTGTAAAACTCTCAAGCTCCTTTTTATAATGTTCATCAAATACTATTCCCTCATATGGGTTATCACTTTGTACAGGGGGAAGTGGGAAATCATCCAAAGGCTTGTTTAAACAATGCATCCATATTTTACCACTATTTATATAAGAATCATAACTTGCTAAAAAACGAGTGAAAATATAATTCCATAAACTTACTCTTAGATTTATATCTACTTCCTTTAATTGTATTAGTTTTTCATTGATTCCAATTCTTTCAGAAAATTTCACAAGTAATCCCTATATATTAAAACTTCTTCCAAATTAAAACCTTTGTTTTTGTGGTGTTTTTAATCTCAAAAGAGAAAATATTTTTGTCGATTTAGTTGAGACTCTCGAGTGTGAATTTTGCCATGAATCAAAATGAACAATTCTATAGTTTCAAAAAGAACCCTAAGAACGAAATAATTGTTGGAACACTTGGTATCAGTTCAACAATATTAATAGGAATTATTCTATATACTATTTTAGACAAGTTTGTTTTTGACAAGTTCGCAGATAAGTCACTTTTTGGTTCAGGTGGGGAAATCTTTAGCAATACAAAAATGATTTTCACTATTGTATTGATTTTTATTCTTTTTCTTTTAGTAATTGTTCTTATCATTTGTTCATACAAGGCAATTCTCCTTATCTTTCAACGTGAACGAGTTGTCTTAGCTAAGATTACACGTGTTTCTCTTGAAAAATCTGGTAGTGATGAAGATTTTGTTGATTATCCAAATGCTTCATTATCTAAATCATTAGCAAAGAATTTCAAACAAGTAATTGTCCATCAAAAAGCTGTTGAAGGAAAAATAGTTAAAATTTGCATCTATGCTTCTCAAACAGGAATCTTCTTCTATCCCTCAGCTTCAAATATTTTTCACCGTCTTTCTGGCGTCTATTCGTTATTAGGGATTGAATTAGTAAATTTTACAGAAGAAGATTATCATGACTATTTGAAGGATTTAACAATAGAACATGATAATAGTGAGAGAATTATTATGAAAGGTTTAGGATTGAAAGGAGAACCAGCTTTTCAACATATTAGTAAATATACTACCCCTGTTGATGGTCTTGTAAAAACAATTGTTGATAAAAGTAAAAAAGTAGAAATACACACTTTCAGTACGATTCGTCAAGGAATGGGATTTCAATTTTGGTTGAGGAAGAGATTCCTACCAAAAACAAAGGATCGTCATGGTAAAGAAGTAACTCTTTCACCGGAACAAAAGCATCGCTTAACAGAAACTGATGATATGGAGAAGAGTGGTTATGTTAATGGAGAGGTTTCAGTTGTTGTCAAAGGAGAGGATAATTTTGATGTTGATATCATTCAAAATCAAATACAGGGTAGTATTGATTCGATCTTTGATGGGTTCACCAGAAAAATCATTGTTAGTGAAATTAATCCCAGAAAAATCCTTTCAGCAATCAAACAGCATCAAATGGTCATCAATAAAAACACTCTCATTAGTGGGTATTCTGCTCGAGCGATTATTGATGTTTATCGAAAACCTTTGTCTGGAATACCATTCATTAAGGATATTATGAACCCTCCTTCAACCAAACGTCCAGAAGAAACGCACTCTATTTTTTTAGGTGAAACCATTACAGGTGAGGAGATTAGAACAAGCCTTCAGGATCATGTCCATCATTGTGGGATTTTTGGCACAACAGGTTTTGGTAAAAGCGATTGGATTCGTTCAGAAATTGAACAAATATTAGAACATTATCCTCTGAAAAGAATAATGATTTTTGATTTCGATGGTGAATATGCTCAAGCATTCATTAATCATCCTAATTTCTTGGTTTTAGAAGCTAATAATGAAGAAGCTCCACTTCTTATTAATCCTTTTCAGGATGATTTTACAGATAATGTTGAACATGCTGATTCTTTGTTCAAATATTTCAATGAAGTCCTTACTCTCGACCAACGATATTCTGAATTCACCCCACCACAGAAAACCATGCTTTGGGAAGGGATTATTACCACTACCGAACAAGAAGAATCCGATGAGAAAAACTATTTAGCTTTTGAACGCAATCTTCGAAAATACGCTGAAGAAAACCAAAATCAATTTGTTCGTGGTGATTTGAGCATTATCTCTCTTTTGAATAAAATGCGATTTTATAAACGAGAGCTCCGGAATATCATCATGTGCAAACAATCTAATTTTTCTATGGATATGCTCGAGAGAACTAATATCATTTTTAATTTACGAAGTATTCGTAATGAGACTGGAAAAAGAGCAATTACTACTTTAATTCTGTATCAATTACGAAATTATATGATTGAAAAAGGAAGTTGTGATTTATGGCTTAAAATTTACCTTGAAGAAGCAACAATTGTTACTCCACGAAATCCCGTTATCGGTCAAATGTATTTTGTTGAAGAGCTCCTTAATGTAATCAGAAAATTTGGTGCAAGTATAACTCTCATTGGTACTACTTCTGATGAAATAACCAAATTCATTCTTGAAAGTAAATACCTTGTTAATATCGGTTGTATTTCTGAGCAATTATGTAAGAAGATGAATACTGATCTTAAAACACAACATTCACTTAAAAAATTCCAATTGGATATTAAACTACCTGATGAAGAATATCCTATTAGATTGGTAAAATTATCCCGACCTGCTCGAACCAAACTTTCTGAATTTGATTATGAACAATTTATTAGGCAATCATCAAAATATGAGGAAATTCGTTCTAATAGTCACTTGATTGATGAATCTGATTTTGAAGTAATAATAGATGGTTATAATCTAATTGAAACTTGCTTCAGTGCTTGTTCCTTTAATTTCTTGGAAAGAAAACAGTGTTTATTATGGCGAAAGAATAAACTTAATCAAATCTTGAAAGAAGCTCTTGGGGAATTTGTTCGAATAGATTGTAACGGTTGGAACGGTGTGAGAGAGCTGTTCAATATTAATTTAAAGGAAGCATTGGATAAATTATCTATAATTATTACTACTTCACTTTCAGATGACACCAAATTAGGGAGAAGAACTATCACAGCTGAAGATAAAACCAATCTTATCCGGTGTGCTTTTACCTGGGTTCTTCAAGGATTATCTAAAGAATTAGTTTTACCTAAAGCCGAGGTTGAAAGTTTCTACACTGATTATGAAATTGAATTGGAAAAATTGAATGTTTCATCTTATGGTTTTGATAATGATCAAGAGGTTTATGCTTTTAATACGGGTGATTACTGTTATGAGTGGTAAAACTGAAAAAGATATTTGTTATCATGATTTCTTCAGTTTTCATTGCCCAAGACCAATTAAGGTTAGTGATGATAAATCTCATGAAAATATTTTCAAAGACTGCTTATTTAAAAATTGGGAACCTGTTATAACCGAAATAGTCAAAGAATTGTGTATTGATCCTCCAAAGCTTAATCAAATCATTAAAGGTCGAACCGGTGAACGAGAGTTTAATAAAGAACCACTTAATGGATTAATTGCTACAGTAGAAACAAAGGTAAAAGCAAAATTAAGAGTTACAACTGGTGGTATTGATTTTTATAAGGAGGGTAAAAGCACTTCCATCAAAGCCCTTACCTTTTGTATTCTTGGTTGTCAGTTACTACAATTAGCAAATGAACGTTGGCGACTATCTAAAATAAAAACTAAAATCCTCAATGTAGTTTTAGTCCATTATTACTTGGATGGAATCAATATAACCAATGCTATACTACATGATATTGAGAGAACTATTGAGAAGAGAGAGAACTCATTAAAGAATGGTCAAGAAATTATTTTATTAGAAAAATCATTTCAGGATGATGATCCTTTATCTGAAACTGAAGATAACGATGAAGGTTTTGATATTTTCTCAGAAGATGCCGATTTTACTGAGAGATTAGAGAAGGAAAAGTTGGATGTTTGTCCAGTGGATAGTCCATTATTGCTTTCAAGAGATAAATTGAAGCAATTAGATCTTTTCACTATTGATGACTATTTTTTAGAAGGTGATCAAGAATTGACAGATATGCTACAGAAGATTTGTTCTGATGAAGGTTGTGACACTCAACGGTGTATTACTTGTGATGTTACTCAGGAATTCTATTATCTTGCAGCACAAAAGCTCATTCATTTGTTCATTTACAAAAATGAGTTATTTGATAAAATCAATTTATCCGCTGAATGTCTACTTCAAGAGCAAATAGATATTACTGATTTGCGAAGAAGGGTAGAGCTTATGTTTAGACAAGATGTTCCTGAATGGGAATTAACTCCTGAACAGAAAAATAAATTCATACTATGTATGATTTGTCATCTCATACGTCATTTCAAACTTCTTGGTCAACTTGATACAATGGAAAGCATTGAAACATTCTTCAAATATCGTCAACAAATTTTCAAACTATCTGATACTCAATTAATAACCGAACGTACAAAAGTTATGGTAGACCTTAAGTTAGATGATGCTAAAGAATTCAGTAAAATGGCTAATGTATCTGAGAAGATAGCTAATAATCAACTACCCAAACGGGAAACCATATTTCAATTTGCTAAACCTACCAGTCAACAGCAACAAATGGAAATTATCCAATTCCTTGAAGCTCTTGCATCTCAAAGCAATGGATCCAAAGAATCTCCTACAAAGATAATACACTATAAACGTAAAGCTGAACAACTAATTAATCTGAAGATAGATGATGCTTTTGCATGGATACCGGTTTTTCAAGCACATAGTCAAGATACCCGATTTTTGCCTTTTTTAGCAGAAGCAATCCTCAAACATTTAGAAAATAACCAGAGAATTATTACAGCGACTGATGTTAACAAGCAAGAGTTACCCAATGATACTATAAGCGATTTCTTCAATTTTACAAAAGATGATATAATTATTTTAAAGAAATATGAAAAGAAATGCAAAGATTGCACAAAATCAATTTCTGAATGTGGAAATCTCCGTGATAAAGCATATCAGCTAATAACATCGTCTAAGGAAAAATTAAACAAGGTTTGGGAGAAAGAAATAATGTTTAGAAATTGTCTTGCCAAAGAACTATTGGAATCGCAAAAAGAGCAAATAAAGTAATAATCAATATTCATTGTAATTATATCGCTGTTCATCGCTTACAGCGATAAACGACGCTCATTCAAGTTTTCAGTATTAGCTTATTCTTTAGTTATCACAATCGTTTTTCCATCTTTAGCATAAATTTTCCAAGTATCACCTTCATTTATCCCTAAAGCTAAAATAATTTCTTTTGGTATGGTGATAACAATGGAATCACCTATTTTTCTTATTTTTCGAGGGAATTCAATAATGGGGGGAATATCTTCACTCATATTTATCAAAATTTATTAATAAATCACAGATATATTAGTATTTTCCATCAAAGAAATCTTTAAATATATCTTATAATATATCTTTACATATGTCTCTACTCACTCTTACAAACTCGAACCAATTAACAAAAAAAGTCAGTAAGCAGTTGGTAGAAGATTTATCACAAGAGGAAATCGACAAAGTTCTCAAACAATTAAAATTAAATAACTCAATGCAACTTTTAACTATTAAACAGAAAATTCACCCATCAGAAGCACAAAAGAAGGTTCTCTGGGGATTAGCTGAGAATTGTCGATTAATCTATAATTTTGCCTTAAAGGAACGAATTGATTGGTGGGAACAAAATAAAGACAAAGCAAAAAAGGAACGAGAAGAATTCATTACATATAATAAACAGCAAAACGATTTACCCAAACTAAAAGAACAATTCCCTCGCTATAAACAAAATTACGCTAAAACGTTACAAATGACCTTAAAACAAGTAGACGCTAATTTCAAATCCTTTTTTGCTCTTAGAAAGAATGGTATTTTAACAACCAACAATCCAAGTTTTAAAGGAAAGAAGCATTTTACACCACTCATTTATAATCAATATGGATTCAAGTTCGAAAATAACGAAGTGGTTTTTAATCATAATTATTTAATTGATGGAATCACTCGTATAGATTTACGATTTTGTTTAAGAAATGGTTTTTCAGTTGAGGATAAAAAGGTCAAGCAAATAATTATCTCTTATAATAAGAAAACGAAAAAATTCTTTCTCTCAATACAATTCGAAGTTGAAACACCTCAATACTCAAATAATGGGATTTATCAAGCATTCGATCAAGGTATCATCAATATTTTAGCTGGAGTAAATAGTCATGCAGGAAAAACCATTCACATCAATAATCCTCGTATAAACGAATATTGGCAACCTAAAATAAGCGAATTGAAATCCAAACGCGACCATTGTATCAAGTTTTCTAATAAATGGCATTGGTATAATGACAAGCTCAAGAAAATCATCAATAAACAAGCTCACCAAGTAAAAGACTTTCAACATAAAGTAAGTAATAAGATTATTACGAACACCCAAGCAAACACCATTCTTATTGGTGACCTTAAAGTAACAGAAATACACCCAAAAGAAAAAGGGAACAAAAAAATAGATAGAACAATGAGAAGGAATCAATTAAATTCTGGAAACATTAGTCGCTTAGCAAGATTCTTAACCTACAAAGCTCAAAAAATAGGTAAAAAAGTAATAAGAATCAGCGAAAGAAGAACGACTCAACGATGTTGTTATTGTGGGAAAAGAGAACAACGAATGTTATCAGAACGTATTATCCATTGTGACAAGTGCGGATTAGTGATTGATAGAGATATCAATGGTGCAGTAAATATTTTACAGAGATTCTTCGCAATCCTTTCGCTATCACACAAACGCCTTTTGGTTAGGCAACAACTTTTGAACGAGTTTCGGAAGTTGTTTTTTGCGACAAACAGCTCTGGGATATGCCAGCAAGCCAACGCCCAGCAGATTCGCAAGAAATCTTAATAGATAGACCAAATCTTTTGGATAGATTGCAAATCACAGACAAACAAAGTTAGTAACTGTTTATTTACTATGAAAATTCGCTAAAATGTATAATATATATTTTACTACTTATTTTTACTTATTTTGATGAAAAAATGAATAAAATAATGAAAACGTAAATTTACGTTTCATTAAATTTTGGTTTGCAAACTGTAGAGGAAAGAACAAATGAGAAATCTTCAGTTATCAATTTATAAGCTTCATTAAAAACATCGGTTAAACCTTTCCAGTTCTTTATAACATCTTTAAATTCTTTCTCAAATTCATTTCCAAAATCTTTGAGTGCAGAACGTAAAACTTTGGAATTAT
>Ga0307380_10006288_pt1 | contig 15628 bp, 14 predicted proteins | sample UN3MG_FD_202239 | JGI IMG/M metagenome (GOLD analysis project Ga0307380, IMG submission 202239) | Soil microbial communities from Risofladan, Vaasa, Finland - UN-3 | ecosystem: Environmental > Terrestrial > Soil > Coastal area > Acid sulfate soil | place: Finland: Risofladan, Vaasa | collected...
AATTTCTCTTTTCAAATCTAACTTATTTCCAACCACTATATATGGTATGTCTCCACTTAATTCCTTTAATTTTGATATCCAAAAATCTATATGATCAAAAGAAGAGACTTTTTCTAAGCTAAAAATAACCATGGCTCCAACCGCTTGGACGAAATAATATTCATTCGCCCAAAGTTTATCTGTTTGGCCTCCAATATCCCAAAAATAGAGCTTAAATCCCTTTTGTTTTATGTCATTCTTTAATTTTAGATTTTTTAACTCTAATTTATCAATTATTCTGCTCAAATCGATTTCTTTTATTAAAAAATTTGCTCCTATAGTTTGATGGTATGACTCACTAAAGTGACCATCAACATATTGAGCTAATAGACTTGTTTTGCCAACTCCTGCATCTCCGCATAGAATTACTTTTCCACGGTAAGACATTAGACTTTTTTCCCTATCTCTTTAATAGTATTTAAGATTTATTTAACAGTTTTTGACTTTAGTTATATATTTTTCTAATAATTTACTATAATATATTTTTAATTTAATTAAAAAATCTAATTTTTTTGTACTAGTTGAATAGATTTACATTCACTTGTAATGAAATGTTTAAACAAATGTTCATATCCTACTATCTGTTTTGGAGTACCATTTTCTAACCATAAGCCTGATGTATATTCTGGCGCTTCTCGCACACTATCTAAGGTTGTAAGTAGAAATTGGTTATCAGTTATCAATAATCCAAAGGGAATAACACTATCTCCTTCAATAGAATGAATAATCACTGAGACTTTTAATAGTTTTTTAATTTCTTCTTTTAAAAGTTCATTATATTTTATAGCAATAACGATTTCGATTTCTGAAGAGAATTTCTTATTCCAAAGTTCCTTTAGTACCCAATCGTAACCTCCTAATTCTTGCATAAGCAAATCAGGTGTAATTATAAAAAAGATCCTCTCTTTTGCTGAAATAATTAATTCTTTAACTTTTTTCCGAATTTTCGACCTAGAATTAATTGACCAAACCCGTGGTTCAGATTCCTCTTTTCCAATTTCCAATTCACCGATAATCTTTTCTAGTGATAGGGTATCGTCAATTTTTGCCTTATATTCATCCCGAATTACCTTGAAGATTCTTTCAATAGGGATTACTTGATAATTAGCACCACGTTTAATGGGTTCTTTCTGAATAAAGCCTTTTTCAATTAATCGGTTCAAAGAATCATAAACCCTTGCTCGATCAACCCCCGAATGCTTTGCAATATCTGCTGGGCTTAAAATCTTGAATACACACAATGTAAGTAATACTTTGGAGTCATTTTTCGTAAATCCCAATGTTTGAAGAGCTTCTTCAATTTCAGATTCATTTAGTCCTTTCTTTGTCGACATAAATTTTTAAAAACTAATAGCGAAATCTGTAAAAATTTTTTATAATACTTTAATCAAACATTTAGTATTTTAATTTTTAGATCTGAAAAAAACATGATACTGTCATTTATTAGAATTTAAGATTTTCAAGCTAAATTAATTTTAATCTTAAAACCTTAAGAATTTACTAAAAATCGAAAAAATTGATTTGCAATTATTTCGAATAGACAATATTTATCGAATTGTTGACAACAGTTAAAATTGAAAAAACTTAGAAATCAAGTTTTTATAGGGTAAAACTTATAGTTTTTTTAATTCCCGATTCATTAATCTTTTAATAAATTTTAATTTATGATTAATAAATTTTCAACTGGATCAATTGGATTATTAATTATAGTAAAACCTAAAAAAATCAAGAAACTATGGCTCTATTTAATAAATAAAAAAAATTGTTTTTAGTCGGAAAAATTAATATCAAATTAATAAAACGATCTCATTTTCGATTCAATATGATCTCTTATTGCTCTTTCATACTGATATTGATTCCAATCATAACATTTATATAATAGAAATGTGTAGTTATACATAATTAACATCTAAAAAAATAAACTAAAATATACTAATTAAATAGTGGAGGAATAATTATGGCTAAAAAGAAAGCACCTGCTAAGAAATCTGAAGGATATATTGCTAAGGCACCTATCCGCAGACTTATGAAGAAAGAAGGAGCAGATCTTGTAGCTGCAGAGGCGTTAGATAAGCTTATTAACTTTCTTGAAACGAGTGCCGCTACAGCGACTAAAGATGCTATTAAAGTTTGTAAAGCTGATAAACGTAAACGAGTAACAGCAGCAGATATTCGAAATGCTACAAGATAAATGCTTCAGATTTCTATAATTAAGAATCATTTTTTTTCTTTTTTTTATAATTGATTTCAATTCCTTTATAATAGTCACGTTAGAATTTAACCAGAGAAGCTAGAAAACTTTTCATTTTTATTTATATTATATTAATGTGAAAAAAGAATACTGTTAATTTTAAATCTTAAACATCATTCTAAATTCAAAGAATCTAACTGTAATAGATTTCAAATTCATACAAAATTCTTAAAAAAATCCTCATTTAAAAATTCATAAATTTTACGTTCCAATTTTTGTTTAACAGAATCTAAACTTTCGGGTAAAACGCGAGTTTCTCCAACTATATCAATAAATCCAAGTTCAGAGCCATATCTAGGAATTATATGAAAATGTAAATGTTCTATACTACCACCAGCATCTCGCCCTTGATTGATTCCAATATTATACCCTTTAGGGCTATATAAATCGTCTAGTAATAATTGTATTCCTTGGATAGTCCTATTAATATGAATTAGTTCTTCTTTAGTTAGTTCAATGAATTTAATTAAGTGTCTTTGAGGAACAATCATTAAATGGGCAGGATTATATGGGTATAGATTTAATACTATAAAACAAAAATTATCTTCATAAATTTTTAGGGATTTAACTCTCTCATCATTATCACGCACAGCACATAATATGCAATCTACATTTGGTCTTGCTTTTCCTTGAATATAATCTAATTTTCCTAGTGCTTGCAACCACTTCTTAAAAATTTTAGTTCACCGTATTATATAAAATTGAAATCATGAATATAGAGAAAAGTCAGAGTCGGATGTAAATTCTTTAGCTTTCATAAAATCTTCTGGTTTTATTTTACCGGCACAATAATCGTCTAAAATAAAATTACTATAAGTAGCACCATTAAAAACCTTTCGAACCATTTTAAAAAAAGAATTCTTAGAGATAAATTCATCCTTATTAAGAAATATTTGATCTATTATTTCATATCTATGATTTTTTATATCTATTCGATAGAAAACGTCCTTTAAAAGGAAGGATTTTCTTAAATCCATGAAAAAGTTCATTTTTTTTGTAATTTCTAAGGAATTCAAAGCGTTTATGTGTGGTTCTGAAATTTGGACTCCTAAACTAACAATAATTAAGCCTTTATTTTTAGGTCGAAAAACTAGCATATTCCTACCAACTGGTCGTCCTAGCGGATCTTTTCCGGGAGGGAATATAAATTGAAAACCAAATTCAAGTTTAGGATCAGAAACTTTTTCTCGTAATAATCCTTCATCTAAAAGATAATCTTGGATTAGTTGTTTTATATCACTTTCTCTACTTGACATTATAATTCAGTAAGGTTAAGAATGAAGTCAGTTTTATATTTTTTTTTAATATTTTCCTTTTGGTCGAGGTTGAGGTTCAATTTCAGCGGATTTTAATACTTTGATATTACTTTCTAAATCTTCCTGAGGGGTACAATAAATCACTTGAAGAGAATCTACGTCAATGTAAATCTTACCGACGATACCTAAACCCATTAGTTGGTTATCTTTATTAATAAATGTATGATCTATATTCATTTTAATAGCTTTTTTTCCCCCTTCAAGTTCCACTAAAGAGGGTTGACAAGCAGTAAACCCAGGACCTCGTTTTTGAAGTAAATAATTCATTAAGGCAAAATCTAGTTCATCATTGATTTCTCCTTGTTCTTGAATGATTTTAATTATAATTGGATCTTGCATCTCAATAAAAATTTTCTTATTATAAATAAATTCGGTATAACTAATTTTTATTTTTTTGGTTAGTCCAATATTTTAAAAAAAATATGGAGAAAAGATTTTATTAATCCCTTTCTTCACAGATAACCTCATCTACGCTGTGCAAAGCGCAATTATTCATTCCAAGTGTTTCAGTTATTTCTTCAAGGGAGAGATTATTCCCCTCAATGTGAATATGTAAGGAAGCTGTTTTTTGATCTAATTCATCTACTTTAATACTAACTCTTGATACACCAGCGACCTTCATTAATTCTTTAGCTACAATATATGAATCGGGTTGATGAGGTTTGAGAACATCCAAAAGAAATTCTACTTTCATTATTTTATTTTAAACCCTTGTATGTAATTATACAATAATAGATTTAGTGGATAATTTATTGATATTTTATTGATATTTTATTAATTTTTTTTTTAATTTATAAGTTTTTCAATTTCTTCTATTAATTTTAATGGTATTTCATTTTCTTTAACTATTTTATCTGCGATTTGGAGGGTTTCAATTTTAGCTAACTTAGTATGTAATGCTATAGAATGAGCTCCTACATTGATAGCAGCCTCAATATCACGAATATTATCTCCAATTATTAAAATTTCGTCGGATTTTACGTTTAACTGTTTACAAATATAAGTTAAATGTTCTGGATGGGGTTTTAAATTGGAAACATTATCTCTTCCAACAATTAAATTAAAATATTGTAATAGATTCACATTTTTAAGAGAAATCTCTGCATTTTTTTTTGTATTAAATGTAAAGATTGCTTGTTTTAAATTATTATTCTTAGCGAATTCTAATACTTTATCAATTCCATTTATCATTTTAGCATCCCTAGCAGCTTCAGATTCTATTTTAATGATCTCATTATCCACTTCTTCTATTATATCATTTATTTTTCTTTGAGTTAAACTTTCTTTTTTAAAAAATTCTCTAGCAGATTTCATATTTTCTAAAATAGAAATATTAACAGTAAGGAGCTGTCTAGGAACTCCATATTTTTTTAAGATTTCTATAGCAGTTCTCCTTGCTCTTAGATAATCGATTTTAAAATGAATTAGGGTACCATCTAAGTCCCAAACGATTGATTTAATGGGTTTTTTCTTTTGCATTTAATATACCAAATCAGAATAAATTGGTCCCTTTGGAGTAAGTTCGGATTTCTTTAAGTTTACTTGGTTAATAGTAAAAGTCCCAAACTCTAAATATTTATTCTCAATAATTAAATTCTTAAGTGTATCAAAAGTTTTATAATTTATTTTACCCTTTTTGAGTCGTGCAATCGTTAGATGAGGTTCAAATTTTGTTCTCTTATCACGTTCAATGTGTAATTTATCAAATAAGTAATCTTCAATCGAATCCTTAATATTTTGCAGGAATTGAATATCGCCTATTAATTTTGTCCATAAAACTGAAAACCTATTAAATTGGCCGACTCCTTTCAGAAAATAACTGAAAGTTTTCCCTTGAAATAATTTTTCATTAATATCTTCATGTAAAATCCTGTAAATCTTAGGTGCTAAAGTTTCGGGTATATTTCCTAAAAATTTCATTGTCATATGTAAATTTTCAGGTTCTACCAGTTTAATCTTTGGCTGATTTTGCTTTAACCTTTGAGAAAATAAAGTAATTTTCTCAATAGTTTCAATATCTTTTAATTCAATAGCTATAAATGATCTAATCATTTTTTTTCCCAATAATTAAAAATTCTCCAATTTTTTTTTGTTATTAATTTTTTTTGTTCTGGAATAATATGAATTTCTCCTAAATCTTCCATAGAAGATGATTTTATAATCTTAATGATATCTTTTAGAAAGATTATATTCATTTTAGCTCGAGTATTTCCATCTGCAGAGGCATTATGTGGCATTAGAATCATTCTAATATTTGGTTGTTCATGTTTTATATTTTTCAATTTCCTAAGAGTGTTAAAATCAATAGGTTCTTTAGGAAAGACATCAAAAGCAATATTTATTTGAATTTCTTTATTTTTTAACATATCTAAAAGAGTTTCCAGTTCTAAAATACCCCCTCGTGCAGTGTTTATTAGTAAGGACCCTTTTTTCATTAACTTTAGTAAGTCTCGATTTACTAAATTTTCAGTATGTTTATTTAAGGGGACATGTAGACTAACTATATCTGATTCTCTAAAGATATCCTCAATATTTTCTTTAAATTTAATTAAAGGATAATCCTTTTCAAACTGTTCCATTTGATTATTGTCATTATAAAGGATCCTTACGCCCCAAGGATACAATCTTCTTACTATTTCTTTCCCAATTTCACCTAATCCTATAATTCCGAGGGTTTTATCTGAGATTACGGAACAGAGAGATTTATCTAAATCCCATTTATCTTCAGGAGTCCATTGTTCATCCCAAATATAATTATGGAGATCAACTATATCCCTTAAATTCGCCATTATTAGTGCTATAGTATAATCTGCAACTGTTTCGTAAAGAACACCAGGAGTATGCGTAATCAATATATCATCTTTTTCAATTCTTTGAATATGATTATATCCTGCAGTTGATGTTGAAATTGCGAAAATTTTTGAGTTTTTTAATGCCTTTGAGGATATTGGATGACTTAAATGACATCCAAGAATATCAGGATCGAATAATTCTATTTCTTTTTCAACTTCTTCCTCTAATGGAAATCTTCCATTGAAATATTTGAATTCTGCTATATTATCTAATTCTTGCCATAAATTTTCGATAATTTTACGATATTTTTCAGAAATTTGCTCATTAGAACCAATCTCCTTTATTGAGAATACATTCGAGGTAAATAATACTTTAGGTTTATAAGTCATATCCATATCCAGAAATATTGAATATTTAAACTTTATCGTAAATCGAATATATTTGTATCTTTGTTATTATCAAGATTTATTAAAATTAAATCTAATTTATATTTAAAAAAACTAAAAGATGGTAGAATATAGCGAAAGTAAGATGTCAAGAATGTAAAAAAGGAATTATTAGGGGGGTAAAAATACAAGAGTTTGACCCCATCGAACCAACAACTATGCACGTATTCTGTTCTGAATCTTGTAGAGAAAAATGGATTTCTGGTCTGGAAAAGAAAACTTAAATTATGTTTCTAGCATTACCTCTTTATTTTTTCTGGAAGATAAAATTCATACGTTTTCTTAAGTAGTTTAGTTTTCATATATCTATCAAATCTTCTGGCATTTTGGAAAACAACCCAGATCATTTTATCGTTTTTATAGTACTTATGCACTTCTTCAAATGTAATTGGCTCTATCTCAAAATCTGTGACTTCTTCTTTAAAAAATCTATTAATCCTTCTTATTAACCGAGGGATAATTTCAGGCTTCTGTTCTTTGAAAAAATTAGCAATTAGATCAATAGTTACCGACCTCCAATCATAGTATCTATCTACAACTTCTTGTACAAATAATGCTTTTAATAGAAATCTAAGAAAGGATGGAGCACTTTTTAAGAATAGTTCTGCTTCCATCGCTTCAATGTTATTTTTACGAAAAAGTGGTGTACTTGTATCAAGATATAATAATTTTGAGTCATCATTTATTCTTGGATTGCGATGATCATAATCAATAACAACAAAATTGGATATTTGTCCATCTATTCCAACATCATAAATCCTACTTTCATCATTAAACGTCCATACTTTTTGTAATTCTCTCATTGTAAGGAGAATTAATTTTTCTATTTCATCATTAGATATATTATGAATAACCTTATTCCCAACAGCTTCAGGATCGATCTTTTGTTGGACACAGTAAAACTGTATTTGCCCTTTATGATCTTTAAACCAGAGTGCTTTATGTTCAGGAAGGTTTAGACCTATCTCTTCATTTAAAATTTTGCAGTATTCATTATAAGCCCAAAGATGCCTTTTAACTTGTTTCTCGTTATCAAATATAGGGATCCTTTTATAAGCTAAACGTTCAGGATCATCAAGAATTTCAAAAACTAAGCTAATTTCTCCAAATCCAAGAATTTTAATTGGTATTTTACCCTTTTCTGGGTATACAGTATCAAGTGTTTTTTCAAATTCTTTTAACAATTCAATATTTACTTTCATAAGATACCATTGCAGAATTTAGAAATTTCATTTAATTTTAATTTAACATTGTTTTTATTTAAAAGTATAAACTTTATTCATTTTATCTTCTTTAAATAATTAACATTAATGGTAATTACAGTCGTTAGGGGATTTTAATAGAAAAGATTCTAGATTGGGAAAATTCTGAAATGATAGGGCAAAACAAAGAGCCTCCACACAATACTCTTGTCCCTTACCAAGATATTGATTCTGCTTTATCTGGAAATTTTGAATCTTCGCAATATTATAAGTTGCTTAATGGTGAATGGAAATTTAATTGGGTCAAAAAACCTTCTGAACGCCCCGTGGATTTTTATAAAGAAAATTTTGATAATAGTCTATGGGACGAGATACCAGTACCAAGTAATTGGGAAATGTATGGTTATGGAACTCCAATATACACTAACATACAATACCCTTATAGTATAAAGCTAGATAATATTCCTAGTATAGATCATGATTATAATCCAGTAGGTTCATATCTAACAAAATTTACAGTTCCAAATGAGTGGCTTCAAAGGGAAACTTTTTTACATTTTGATGGAGTTATTTCAGCATTTTATCTTTGGATAAATGGAAAGAAAGTTGGATATAGCCAGGGTTCAATGACACCTGCCGAATTTAATATTACAGAGTTTCTACGAAAAGGCATAAATACTTTAGCTGTAGAAGTATATAGATGGTCTGATGGAAGTTATTTAGAAGATCAAGATATGTGGAAATTAAGTGGGATTTACCGTGATGTATACTTGTTCTCTACAGCTAAAGTTCATATACGAGACTTTTTTGTATATTGTGTTTTTAATGAAAATTATGAAGATGCGATATTTAAAATTCGTCTAAAGCTTAAAAATTATGGAATGCATAATGGTAACAATTTTAAACTCGAGATCTCATTATTTAATGAGAAAAAAGAATATATCGAGTCAGAGGTATTAATAGAAAATTATATATTCATTGAAAAGCAAAAAGAAAAGACAGTGGAACTACAAAAGGAAATCAAAAAGCCTAAAAAATGGTCAGCAGAAACACCAAATCTTTATGATGTGATTTTAGTTTTAAAGAACTCTGATAATGATGTAATTGAAGTGGAGCATTGTAAATTTGGTTTTAAGCAGATAGAAATAAAAGCTGATGGAGGTTTTTATATTAATGGAAAGTCAATTATTTTTAAGGGTGTAAATAGACACGAGCATGATCCAGATTTTGGGAGAGCGGTACCTTATTATAGAATGATCCAAGACGTAAATTTATTAAAGCAAAATAATATCAATGCTGTTCGTACAAGCCACTACCCAAATCATCCAAAATGGTATAATTTATGCGATCAATACGGAATCTATATTATAGATGAATGTAATTTAGAATCACATGGTTTACGTGATATTTTACCTAATAGTGATCCTAAATGGACAGAAGCATGTGTTAATCGAATGATTAGGATGGTTGAAAGGGATAAGAATCATCCATGTATTGTTATGTGGTCGCTTGGAAATGAAGCGGGTATGGGTGATATATTTAAAAAAATGAAGGAAGAATCGCTTAAGATTGATTCTACAAGACCCATACATTATGAAGGAGACATCCAACACGAAGTTTCTGAAGTAATTAGTTTTATGTACTTTCCTCCAAAAATGCTTGAAAGAATGATAAAAGGGAATAAATATGGAGAGATTGGAAAGTCTAAAAAACTTAAAAATGGGATAGTAAAACCATATATGCTATGTGAATATGCCCATGCAATGGGAAACAGTCTTGGTAACTTTAAAGAATATATGGATGTCTTTGAAAAATATCCCAACGCTGTTGGAGGTTTTATTTGGGATATGATTGATCAAGGACTTCGTAAGACTTCAGAGAATGGAAAACAATTTTGGGCTTATGGAGGAGATTTTGGTGATGTACCAAATGATAAGAATTTCTGTATTAATGGAATTGTTATGCCTGATAGGAGACCAAATCCTGCATTATTTGAAGTTAAAAAAGTATATCAAAATATTATAATAATTCCAATTGATTTATTTACAGGTAAAGTTAATATTTATAATAAATATAATTTTCTCTCGCTGAATTTTATTACTTTATTATGGGAATTAATTGCTAATGGATTAAAAGTTGAAGAGGGCCGAATAGACAAACTTAAAGTAAAACCTGAAGGAATGATAGAGTTATGTATTCCGTTTAAGACACCAGATGTTACTCCAAATACTGAATATCATCTAAGAATCTCATCAGTTCTAGTAGAAGATATGATTTGGGCTAATAAGGGTCATATCCTCGCGTGGGATCAATTTAAAATACCTTATAATGTCCCTATAAAAACAGAAATGAATGTAGATGAAATGGATAATGTTACACTTGAAGAGTTAGATGATGTTTATATAATAAAAGGAAATCAATTTACAATTAGATTTGGAAAATTAACGGGTGCTATAGATTATTATTCTTTTAAAAATTTGGATCTGATTGTTAACTCTTTAATACCGAATTTTTGGAGGGCATTGACTGATAATGATCAAGAAAAAGTCGATTTTTCCGAAGTACCATTTCCAAGTGTTGATAAAACTTGGAGAGTTGCTGGAAAAACAAGGAAAGTAAAAAAAATTGACTATAAAAATATTAATCCTCAAGTTATTCAGATAAAGGTACAATTTCAAATACAAAATTCTAAAAATCCCCTTGAAACAACATATAATATTTATGGGAATGGATGTATAATTATAAAAAATGATTTTACTCCAGATAGAAATATGGTTCGTTTTGGAATGCAGACAACAATTCCAAGACAATATAACAAAATGACATGGTATGGGAGAGGTCCTCATGAAACTATGTTAGATAGAAAAACTGGAGCTGCTATTGGAATATATTCTGGTTTAGTAGAAGAGTTAGTTACTCCATACATTAAACCGCAAGAAAATGGGAATCGAACCGATATACGTTGGGTCGCTTTAACTAATAAAGAAGGAAATGGATTGTTAGTATCCGATGTTGGTGGAACTCATCTTAATACAAGCGCTTGGCCTTACACAATGGAAGATTTAGAATCCGCGACACATGATTATGAACTGCCTCGCCGTGAATTTATTACTTTTAATATTGATTTTAAGCAACAAGGAGTAGGAGGGGACATTCCCGCCCTGGCAGCACTTCATAGTAAATATATACTCAAAGGAAATGTGAATTATAGTTATACATTTCTTCTTAGAGGTTATATTAATGAAATGGGCGAAATTAGTTTAATTGCTCAAAAGAGACCTCCAATTATATGACCTGGATTTAACAATGTTATTAAATTAAAACTTACTTAGAATTATATTTATAAAGTATTTCAAGGTAATGGTGATTAAGTGGCTCGTCCTTTATGGTTCGTAAAATTACTTAAAAAAGCATTTCCAAATATTAAATTTATTGCCAAATTGACAAATCTACCAATCCTAGGTACTATTTTTGATTATTTGCTTTTTAAGGGGGATGATATTATATACCTTCCTCAAGATAAAGTCATAGATTTAAACAAACCAATAGGAGAATATCAAGAATTTGTTCTACCTTCTCAGGTGTTGGAATATTTTATTAACAAAGCTAAGAACCATTGGATCATGAATTTTTGTATTTGCAGATCGAGTATGGACTGCCAAGACTATCCAATTGATTTAGGGTGTCTTTTTCTTGGAGATGCTGTACTGGATATTAATCCCCAATTAGGAAGATTAGTTTCTAAAGAAGAGGCTCTGAATCATTTAAGAAAATGTAGAGAAGCGGGGCTAGTTCATATGATTGGTAGAAATAGATTAGATGCTCAATGGCTCGGAGTTAAACTTGGAGAGAAACTTTTAAGTATTTGTAATTGTGATCCTTGTTGTTGTTTATGGCGAGTGTCTCCAATATTAGCACCTAAAATCGGATTAAAAATTAAAAAAATGCCTGGAGTTAAAGTTCAAGCTACTGAAAAATGTATTGGATGCGGAACATGCATTAAAGGCGTGTGTTTCGTCAATGCCATAGATTTAATAAATAATCAGGCGTTTATAAGCAATGAATGCAGAGGATGTGGTCGATGTGTTGAAATTTGCCCTCAAAAAGCAATAGAAATACTATTTGAAGATGTTAGTTATGTGAAAAAATCAATTGAGGAAATAGAAAATATTATTGACATTGTCTAAATTTAAGATTTTTGTTCCCAATATACATTATCTTGTTTAATATTTCTAATTCTTGTTCTTTCTTTAAGTGCAGAAACTGCTTGAACTGCTTCTTTGATAGAATGAAAAACTGGTATATTTGCTAGTTCTAATGAGTCAATTATTAAAGAATACTTTGGAATATAAGGAATAAAACAAACAAGTGGTTTTCTTTTTGTTAATACAACATTAGCTATTCTTCTCCCTATTTGAAAAGAAATATTAGGGGGATATGGAAGTATTAATAAAATAATACATTCAATTCTTTCAATATCAGATAAAAATCTAACTACATTTTCAATATCGGTATCCAAAACTGACCCTGTTAAATCAATTGGATTGCTAAATGAAGCAATTTCCCTAGCAACGGGGCTAGTTAATGATTTCAAATCTTCTTTCTCCTTTTCTGTTAATTGTACGGCATTCAACCCATATTTTCTTAACATATCACTTGCTATAACACCATGTCCTCCAGATCCAGAAACTATCACAACATTTCCAAATGTCACTACATTCTTACCAAATGGGTTTCTGCGATGTGATAATACATCATATACTTTGAGACATGTTAATAACTCTCTTTCAGAATGAGGTTGAATGACAAAATTTTGTCTCAGCGCATTATAAATAACCTTATAATTCCCAGCAAGACTTGCTGTATGAGATTTAGTTGCTATTTTTCCTTCCTTTGTTTTTCCTCCGTAAAATACTATAACGGTATCATCTGATTCTTTTGCTAATTGTGCAAATTTTTTTGCTTTACCCTCTTTAAAACCTTCTAAATAAAATGCAATATTAGAAGTTTCTTTGTCTACCTTACTAAAGTATTCTAATAATATCGATTCATCTACAACTGCACGGTTACCTATAGAAACCGCAGTAGAGACACCTATATTTCTTTCCGCAAATTTCACAAAGAATTGATCAACCAAAAATCCTCCACTTTGGCTTATTAGCGCTACAGAACCTTTTGGTGGTCTTGTGATGCGTTCTGTAGGTAGAAATATAGTATCAACAGTAGGAGGTGCATAAACGCCAAGGCAATTAGGGCCTAGAACAGCAATATCATTATCAAATGCAATTTCTTCTAATTTTTTTTGACGATTTATACCTTCACCACCTACTTCAGCAAAACCACCTCCAATTATTACACTTGCAGGGATACCTAAATCAGCACACTCTTGAATGTATCCTAATGTATCATCTGGACCTACAGCAATCACTAAAAGGTCAGGAATTTGAGGAAGTCTATCTAATCGATCATATAGCTCTACTCCCTCAATATCACCCCCATTGGGATAAACTCCATAAACCTTAACGTCCATTTCAAATTCATTTTTTAATAAAACAATTCTCCCTGGACTAAGAGGATTCTTTTTTGAGACTCCAACAACCGCTAGTGATTTTGGTTTAAAAAGCTTTTCTAAATCCATATTAAACAAAATAATTCTAAAATTGGCTTGTATTAAAGTATGTTCTTTTAAGATATAAATTAATTTATTTTTCATTTAGATTCATCTAAATTAAACCTTTATTAGGAAGCAAAGAGAAATAATATCAATTTAATATTTTTTAAAAAAAAAAAAGGAGAGTAAGAAAAAATGAAAAATGAAAGTCATTCAATTAAAGGAGCTGCTAGTTATGCTACTGGACAAATTGCAGATCAAGCGGCATATCAATCTTTTACATTCCTTGTATTCACTTTCTATTTTGCTGTGGTGCAACTTAACATTACGTTAATTACAATAGGATTTATAATATGGGCAGTTTGGAATAGCTTCAATGATCCGATGTTAGGTTATCTTTCAGATAGAACTCATACTAGATTTGGTAGACGTATGCCATATATTATGATCGCTATAATTCCTCTAGGAATTGTATTGTTTTTATTATTCACACCACCTTTACCAATTGGAGCTGCAAATCAAATAGGGAACTTCATATACTTTTTAATCATAATAATTGTTTTTGAATTCTTCTATACAATGTATAGCCTTAATGCTACATCTTTATTTCCTGAGACTTTTATTTCTAAAAAAGAGAGAACAATGGCTAACAATGTAAGACAAGTATTTCTTATTTTAGGATTAATTGTTGCGTTTATTTTACCTTCAGCATTTATAGCTAATTATGCTCCTGATACACCAGCGGAGAAGGTTACGGCGTTAGGGGAATATCAGATTTTTGGTATAGTATTAGCTATTATTGTAATTGTTGTTGGAGGTATTTTTATAAAATTTACACCTCGAGAAAAGGTTGAATTCAAAGAAGATTATAAGAAGGCACCAAGTTTTTTTAATTCTATAAAACTTTGCGTAAAAAGTAAATCTTTTATGTGGTATATTCCTGCGGAAATTGCTAATTGGTTTGTATATGGTATTCTTCCCACATTAGTACCTCTTTATGCAAAAGTGGTTTTAGGAATGGAAGATGCTACCATGATCTCACTATTATTAGGTTCTACATTTATAGCATCGGCTATTTTCATTACAATCATATGGAAACCAGTAGTACGAAAAATCGGTAATAGAAAAGCATGGATGATTTCAATGACAACATGGATTTTTACCCTTTTACCCTTAATGTTTCTGGGACCAAATATGGAAATAATTGCAATTATAGTATTTTTCTTTATAGGGCTTGGATTATCGGGGTCTTTATATATAATCGATTTAATCATTTCAGATATTGTTGATGAAGATGAGGTGAATACAGGCACACGTAGAGAGGCTGGATATTATGGTGTTAATGCATTCTTTCTTAGATTAGCAATTATAATTGTATTTATAAGCATCGGTCCTGTTTTTATTATCGCTGATTGGGAAGTATTCACGACGGTATCATCTGCAGTTGAAATAGGGCTTCGAACACTAATGTTTGTTTATCCTGCTGTTGCATTGGTAATAGGTATATTAGCGGTTTATAAATATCCTTTAGATGGAGAAAAATTAATTAAAGTAAGAGAAGAAGTCCAAAGATTGCACGAAGAAAAAAAATCTAAAATATAATTTCTTTAATTATTCTTTATTTTTTTTAAGTTTATTATACCTTGACGAATTCTTTTAAGAATCTCTTCAATCTCTTCTTTCTTCACTATTAAGGGTGGCATTATAATATGAGTATCTTTTTTATTACCACAGTAATTCAGTAAGACACCTGCTTTAATTATGGAAAGCATACCTAACTGGCTATCATCTTCATTATAAAACTCTAGGCCCCACATAAGTCCTCTGCCCCTTGTTTCTTTAATGAGATCTGAATAATCTTCAGCAATCTCCTCTAAACCTTTACCAAATAATTTACCCATTTCTTGAACATGTTCTAGAAATTGCGGATCAGATTGTATTTCTAACATTTTGAGAGCAATTGCACATCC
>Ga0307380_10006290_pt1 | contig 15626 bp, 5 predicted proteins | sample UN3MG_FD_202239 | JGI IMG/M metagenome (GOLD analysis project Ga0307380, IMG submission 202239) | Soil microbial communities from Risofladan, Vaasa, Finland - UN-3 | ecosystem: Environmental > Terrestrial > Soil > Coastal area > Acid sulfate soil | place: Finland: Risofladan, Vaasa | collected...
GATCAAATCACCGGTTCGGTTATGGCGACGGTCTTTTCGCTGACATCGCTGCCGCCGTCGTTGTCGGTAACTTTCAGGGTAACCGAGTAGGTTCCCGCTTTGGCGTAGGCATGGGTGGTCTTTTCACCGCGGCCGCAACGGCCGTCGCCGAAGTTCCACTCCCAATTCACGATGCGGCCGTCGCTGTCCGTGCTCAAGCTGCCGTTGAAATAAACCGTCTCCCCTATCTTCACACTGCCGGGCGAGATGGAAAAATCGGCGCTGGGCAATTGGTTCTCCGCGACCGTCACTTCGATCTCCACGGCCTTGCTCCCCGATTCGGCGCGGACCGTGGCGGTTTCCTCCGTGTACAGGAACTCGCTGACCATGCCTTTCTTGTCAGTTAGGCGAATGGAATTTCCATGATCCAACTCCCCGGCGCTGGTCGATAGAATGAGCGGAATATCGGCCAGCAGATTCATGGAACTGTCGAATGCATACACCGTGATCCGCGATTGCCCGCCCCCGGCTCCCAGCCGTGCCGGGCTGGCGTGAATGGTCAGGGTTTCCAGCGCCCCGGAACCGATAGCGATCTCCAGCGGCGCGGGAGTGGCGGTGATGCTTCCCGAGCGGGCCACGATCTCGGCGACACCGCCGCGTGCCCCTGAGACAAATTCCACCGCGGCCTGGCCGGCGAACATTTCGACGCTGGCTGGCATCGTCCCCAGCGTCGCCGTAAAAACGATCAGCGTATGGTCGTGCAGGGGTTCGCCCGCTTCGTTAAAACCCATGACCGTGATCGTGGCTTTATCTCCCCCGCTTTTTAAGAAAGTCTTGTCCGCGGCAATGATGAGGGTCGTTCCTTCCGTTGCATAAAAAGGCATTTTTTTGCAGGCCGGCACAACGGCGATCAGCGCCATCAACCACAAGTATTCGGCAATTTTCACGGCATTTCTCATTTTGGCTTAATTCCTCTTCAAATGGACATTTTCCTCGGTCCCCGACTGGATGGGTAGCATGTCCTCCTCGTTGATGTCGGGCATGCGCAGGATGTGCGGGGTGATGCTCAAAATAATGTCGGTTTGGGTGATTTGCCGTGAATTGGCTGAAAAGATATCGCGCAGGATCGGGATCTTGGCGATGCCGGGAAAACCTTTCAGGGAACTCCGCTCGGTATCACGCAGCAGGCCGGCCATGATCCCGGTTTCACCGTCCTTGAGGCGGATGGTCGTCTTGACCGAACGGTTGCCGATGGTCGGCGGCATGGAGCTGCTGCCGGGGCTGGTGATAAAGGTCAGCTTGAAATCCAATTCCAGGGTGATTTCGGCATCATGGTGAATTTGGGGAACCATAATGATCTCGATGCCGACATCCTGGAGATCGTAGGAAGTGATGGGCTGCTGCTCGACCCCGCCGGTGGCGTAAGCCATGAAAGTGGTGCGGGCTACCGGCACCTTGTCGCCCAGCTTGATCTCGATCTTGCTGCCGTCGACGCCGCGTACGTGCGGCCGCGCCATGGTCTTGGAGTCGCTGTCGTTTTCCAGCAGTTTGTAAAGCACCGAGGGGATGGTGAAGCTGAAGTCCGAGGCGTCCAGGTAATAAAAACGGTTCCCCTTCACTGCTGTGGCGTCTCCGGCGGTGGTGATGCCCTGGCTGATCTGGTATTTGGAAAGCTCGATGCCGTATTCGCGCAGCCTGTCCTTGTTGACTTCGAGAATTTCCACCTGGATCATGACTTCGGCCTTTCTTTTGTCATAAAAACCGATCAGTTTTTCAACCAGAGCCACCTTTTCCGGCGTTTCGCGCACCGTGATCGAGTTGTGGGCCGGGTCGGAGGAGATATTCTTGATCTTGGCCACGCGCGTGATCATCTTGACACATTCCTCGGCATTGAGGTTGGAAAGATAGAAATTCTTGATGATCTGCTCGTTGTAGATTTTGCGCTTGCTTTCGGTGTCGGGAATGATCAGGATGGTCTTTTCGTCGAGGATCTTGTAAAAAAGCTCCTTCATCAGGCAGATGCGGTCCAGGGCCTGGTAGAAACCGATGTCCTCCAGGGCGATGGCCAGTTTGCCGTTCTTGAAATTGGCATCGAACAGGATGTTGACTTCGGCGATCTTGCCCAGGCCCTTGAATATTTTGTCGAGATCGATCTCCCTGTCAAAGCGCAGGCTCAGTTTGTCTTCTTCTTCCTGGTTTAGCGATTTTCCGATGGCGGTCTTGTCCTTGAGCGCCTCGATCTTGGTCTTTTCTTTCTCCTGGTCGTTCTGCTCGAACAATTTTAGCAATTTTCTCTTCTCGGCCTTGGCCAGGTTGTTGGCCGGGTTGTATTCCAGCGCCTTGTCGAGCTCCAACAGCGCCAACTGCTCCTTCTTTTCCTTGAGGTGCTGCAGCGCCTGGCGGTAATAGTAATTGGAGGCCTCGATGGTGGCTTCGACCAGCTTGAGGCGGAAGCGGGCTTCGTTGGGGCTGCGCATGGCCGCCTTGATATAGTTCTCGATGGCCTCCGGGTACTTCTCCTCGCTTCTAAACTGCTCGGCCTTGCGGAAGCTCATCCGCCCCGTGGCGCAGCCGAGCATGATTAAAATCAACAACAGGCAAATCAACCATGTTGTTTGTCGGCGCATGTTACTCCTGGAAGCGGGTGCCGAAGGCGTTCAACTCGAACGGAGTAAAGTCCTTCACCTTATCGTAGAACAGGCGGGCGCAGGCCACCATGACGTTCTGCAGCTTCTGCCGCCACAGCGCCGCCTCGGCCGTCTCGGACGCGGCCAGCAGGTTGGTCGCTTCGACGCTGTCCCGCAAGTTCAGCCAGAGCGATACGGCATCGTCACCGCGACCGGCGATGCGTTGCAGCAGGTGCAAGGCCCGCCGCGCCTGAGCGTCGCCGTTGGCGTCGATCTCGACCGCGATCGCCAGCATGCGGTCGGCTACCTTCTGCCCCACCTCAAAGGTGAGCAGCGCTTCATCGATCTTCTGCTCGCCTTCGTATATTTCGCTCTTGATATCGTAGGTGCCGACAACATCGGGCAGCCGCAGCCAATAGGAGATGACCTTTTCTTCATCGACGGCAAGCTGGATATCCCACCTGATCCCTTCGCCGTCCAGCGGCTGCGGATAGAAGCCGTAAGCGGTCGCCGCTTGCGGGACGAGCTCTTTTACCCGGAAAGTCTTGGCAGCGCCGGTATTGTTCTTGATGCGCAGCTCCAGCGGCAGCACCCGGGCCAGGTCGAACTGGTTGAAAATCTCGTTATTGAAAAGAGTGACGGCATTGAGCAGCAGCTGGGCGAACGTCGCGCCGCCCGCGGCAAATTCCAGCGGTGCGCAAATGGTCAGCACCTTGCCGTTGCCGTATTGGCGATAAGCCAGCAGCGGTTTTTTGCCGTTTTTGCTCTCGCCGACCACCTGGACGTCGTCGGCCAGCAGTTCCAAACCCAGCTTGCACTTGCTTTTCAGCATGACTTCACCGCCGCTGCCCAGCACGCCCGCCAGTAACGTGATCTCCTTTTCCCGTAGCGCCGGCAGCAGGTTATGTCCCCTGACGCCGCTCAACTCCTCCATGGTGTAGTCGTGCCTGGGATTGTCGATGATGTAGATCATGCCTTCGCCGCGATGGACACGCTCCTGCAGTTCTTTCTTGAAGTTCGGCGCCCCGATATTGCCGAATACCACGTTGATGTTGTTCTCGCTTTTTTGAAAATGAAAGTAGGCTTCGATCAGGTGCGCGCTGTCCTGGTAACCGATGCCCGCGTCGGCGAGAATGCCCTTGATATAATTCTTCTGGCTGAGATAGGGCATGGCATGGGTATTTAAAAACAACACTCGCGGACGGCGCGAGACGGCTTTCTCCTTCTCCAATCCCATGATGGCCGTGATCTCCGCTTGGGCAACCTCGTTTTCCGCGTATTTCAGTGTGACCGTGTACACCCCTTCGCCCAGGTTCAAAGCTAGGACGTGATCCATGCTTTTGTTCTCGCCCAAAGCCAGTGAAACGGTCAGGGCATCTGTTTGCACCACCTCCTGGCTCTCCTTGCCGGCCACTTCGATGCTCAGCGGCTCATTTTCCAGCACCACGTTGCCGTCGTTGCTCAGCACCAGCTTCAGGGTGACTTCCGTATCCATGCCAGCCGCAACCGTTGCCGGCACGGCGCTCATGGTGCCGCTGATGACCTTGGTGGGCTCGATATAGACCGCCAGCTCTTCGCTGCGCTCAATGGCGTCGCCGCTGGCCGTCTGCAGGAGAGTGTAATCACCGGCCGGATAGGTACCGGTATTGAACACATCGGTTTCGACTGTCTGGACGAACGACAGCAAGGAAATGTTTTTATTGCGATCCAGGACGATTTGCGAACTGGCGTTGTGGGTCAGGGTCAGGTGCAGCAGCAGCGGCAGAGCCGTGACCTGGTTGTTGATCAGGCGCGAAAAGATGGAGACATTGTTGTTGGCCGTCCAGACATGGGGATCGATCTCCAGCTTGTAAAACAGGGCCGGGACCTCCTCGCCTGTTTCCAGGACGTTGTTGGCCTCGGCAAATTCCTTGATTGTATCGTCGCGGTCGACCGCAAATCTCAGGGTATGGCTGCCGGCTTTGCCCGAACCGCTCCAGTTGAACTGGACGTCCTGGTATTCGCCGGGCACCAGGGAGACGACGGTCGCGCTCTGCACGTCGACGTCGTTGTCGGAAAACACGACCGTGGTGGCCGGGGCGGCGGTCCGGCCGCTGTTGCCCGCCTGCATGGTAAAAACGTAATCCAGGCCATTGACGCTGCGCTCGGCCATGCCGACTGTGAGGTCAGGCAGGTTGGTGCCATAGGTAAACCAGGCGCGCCGTGTCGAGGTCAAACCGTCCTTGCTGATGACGGCGCGCAGGTTGTGGCGGCCGCCGCTCACCTGAGCAGCCGTCAGGTCGATCTCCGTGCTGCCGAGCCCCGAAAGGGTGATGCTTTTGGTGTCGACCACTACGTCATCCAGATAAAGCTGCAGTGTGGCCGTGCCGCTGCCGAAATGATCCGCCTTGACCTTGACCGTCTCGCTGCCCAACGGGTACTCCAAATGGTCAGGCGAAAGGCCGATCAGCACCGCGTCGCCGCAGTCGAAGGCGGCCGCGCCTGAAACCACCAGCTGCTCGCCGTTATACAGGCCGTAGACGAAGCGGTGCGTTCCCGCTTCCGTAGTAGTGAATGCGTATTGCAACACCGCCGGCGTCTGCTGCGTGGCCGACAGCGTCGTGCTCTGTTCTCCCAGGTAAGTCCACTGGGCCTCGGGCGTTACTGTCCAGGCGCGCAGGCCCAGGGTGATGTCGCGGTTGGACTCCAGGATCAGCATGGTCTTGATGGTATCGCCGGGGGCGTATTTGCCCCGCTCCAGTTCGGCCTTGGCCACCTTGACCACCAGGCCGCTGACGTCGAACAGTTTCGAGCCGCTGAGGGTCTCATGCGTGGCATCGGTCGGCGTGAACGTCCAGGAAACGCCGTAACTGCCGCCGAGCGTGCCCGCGGGCACGGCAAAATCAACGCTAGCGCTCGTGCCCACGGCGATCGTCTGGCTCTGGCCGAAGCACTCGGCCGTCAGGCTCCCGGCCTCGACCACGGTGAACAGGGCGTGGATGGAATCTCCGGGATCGTATACCTGCTGGTCCAGCGTCACGCTGACCCCGCCGGCGAAGTTTAAATAGATGTCGTTCAAATAGATGCCGCGGCCTTCTTCCTGGTAGATACCGTAGAAGACCTTGGCATCGCTGGCCTCGGCAAGCGGGATCTCGAATACCAGCGAACTGGAGCCGCTCTCCAGCGTGAAGGCGCGGCGCTCGCTGAAGTCGTTCCAGTTGACCACCGCCTCCAGCGGCGCTGTGGACGGGGCGCCCGTGGAAACATCGATGGTCAATTGCGCCGTCTCGCCCTGGTTGTACAGGCTGCGATCAAGGGAGGCCGAGACGTCCAGGGCAATGCCCGTGACCTGGAAATTGAAGTTACCCCTGGCCAGGCCATTGGCTACTCCAAGGCCCGACAGGGTATAATCGCAAGGATAACGGCCGGCCGGAATGTCGCCGTCGACGTCGATGAAAATTTCGCTCAATTCCAGCTCTTCACCGGCTTCCAGGACCAGGTTCCGCGTTTCATTGAGCTTGTCGAAGGCGGTCATGGTGATCTCCGCCTCTCCCCTCTTGTTGCCCTCGTTTCGGACCTTGATCGTGACGTCGGCGAACGAGCCGGCGGCTATGCTCAGGTCCTGCGGAACCTCGCTCACCCTGATGTCGGCGTTCACAACGGTCACCGCCAGCGTGTTCTGGCTAAGGATATTGCCCGCTGCGTCATAGATATAAGCGATGACCTCCTGACTGCCGCTGGCCAAACCGTTCGCGTCAAAGGCATAAGTCCGGTTCAGGGTCACTTCCGAAATCACCTGTATTGGTTCTTCATGGCGCAGGCCGCCGGCCTCGATGACCAGCGTGCCGGCAAAATCGTTGTAGCCGCTGTTGTCGACCTGAACTTGCACCGGAATGGTGCCGCCGCTGGTCGGCTGCACGGCCGCGCTTGTCGTCACCTCATCCAGGTTGAGTATTTTGACCGGGACGCTGATGGTGCCGACGACCTTGGCGCCGCTGACGCGCACGATGTAGGAGCCGATGCCGGCAAAGTCGCAGCTGAACGTGTCGCTGATGTTCGCCCCGGCCTCCAGGTAATGGCTTCTATTGAGAGTAAAAACCGGAGCGCCGCCGGCTGCCGGCACGATCTCGATCAGCAGGTCGATGTTCCCGGCCACGGTGTCCGTATTGGTCAGCGTGTAGGCAAAGTCGGTCAGGCCGACCGGGTACTTGGCCGCCAGCGCGAACGCCAGCTGGCCTATCCCGGCGGGCAGGATCGAAAAATCGCTCTGGCCCGTGCCGCTTTTGCCGCTTGTCCAGCGCAGCTGGTAGGCGCCGGGAACTAACGGAAATTCCAGCGCGTCGGCGCTCGCTTCGGCTCCGGGATAGAGATTATAGGTTTTTTCGACAGTATAAATAGCGACTGCGTTGCCCACTGCGAAAAGTTCAAAATGGAGCGTCTCGCTGAAGGAAAGGCCTCCGGCGTTGGCCACGCTGTAGCCCATGATGACGCTTCCCTCGCGATACTGCGGCAGGACGCTGAGGGCCAGGTTGCCGACATAACCGTAGGCGACGGTTTTCTGTTCGCTCGCTTCCAGGTCGCCGCTGAAGGAAATATCATAAGCGCGATCTGCTGTGATCGTATCGGTGAAAGACAGAATGCGCTCCTCGCCTACCGCCAGGGCAACGTCCTCATCGATGCGTAGGGGCGGTTCGAGAACCGCCCCAGCCATGACGTGTACATTCGTAGTGATCTTTCCTCCGTTGGTCATCTTGATCTTGACCGGGAAGGCTTCGTCGCCGGCGTATTCCGGATACACGATTTCATATGCGATCGCCGGTTCACTGACATCCAGCAGCAGCTCGGCTGAGGAAAGGAGCGTGCCGGTTTCATGAACCTCGACTGCCAGCTTCCAGACACCGTTCTCGCTCTCATTGAATGTGAGCTCTTCCGAATGGTTTTGCCCGGCATTCAAGCTCAAAGGCCCATCCTGCAAAACAGTCTCTACTCCCAAGGGCGACACTTTGCTGACTTTCAGGTTTAATGACGTCTTGGCCTCGGTTGTACCGTTCAGGACTTCCAGTTGGAGCATGGCGTCACTGCCGCCGCGGATATTGAAATCGGGATCGCCGCTTTTCGAAATAGATGCGGCTACTGCCGAACCCTTGACGATGAATCCATAGTCGCTTACGGCCAACTTCTGATCCAGGGCAGAGATCAACTCGGTAGAAAGTTTATAATTGCCGGCTTCAAGTGTTTTCGCCGGCAACAAGTCCAGATTGAGCGCTGCCCCGGCAGTGGCATTGACCGGATATTCGCTTGACCAGACCTGAACGCTTTGCAAGCCGGAACCGATCTGAAGCAGATTATTCACGCCGGAAGTTTCGATATCACCGCCGGCGTAGATCATGCCTTTGCTGGAAGCGAAAACGGGTTCGTTGCTGTAAAAGGTTTCCTCGCCCGCAGTCAATTCTTCATTTTCCAAATGATATAAATGGAAGGCGCCTTGGCTGTCATTTCCGGCAAAAACCACATTCCCTGCGCCAGCTCCCAAAATCGCTCGAATGCCGTTGTCCGGATAGCCCGGAGTGGTCTGTTCAGGACCTGCGATGGCCTTCAATGTAAAGGTTCCATTCTGCAGGGTTTGTACAGCTTCCCGGTAAAACTGACTGGTCCGTAGAGATTGCGAATCCACTGATACCGGAGGTTCGTATTCTTCAGAATGGATCCATAAAACTCCGCCGGCATCAAGATAAATGTCTTTTATTAAATTGTATGCAAGGTCGGAATTTTGCGTTGTATATTCCGTAATGTTTAATTCAGCACTCACATGAATCAGCGGAACGTAGTCACCCCACTCATTTCCCCAGCTGATCCATACTCCCCCAAGTCCGTCAGAGATAATTTTGCTTACATTGGCGATCCATTCGAAACGATCGTCGAGGTTATTCCATGTTCCATCGTAATAAAAAACATGCTTTGGTCTTGATTCCGACCAGAGGTTTTGAACCAGCCACAAGCGGCCATTTTCATCAAGTCCGATGACGGACCATTCCTCAATATCAAATCCTTCCGGATTCGGAATGACAGTGAATCCAGCCTGATCAAATTTATATAAAAGATTATCGTTCACAACCGCATAAGCTATGCCGTTCGCGTTGGCAGCCATGGCATGAATATTCCAAGGGACTTCCCAATCTGGATTGATATAGTGGGTGAAACTGCTTCCATTAAAATAGGAAACCCCATCCGTTGATGCGGCCCAAGTCCCGCCTTTTCCATCACTGGCCAGGGCGGCAACTTCACCCAACAGTTTATCATTAACTTTTTCAATATCAATCAAATGCTTTTGCCACTCTCCGGATGAATATTCGACAAAACCTGTATATGAACCGAAATATAATCCTTCCAAGTTTGGAACAGGAATTACACCCTCGGTTTCTTCTATTTCAGGAATATCGGCAGTGCTGAAAATTGTAAAAGCTCCGTCATATTTTGCAATAACTCCATAGCTGTGGATCTTATCCCATCCTGTAAACCACATAATTCCATCATCTTCATTAAAATCCCATAACGACAAATTAGGAAAAATCGAGTCTATATCCCAATTGTTCCAATTGCCCTGAGTGTAACGCCACACAGAATTTTGATATATCTCAAGGTTTGAATCATAATAATTAGTCGTAAGCCAGATATCTCCGTTTGTACTCGACCGCATATAACTACCCGATGCGGGATCAAACGGAGTGTCCACTTTTTCAAAACTGTGGCCATTGAAACGGTCAATGCCTCCCTCCGACCAAACCCAGATTTCTCCATCACCGTCTTTAGCAAATTCAAATATGTTATTGGAGGACAATCCATTTGCTGTCGTAAAAGAACTCCAGCTTCCATTACTCAGAACCGAAATCCCTGCTGAAGTCGCAATCCATATTGCCGACTGACCGTCTTTTTCACGTTCGATGAAATTCCAAGCATCATTGTCCACAAGCCCATCGATGGTTGTGTAAGTAGTCCACGCACCAGCAAGGTTTCTACATAAAACACCTTTTCCCCAAGTAGCCAGCCATATCTCTCCACTCGGGGTAATGTAAATCACATCCAGATCGCTCCGGTCAAGAACTTCAATGTATTTTCCTGTTGAACGATCATATTCAACCAATCCTATATTGGTTACCAAATAGGTTTTGCTCCCCAAAGATTTACCGTACCAGACACTCGCTTGATCATATGGTAAATTTTGCAATGGTTTGTAAACCGTTATCCCGCCCCGGCCGGATTTGATGATCCTGGCCTTCAAGGTGCCGCCGGTGATGTTTCCAACGGCGACGATCTCGGCTTTACCGGCCACGGTCTCGTTGTCGAAATACTTCTCCTTCAGCGTGTAGGCGTTCAGTGTCGCGGTCAGGCCGTTGAGAGTGAATCCGGATTGCAATGAGAAATTCTTACCGCTGGCCGTCTCGTCGACAGCCTGCCTCAAGATATATTTGCCGCTCTTCAGTCCGTCCGGCAGCGGCAGATCAAAATGGTACATCCCGCCGGCAACGATGGCCTGGGTAACGGTATGGGTCAGCATGACCTTGCCCAGTTCGTCCTTCAGGGTCAGTGCCAATGCGTAATTGCCGTCTTTGCCGCCGTCGTTGACAAAATCCAGCGGCAGCGCGGCTCCGGCTACGATGGTTGCGGGTGGTTCGCTCAAGCGCATCCCCGGCGCCGGGATGTAAATGGAAAAAGTTTTGGAAACCAGCGTCCTGCCCTCGGCCATAAAATTCATATAAATGGGATAAGTCCCCGCATCGATCGAGGCGGGAATGGGGATCTGGAAGCTGAATGGATTGTCCATGTTTGGTGAAAGGGAAACTGCCCTGCTTTCCGAAAAATTTAAGGCTCCAGCCGAAACGGTCAGGTTTCCGCTCAAAGGAACGACAAACCCGGAAACACCTTTCATATTCAGGGCCAAATCAACCGTGCCGCCGGCTTGGGCTCCAAGCAGGCTCAAAATCCCGCTACCATCTAATTGAATAGGACCATTCGTTACATACGCAGTTGACTCAACGCTGCAAACCCCGGACGCATAGGTCCCTTGGCAATAAGCACTCAAATCTTTGACAGCTATCCTGAAATATTTATTGGGATAAAAACTGTTGGCAACGGTTATGGGAATTGCAAACTGCTGGCTCCAGGTGAAATTGTTTTCGGCGTTCAATTCGACTGCAGTTTCAAAATTGAAGTCACAGCCTGTGGCTGTAATTTTTATGGAATATTGCCCGGCCCCATTGAGTTTGGCAGTTAGCGGGATGACTTCTCCATAAACATAGCTGCTTTTGGCGATCGACAAACTTGTCCATATTCTATAAAAATGTTGTGCAACTATTTTTTTTGAAGTTCCCGTTTCATCCGCATACATGATCTGCAACTCATGCTTTCCTTTTTCGGTTGGGGAAAAAACGAATGGTTCCGAAAATGCCAGCTCTTGCAATTCATTAAAAGCGACACCGGTTACTTCCTTTCTGAATTCCTCCACGCCGCTTGCGCTTTTCAGGGTCATAACATACCTGCCCTGATTGATTTTGAAATTGCTGCTGTTTTTGATTTTGAAGCCAACTGCATACGATTGCCCCGGGATTAGATTTTTTTCCGGGATGGATTCAAAAGACATGGCAACATCGCTGGGGATATAGGAAAATGATTTATAACTGGAGTGCATCTTGCCGTCGGGTCCGGTGACAATCAATTTCAATCTGTAGTACCCCGGTAATAACGAACTTGCCAGCGTGTGGCTCCCGGCATAGGTGAACGTTTCATCCTTTGCGTAATCATGGGTTGCGGAATACAAGGTTTCGATCTCTTGCTCACTCCTGAGTAATTTCACGGCAATGCTCCCGGATATGGCCTTGCCGGTCGTGTTGGCGGAACTGATCTGGAAACTGATTGGATCGCTGTAACCAATTTGAGGCGAAGTAGTCTTCACGCTGTTTTCCACTTGAGGATACTTGATCTGAATGCCCTTGGAGATTCTGCTTACCCCCGGCGCCTGTACCCAGAAACGCACCGCTTTCTGATGTTCATAGGAAAAGGTTTTTTCCGCATAGCTGTTGGCCGGGACTTCCATGGCGAACAGCGGTTCATAGCCTCGGTGATTGCGCTCGATTTCGAACGTGGGATTGATGGCATTCGCGGTGTTGTTCTGCACATGCAGGGTGAAGGTCACGGGATCGTCCCACCACACGCTTTCATTTTCCACCGTGAGCCAGGTTACTATAGAGCGGGCCGTGTTATAGGGATTGGGTGTTACATGAACCCCGAACCGGCCGCTGTCGGCTTCGGTTGCCATCTGCAGCAAATTGCCTTCAGTGTCATACAGCTCATAGTCCGTATGGCATAGGCCGTATTGACTGGAAATCAGCGTGGCGCTCAGGTTGAAGCCGACGGGGACGACACCTTCGCTGCCGGCGGCCAGGGTCAGGGAAGCTTCGCTTTCGAAGAGCACCGTGGCCCGGTCGGGAGTATAGACTTTGAGCTTGACCGTGGAGGCGGCCAATTCGCCTTCGTTCTTCACTGTCACGTTCAGGTTGATGTCGGGATGAGGGTTGGCGGTTAGGTTGTACATGGGGATGGCCAGGTTGGGATTTTTGGCGAAGGTGACCAGGTCGCGCACCAGCCTGAGTTCAGACGCGGACGCTTGCGAATGCGCCGCCCCCCAGTCGGAATACATGGAGGTCAGGATGACGGTGCCGTTGCCATATGGATAGGAGATCAGGCAGGGCTGCTGGTTGGATATGCGGCGCAGCAACACGGTGGCGCTGTTAGGGTATGTGGAGAAGTAGCCGTCCACGTTAATACTGACATTCTGTGAGGTCATGGACGCCAAAGCCGGGTGCATTTGCTTGAAATAGCCCGCGAAGCTGGTGCAACTCTGGTCCTCCCGCCAGCCGTAGGAATGCAGGCCCTCCCCTTCCGGTATGGGCACGACGTTGTCGATGTGCGAGCCATACTGCTGGGCGAGGGCAATGACCGTTCCACCATTATTTACATATTGTTCTAAATTTACTTTAAAAACCGAATCGTTCACAACTTTCGACATAAATCCCGTGGGTATCACAAAGATTGGGTGGGACTTAACCATTTCCGGCGAAAAATTCTTAAACGTTACAGCGGCAGGAACCTTTATGTTTTTCAATAAGCCGATGATATCCGGACCAATGAACTCAAATGGCAACAATAGTGGCGATCGCAAATCGATCTGTGCAGTGCCTGCGCTACTCCCACTTGAACTCGATACATTGTCGTCAGGATTATCATTGTATAAAGAAGCCTTTATGCATTCGTCACTTCCACCTTTGCTGACGTATTCATTTACGATGTCTTCTGCAATAGCTGCGGCCATAGCGGCGGCAACGTAAGGACGAAGTTGCAAATAATTAAGAAAATTAGTATTATTAATAAATTCAACTTCTTGAAGAGAATGTTTTATGGGTATTGATTCATCATTAGGTAAAAGAATTTTGTGATAAGTTCCACTAAAATGATTTGGAATCGTGATACTAGGAAGAGGATTGCCATTTTCATCATATTGAGGAATTATTTGATCACATGAAGTATAATCGCCAGCATACCATTTTGAAAGCAGAGGGAAAATTCCCATTCGATAAATCCCAAGACTTTTATAAGATTCTCTAGCCGGACAAGTATTATCGCCATTGGGATCATAAAGAATAGTATTGCTATGAGGCCCGCCATCAAGTACAAAACGAATATAAGTTTGTAATGTTTTAAATAAACTATTTTGATTATCTTTTAAAGTTACTTGTGGAAAAATGAATGAAATAGGCTGATTATTATCACTTAAATAAGGTGTATTTTGAGCATTAGATACAATCGCAGACACTGTTTCAGAATTATTTTGACTATGCGCATAAATTCCGTAATTGCCGTTAACATCGGAGTTTTTACCACTATTGAAATGAATAGAAATAAAGTATGGTTTAAAATTTTTTCCTTTTACCTTTCTTCTATCATAGATTTGCCTTTGTATTTCATCGACCTTATCATCAATATCCTGTTCTTCATTTATATCTCTCGTCATTCCTATATCCAACCCAAGTCTAATCAGTATATCTCGCAGTCCTAAGGCAAGGTTGGTAGTCATACACGCTTCATGATATTCAATTTTGTTGTGAAAAGCTTTAGCTCCCGAATACTTCCCAGAACAGGTACGGCCATTATTTGATGGACATCCATGTCCAGGATCTAATAAAATAAAAACAGATTCTTTAAATTCACTGGCTTTCTTAAGACATTCTTGGCTTTGGTTGTCTTGTTGACCTAAAATAAATATCTTTAATCCAAGTAAAAACATCAATCCACATACTATTTTCGGAGTCTTCATTTCACTATCTTTTAGTTTGATTTCTTCAGAAATACAATCAAATCACCATTAAGCATTCGATCTCCTTGAGGGCTCCATTTAAAAGAAAACATTGGATAAGGCATTAAAAAACGAACACTTTTCCCCTTCAAATTAAACAAGTAAATCTCTTCACTTGAACTTCCACTTTGATTATCACTTTCAGCCATTCTGATTAGTATCATTTTTCCGTTTGGAGCCAAAGCTCGATCTAAAGCATGCCTTCCAGGGATTAAGTCATGATCGATTCCATATTCATCAGATCCTCCTCGATCGAAAAATGCTTGAAATTTCCCTAGCAAAGCCCCACTTAATTCATAAAGAAAAATTGCATCAGAAACTATTGTTGCCACGACATGTCGGCCATCATGCAAACGGTCAAATACTAGAGAGTGAACTTTATTAGTAGCAATATTAGTAAATTTGTTTGTATTAAAATCATATTTTTTTAATCTAGCTCCTTTTTCTGATACTAACAATAATAAATTGTTTTTATCAAGATAACAAAAATTGCCAAATTTATTATAAATACTAACTCCACTAATTATACCCAATTCTTGCCGAGATTCTAATTCTGGATTAAATGAAAAAAACTTATATGTAATTTTTTTTGATACTACTATTTCCTGAACGAATAGTATCTCACCTTGTGGCGAAACATCTATAAAACTTTCTTGCAGAGGATCAATAGCCAAAATAGTTTCCTGCTTTGTTTTAAGGTTGTAAATTGCATAATATGTTTTTTTATTTTCATCGAAATCATAAAAGATTCTTTTGTTATCATAAAATATTGTAACCTGGTAATAATTGAATTTTCTTGGAAGCTTTTGTAAGAAAATCCCGTTCTTGTCCATGATATACCCGCCATCATTGTTTGCTCCAAGGAACCATTCCCCATCATGAGACCAGGCATATCCCCCTACCGGTTTGCCGTTGTACACAGGCTTTTTTTTTGAAGCGATCTGGATTTTTGCCGGATCATCTTCCACATCCAGGTATTGCGCAAACAGATTGCCTACGGCCGTACCTAGAAATAAAACCAATATAGCCAACACTTTAACTCGCTTCATATTCCCCTCCATTATTTTTTAATATAATTATTCCCAATTTTAGTACTCCACAAACTGGCTTAACATAATGAAATTATACACCTGTCACCTGTCTGGAAATCAGGATGATGAAAAGCGAACCTCTCTTCCGTGGAAGAATATTTCTATCAGGCTGATATTTTCCTGTCAAGGAAAAAGTGAATGACAATTCACGATAAAAAGAAATATCGCCGCTGATGGGATAAATAAATAACACGCGTTCAGGCAATATATGTGGCATCGACTCCTTCTATTGGTAAATAAATACTGAAGCAATATATATGCCAAGCTTGGGAATTACCTCGAGATAGCCATTGGCAAAGGATATGCGCCTGATTGGAGATTTTCACCATCGGCTGCCTGGTGTCTCATTTTGGGACAGTTCGTAAAATCAATGATAAGAATTATTTAAAAAAACCTTTGCAGACAAGCATCTCAAGACATTGTCCAACCTGTCTCATTTTGGGACAGTTGGAAAATTGTCGATAAACGCCCATTGGATGGATGTCTCCGTACATGCATGTCTCATTTTTGAAGGGGTAACTAGTGTGGGCTTCGGGTTTCGGT
>Ga0307380_10006292_pt1 | contig 15624 bp, 10 predicted proteins | sample UN3MG_FD_202239 | JGI IMG/M metagenome (GOLD analysis project Ga0307380, IMG submission 202239) | Soil microbial communities from Risofladan, Vaasa, Finland - UN-3 | ecosystem: Environmental > Terrestrial > Soil > Coastal area > Acid sulfate soil | place: Finland: Risofladan, Vaasa | collected...
AGATCGGAGGGCTGGCCATTTTCATTAGCCATGTGCCACAGATTTTCGGAGATTCTCTTATTAAGGTCAAATATATCAGCGACCAAAAACGATTTTTCATTGCTCATAAAAACATCCTCCTAAGATAGCTTCTTAGTACTGTCCGTGCTCTTTCCTCTAATGTCATAATATCCTACTCATTTTATTGGCCAATTGCCGTGTATGATAAATCTATTTCCGCTTTTTCTCTTTACGGCGATTGAGTTCACTAAATATAGATCGTTGCGTTTGCCGAGCTGGATAGACCCCGAATACAATCCCCACGCCGAGGGAAATGATCAACTACAAAACAACCGACCAGTCAGCGATGCGTGGTTCGAGCGTGTGAACAATCGGCGGCAACAGGTCCGGCGAAAACATCGTCACTCCTGACCGAAAGCCTCGAAACAGCGGACCGCATAAAAGGCCGAACAGGACTCCTAAAAGGCCGCCACTTGCTGTTAGTACAACCGTCTCGGTGAGAAACTGTTGGATAATGTGCTGGCGTTTTGCGCCGAGAGCCCGACGTATGCCGATCTCGCGAGTCCGCTCGGTCACCGTGGCCAGCATGATATTCATGATGCCGATCCCTCCGACCAGCAGCGAAATACCGGCGATAGGGATGACTCGGCGAATGCTCGGAATGTTCTCAACGATGCAGCGATACCGGTACTACAGATGTACAAAATGAGTGGTAGAAAATATAAAGTGTGAAAACTGTCCGTGGAAAAAGTCAATATTACCCCTCGAACTCATTGACCGCAGTGCTTGGCATAAGTTTATGGATTTGTTCAATAGTCAGAGCACTTTTGAGCAACTCGCTTTTCAGCCTAATCGCGACTTACAGGAATATAAGATGCTCACTAAAGACATTAGTGCGAAACTTGCTGAAAAAGACCAACAGATAACGTTTGGTCCGATTGCAGAAGCTTGAGTATCATCAAATTTGATTTCCGACATAAGGTTTGTTTCTGTCTCAACACCCTTGGTTTCAGGTGCAGTTATAACAGATTCAGGATAATTTGTTACGTTCTCTTCATTTTGAACCTCAGTAGCCTTTATTTTTTCCAGAATCCCAAGCAATATTGTAGCAGCGTTGGTGTTTACCAAATCCAGGCTGGCATTCTGCAATGGCGTAACTGCCTTATCGAGCTGGCCGACGCCAAGCAATTGATAACCTAACAACAGCTGCAAATCAGCATCGAATTTGTAAAGCTCGGCTTTTTCAGTGAGCATGTCTAACTGTGCAAGAAGAACCTCATCCTTTGGGTATAATCCCCGAGGATAGAACACACCTTCCTTATCAGAGGTGATTTTCGCCAGAGTTGATCTGAGGACTTCTGCGGCTTCGGTGTATCGCTGAGCGGCGAAAAGTGCCTGGCTGTAGGCGAAAGGAAGTATCATATCATCAGGAGCAAGCTCCATAGCTTGTGCAAACTTCTCAATTGCTAAACGGTAATTACTTTCTTCAAAAGCCTTTACAGCTTCCTCAAAATAAATATCTGCCAGAGTTGCGCCCACTGGTTCTTCGGCAGGCTGCTGATATATATTGTCATAATATTGGGATTCTAACGTGCTGGTCAGCTGATATGAGATAGGATTGTCGTCATAATAATAGTTGTACGTATAGTAATTGTACGAACTGCCGGCTACCTCACGCGCGATAGGATAATAACCGCACCAGTAATATGGATGATACCCATACCAGTAATAGCGGATAAATCTGTAGTTGAAAGGCCAATAGCCGTCAAGGCTTACAAACACGTATTTGCGATGGTAGTAAGGGTAAAAATACCTGAACGTATGCCAGGGACCTTGATTGTAGCAGAGAATGAACCTGTAACTTGGTGTAATTGTCCTGGTGCATATCCGGCTTGAATAATCCGTATAAATATGTTCACGGCGATAAGTATCTGCTGTGTATGGACGATCCCGATATACCAGGCGTGAAGGTCTTGACAGCTCGTAACGATAAATCGGAGATGCGGTGGGTGCAGAATTATCGACCACTACAGTGTTGGTATTATTTGGCAGAAGAGGAAGCTTGCGATTAATACGTCCGGATATTTCCGCATCAGTTCTCATCTCTAATTCTCTATCATTTGGGCTTATAATCAGTTGTTTCCTGTTTATACGCTCCGACTGTTGCTGCTGTCTTGCCTGTTCGGCTTGCTGTCTTGCCCGTTCAGCTTGCTGCTGCTTTGCCTGTTCAGCTTGACGCTGCCTTTCCCGTTCAGCCTGTTGCTGTCTTTCCCGTTCGGCTTGTTGCTGCTTTGCCTGTTCAGCCTGACGCTGCCTTTCCCGTTCAGTCTGTTGCTGTTTTTCCCGTTCGGCTTGCTGCTGCTTTGTCTGTTCAGCCTGACGCTGCCTTTCTCGTTCGGCTTGTTGCTGCTTTGCCTGTTCAGCCTGACGCTGCCTTTCCCGTTCAGCTTGCTGCTGTTTTTCCCGTTCGGCCTGTTGCTGCTTTGCCTGTTCAGCCTGACGCTGCCTTTCCCGTTCGGCCTGCTGCTGCTTTGCCTGTTCAGCCTGACGCTGTCTTTCCCGTTCGGCTTGTTGCTGCTTTGCCTGTTCAGCCTGACGCTGCCTTTCCCGTTCGGCTTGCTGCTGCTTTGCCTGTTCAGCCTGACGCTGTCTTTCTCGTTCGGCCTGCTGCTGCTTTGCTTGTTCAGCCTGACGCTGCCTTTCCCGTTCAGCCTGTTGCTGTTTTTCCCGTTCGGCCTGCTGCTGCTTTGCCTGTTCAGCCTGACGCTGTCTTTCCCGTTCGGCCTGTTGCTGTCTTGCCCGTTCAGCTTGCTGCTGCTTTGACTGTTTAGAGCCGGAGGATTCACTGTTTTCTCTATTGCTTCTCTGGGCTAAGGTCGGTTCGGTTATATATAATATAACGAAAGCCAGCGTTATGAAAGCTACGATATTTTTCTGTAAGTATTGTGGCCTCAACATAATGTGTCTCCTTTCTTATTAGAATAGGAAAGAACGACTCAATATTTTCTCTATATAGAAAAGGCACAGAATTCGCGTTAGGTAACGGATACTTACTCGAAAAGGTTTCTAATTGCTTCAAAAATGATCTTTAATGGACAAGGGCCACCTATGAAAAGCTCAAAGTCAAATATTAAAATCTCTGTTGCTATGAATATTATCTTTGAGGCGTCTGTGTCATGACGTAGCAGCCAATGTCACTTACTAATTGACGAAGTCCATTGAATACGTTGGCGATTTTTTTGTCATTGCCTATCCTCTTTATATATAAGAGCTTATGGGATTAAGATTGGGTGTTCGCTTAAAATAGTGTTATATTTCAACAATTTTTCTGCATTTGTCCGATAAAGAAGGTATGGTTCAAGTGTTTTTTTAGGAGTATTTACCATGCCAGCTAAACTGATCGATCAAACAGATAATAAGCTAACAATACAGTTTACAATTGAACTAACCGGTCAAATGCTTAAGGATGAGCAAGCTTTGCAGAAATCTCTTAACGAGGCAGGTCAAGTTGCTATGGAACCGATGATAAAGCAATTCGACACAAATGGTGAACCCATACGTGTCAATGGTGTAAAACATACTGTCAAGGACTATGCCCCACAAACCTATGAAACACCTTATGGTCCTGTTCAGGTAAAGCGCTATACTTACCAGACATCTAAAGGCGGACGTGCTTATGTTCCTTTAGAAGAAGATGGCCGTATGGTTCTCAACTCGACACCGCGTTACGCCCAGATTGTCTCGGGTAAATATGCCCGCTTCGGCGCTGATTCGATACGTGAAGATTTACTCGAATGTAACGGCAGAGATATTTCCCGCAACTACGCCAAGAAACTCAGCGACTTTGTCGGTACTATTGCTCAGTTCCACGAATCTGAGTGGGAGTATGAACTGCCTGAATTTGACAGGGCTGTTCGTTCTATTACCCTTAGCTTGGATGGTACCTGTATGCTGATGCACAAAGACGGCTGGAGAGAAGCTATGTGCGGTTCCATAGCGTTTTATGACAACCAGGGCGAAAGGCTTCATACGATTTATTGCAGTGCAACGCCGGAATATGGTAAGGAGAAGTTTAAAGCAAAGTTATCTCGTGAGATCGAACGGGTGCAAGAAAAGTTTCCGGATGTACTTTATATAGGGTTGGCGGACGGGGCGAAGGATAATTGGATTTTTCTAAGGAAATACACGAAACGTTTACTTCTTGACTTTTATCATGCAAGAGAATACATAAGCAAAGCAGCCTTAGCTATTTTCGATAAGGACAAGAAGAGCAGGGACGCATGGGTTGATGATTGGAGCAGCAGCTTGAAACATAAGCGGGGAACTGCTGGTCGGTTCATAAAAGAAGTTGAAATGCAACGAGCCAATCTTGACAAGAGAAATTTTATTGAGCGTGATGAGGAGATTCGTAAGGTTATTGGGTATTTTAAAAATTATAAGAGCAAAATGAGTTACGCTTATCATAGTAAAAACAATCTTCCTATTGGCAGCGGTGTCACAGAGGCAGCCTGTAAAACATTGGTCAAACAACGTATGTGTATTTCCGGGTCCAGGTGGAAAGATGACGGTGCCAGTTGTGTTCTGTCATTGCGAACGTTAAGGTTGACAACAGGCCGATGGCAGCAGTTCTGGAGTTATGTTATGAGGCATGGATGCACACTATCCTAAGCGAACACCCTAGGAATTTTTCAATAATTGGCAGATAAGGGGTTGTATAGTTGTATCTTGGTTGTAGAGATTTTGCGAGTGAAAATTGGGTCATTTTTACGTTGCTATGTCACTCTATCTTAGCTTCTGTTTACAGCCGTTTTGCTCGCCACTCTTCGGCCTTTTAAATGATTATGTTCGACCAAGTGACTTCATGTACTTCTTTGATTTCTTGAGCCCCATTCTGGATGCTTTCTTCTTTACCGTATCGAGTGATCGTCCCAGCCTTGCAGCTATTTTGGCTGTAGGATTGTTCGGGAAGAGTTTTCTGAGTAAAGCAACCTCGCTCTTTGACCATAAAACTTTGACAATTTTCTTTTTTGCCATTGTATGACTCCTTTTATTCTAACTATATCTGTCACTTTCAATTGACTTTTCCGTATTCTAAGGAGTAGCGAGGTTGCTGTCAAAGAGTTCTTGTTTCCACCCCAAAGGTATCAACCTCTCTTGTCCCTACCACCCCGATGTGGAACTACTGTTATTTGCATCTTTACACGAAGCTATCATCTTAAGGATTGTTGCTCTTAACTCAACTAAAAAGATTCGTTCGGAGGAGGCTTTCGTGCATGCACATTGGCCTTGATGGGCTGATGTGATAGCCCAGTAACTCCGTTATGCAGATTTTAACAAGTACATCGGACACCTATAAAGAGCTCAAAGTCAAATACTAAACATAATATCCTATGGTGCTTACGCTTATGCTGGTTAATGCCATTACAAACAATCGTATCAAATGCTTCATTATAATTCCTGTGTCAACATAATATTCGAAATCAGAACAATACCTGATGACCAATGTTTGAACCAGTTAAAGGTTGATTTCTTTTTCTTGCCAAAATATGAACACCTGCTCATGAACACTCAAAAAAAATTGTTAGAGAGCCTCTTTTGTTTGACTGACCGGATTGACTTCAATCTCCCAAATCCCTGGTCTTTCGCTCGCTTTGTTGATCATCAGCTTAAGCACATTGGCTGTCACCGGTTTTTTCAGTTCAATGACATGGCCTCTGCCGATGGATTCGCCACTGGCAATTGTTTTCATAACTTCTTTCTCGGGATCGTATGTGACTATCGACTCGCTTTGTCTTCTTGGAGTATACTCATATTTCTTATGCCCTGCTTCCAGTGTCCATGATTCGATATGACCACCACTTTCAAGCCATTCGTCGATCACGATCCGATTGAACGTCACCGGTTTTTCCCAGATCAGTTCTATCCATCCGTCCGTTTCTCCTTCTGCAGCTTCCCAGGCCTTGAGGCTGAGACCATCGTTTACCCCATCAGGTCTTCCATATCCATTCTGGTCACCCCAGAAATAAATACTTGAGGCCGACGCTTTGGCCTGGGGAGCAATATTCTTTCTGTCAGCCCCCTGTGCTTCCAGAAGGAGACTGTCAATAGATACACTTGCATCGTCAGATTTCAGTGTCAAGGAGGTTGACCAAGTTGTTTCAGGTTCAATCACATCAGGTTCGAGAGAAACTGAACAAATTGATCGTTTGTGGTCTTCCTGTATTCTTAGATTGCGATCGGTCGATCCGACTTTCCATCTGACTGATCCATTGCGTGAGATGACAGGGATCTCAACCGCTTTGCCCGGGATGATATGAACGAGTTCAGATCCAAAACTGACCGAACTTTTTTCATCGGGCTTAAATGATACGGCCCATTGAGTATTGGACTGATCCGGTGAGATTCGTACTTTGGCAATGCCGTCTCTTTTGATGATCGAAACAGCCCCATCGGATACCGAAGCCTTATCCAGGCGATATCCGTTTGCCTTGAAGGTCAACTCATAGGGTTCATTAATGACCAGATGACCGGATTTTCCTTTTATCAGCCATCCGGGACCTTCCTGAGACACAACCATCTGTTGTATATCAAGACCTCCCTGGGTAAAATGTCTGCTGGTCGAGAGCAGAACAGGCCTGTCCGCCTGTACAGGCACGATATTAAAGCAATGCGCGTCCGTCGCTTTCAGGTGCCTGACGATGCTTGAATTATTTCTGAATTCTCCGAGGTACTTCTGGCGCCAAAAGTCGAACACGTAAACCGCTTCAGAGGTCAGTGGTAATCTGCCCAGGTCAAGCGAGGCTGTTCTGTCAAATCTCTGGTAGTTATTCAGGGCAACCACGTCCCATGATCCCCAGGGTTTGGTTATTTTCAGATCGAACTGGTCGTACTCTTCCGGATCGGATATCTCATAAAGATTAACCGGGAAACTTTCGATCGTTGGTAAGGTTTTTTTCCAAACTTCCAGAATTCTGTCAGGCACTTTTGTCCAGTTATCGTCCGTCACATACGGCTGGCCGAGGAGGGCCCGTCCAAGGAAATTCAGACGGGCACGCGAGACTGTTGACGCGTACATGTTGGCCGCACCGTCCGGGTCACTGTACCAGGCAACGTTATTCAGGTAGTTTTGTTTGACCGCTACCCTACCGATGACTTGTGCTAATTGTTCTGTATCGCCACCGACTCGGGAACCATTCACGAGATCAATCACTTCAATAGGAATGCCCCAGCATGTATTAATATATTTATCAGGCCCCAGCACAGAACGTATGATCTGTACGCCCCGCCTTACGCCCTCAATGCCGCCTCCGTCTACGGATTGTTGATAGACTTTAAGTGCTGCAGGCATCCCGTCGATTTTAAAGTAGTCATAATTCCAGTCCTCACTGACTTCTCTCAGAAAGCCGGCAAACCATTTCTCGACAGCTTCCCTGTTGTTTACATTCAGGACTGCGGAACTATAGTGTTTGAAATCGTCGTAGCTTAAACCCGAAAAAGTGGTAATGGGAGATCCGTCAGACTTATGAATAAACCATTCAGGATGTGTCTGAGTCTCCTGATAAGGAGCTACACCAAAGGGCGCGAGCCAAATCCCGGGTATCAGGCCTTTGTCTCTTATATAGTTTGAAATGTCTCTCATATATTGAGGATCATCAATGGGGTAATTGTCATCAAGTTGAAAAACCATCTCTTCAGCATAAGGCAACAGGTTTTTAGACACCCAATCGATATTGGGATACAGCCATGCTTTGCGCTGTGAGAAATCCGGCCTGTTGAACTTGCCCTCAATACCCACCCAGGTCATTGCCAGGGCCGGAGCTTTCTGGAAGTAGCTTCTTTTTTCAATGGGAGCATAATAAGTGATTCCAAGTCTGTCTCTATAATAGTGCCTGATAAGTGTTATCCGGCATAAAGTCTGGCCGCTTTTTGCGTGGGCTTTCAATTGCCATTGATGAAAGAAATCCCATTCTGCTTTGCCTTCGGATTCAATCTGGAGCGCCAGATCCTTGCACGGATCAAAAATGGATCTGAGTCCCGGTATCCCTCCCTTGCCGAAAGACTGGATAATGACTTGATCGTCATTTTCTTTTTCATTGATCAGCATGGCGGCCATTGTTCGGTCAGAAAGGGGTGCTCTTGCCGACAGGCTGACTGTGCTTGAAGAATCCCCACTGGTTTTGAATACCAGAACAGTATCTCCCTCTAACTCTGCTTCCACCGTAAGACGATTATCGAATTCTATAGTAAGCTTGTCTTCGTCTTTTGCCTTGACGGTTCGACTGACATTCGGGTCATTGGTGGACAGTAACTTTTCATGATCGCCAGAGGTGACGATACCTGCCGATAATATGAGCCCGATATTTGCATCATATAGTTCGTAGGACCTTGTTGCATCATTATATAAAAGAGTTAAACCGTGATTAGACGCTGCCGGACCCTCTGCATTTTCCTGGCTGAAGATGACACCGATATCAGCGACTAATAGAATGGTCATGACCGTTGAAATTCGTATGCCGGAAAGGAGATTTGATTGTGTATGCATAGTGATATGCCCTCTAAATGATTTTTAGCTCAAAAGTCATAATTCCCCAATGAAACATGGATACTTCAAAAACTTTTATATAAAGCTTTTCATCCAGGAGTCGAACCAGTGATCCTAAGGCTTATATATACTGATTAAATTTACAATTATCATGGCTAAACGTCAAGCAGTTTATGAACTTACTTTTAGATTTGAGCTTTTTACAACACCTGACTCAACTCTTTCGAAAGACTATGCTCCTAGTAATTTCGAATCAGCCATCACTAGAAACTTGGATTTCCAGTAAGTATCGTTTCTGGTAGTTGATTGTCACATTGTCGATATAGATTCTTTACCTTGCGATATTCTTGAAATCGCATTGTAAAGCTTTGGTTTGACGTAGTATAGTGAATGCTCTTGATAAACAGATGTTTTTTCTTATGTATAATGCGACGTGAACTCCGGAATCTTTAATAAATTCGTTGAACTTGCAGTCAAGCCATGGTTTTATTAGATTATAATCGATCAGGAGCGTCTTAATAAAATATCCATACGTGCAGAAATGCCGTGTTTGAAATCAAAAGGGAAACCGGAAATGAAGCTAAAAATTAAACCCCAGATATTCTTATTTATTCTCATTATGATTCAGTGGTTTTCATGTAAAACAAACACAGAAATGAATTCTTTACAAGAACCAGCGGATCCTGACACCTATGATATGTTGGTTTGGGAAAAAATCGAACCGGGATTACATTCCGGATTCGGATCAACAGATCTTGCCTATTCAAAAAGCCTCCCGCCAGAGGGCAATATATCGGGCTCAAGAAAATTGCAAGGATGGAAAGGCGAGCGGGTCAGTTGTAAGTTGCTGGTCTGGTCGAACGAAAGTACAGGAACTATCCGTATAAAAACCAAGGGATTAAGTAATAAGGATTACAAAATTGCAGATGAAAATATCTCAATTTCAATCGTTAAATATGTACTCACCGACCAATTCCTTAATGAGAAAGGAGGTGCTTGCGGACCCAGGGATAATAACAAAATCCCCGTCCATCTGGCCCCTGATCTACTGAGTAACGACAATATCTTCTCCATTGAGGATAAGGGAACACGACCGGTTTGGATAGCGGTGAATATACCCGTAGAGGCACCAGCAGGCAGATACTCAGGAAAAATTCATATCACATCAAAATCGTAAAGCATGGGAATTGGCCTAATGCTTATGGTTATAAGTTTACAACTCCCGATAAAGAAATTGTAATTTCAGGGGATACAATTCCCTGTGAGAATATTTTAAAATATGGAAAAAATGCAGATATTCTGATTCATGAAGTTTACTATAAAAAAGGGTTTGATAAAAAAACCGAATTCTGGAAGAAATATCATTCTGTTAATCATACTTCAACTTATGAATTGGGGGAAATTGCGCAACAGATAAATCCCGAGTTGATTATCTTATATCATATACTCTTCTGGGGAGGCGACGAGGGAGAGATTTTAAAAGAAATTTCAGAGGTTTATAAAGGCAAGGTAGTATTGGGAAAAGATTTAGGAGTATATTAAATAAGCAACCTAACCCAGCGTATCAACCTGACCGCCTAATCGCGGTTGTCTTTTGAGTTTGATGGTGGTAAGAACATAAGAAATAAGGTTGCCGTTCTCTGTAATTAATCAGGCGGCAGGTTATTCGCAAATTCGAAAGAAGAAGATGAAGAAATTCATAGTCATTACCTTACTTATTTTTACTCTGGGGTTCGTGATGTTTTCTTGCTTTACGCGCTGCAGTAACTGTGGAGGCAACAGTGCGGCGCTAGCATATACATCCAATATGACAAAACAAGTCAATATAGCACTTATGGAGCAGAGCATTGAACCTCCTGTTTCTTGCTTCAGTGCGCTATCGTATCCCGTTCTTAAGTTGATTGTATATATCTTGATCCAACCTGAGATCCTTGCGGCGGTGTTCGGGGAACTGCCAGTATTGGGTATACTCCGATCCTTTGCGGGCTTCGATCATGATACGCCGCATTTTGTCAACAATATCCGGATGGTTGGCTGCGATATTGTTGTTTTCGCCGATATCCACACTCAGGTCATAAAGCTCGATAGGCTCTTTCGTGCCGCCGAAGCGCACCCCTTTCCATCGGCCCATCCGAACGGCCTGTTGTTTGCCAAGTTGGTACTCCCAGTAGAGATACTCGCGAGGTTCCTGCTGGTCCGGTCGGCCCAGCAATGTGGGGACCACCGAGATGCCATCGGTGTGCGATGGTGCTTCAACACCCGCCAGATCCGCGAAGGTCGCCATGAGGTCCCATGCGGCCCAGGGCAGGTCACAGGTTTGGCCGGCTTTGATGTGTCCGGGCCAGCGGACGATCATCGGAACGCGAATGCCCCCTTCGTATAAAAACCGTTTCTTGCCGCGAAGAGGCCCCATGGCATGGAAACGGTCCGTGTATTTGTAATAGCTGTTCTCGTCGCCATTGTCGCTGGTGAAGAAGATAATGGTATTCTGATCGAGATCCAGTTCCTTCAGTTGGTCGATGATGCGGCCCACATGACCGTCAAAGCGCGTGAGCATGGCGGCATACAATTTCTCAAGATGAGTCCAGGGACGATCCGCGTACGGGCCGATATCGGGTACCTGTATCTCGTCACCGTCACGAGGCGCGCGACCGTGAGGCACTTGAGTCGGAAAATAGATGAAGAACGGTTTGTCTTTCTTTTCGCGAATGAAACGCAGCAGTTCATCGACAAAGAGGTCTTCGGAGTAAACACCTTTGTCGCCGACGATACCCGGCCTTCGGACATCGTCAGGTTTGTTGGCTTCGAACGTGATCTTTTCATCGTTTTTCCAAATGGAAAGGGGGTAGTATTGGAAAGCGTCGCCTGTGCCGCGAAAACCGATCCAGTAGTCCCAGCCGTGCTCAGTCATTTTTCCCGGTTCCATCGGGATACCGGCTTCCAACTTGCCGAATTGAGCGGTTTGGTACCCAGCGTTCTTGAGGACCTGTCCCAGCGTTGTAACATTGGGCGGCCAGGCACCCGGGGGATATTTTTTCATGAATCCTCCCCCATTTTCGAGCGTGATATCGACGTGCGGCTTGAAATTGTCTCGGATGCCCGCATGGCCGGGGTGCAAACCCGTGATCATACCGCAGCGAGAGGGAACACAAACCGTGTTGGCCGCGTAGAAATCGGTAAATCGAATGCCTTCAGAGGCCATTTTGTCTATGCGTGGTGTCTGGATGAGTTTCTGACCATAGCACCCAAGACCGGCATAGCCCAGATCATCGGTGTTAATAAGAATGATATTGGGTTTTCTTTGACTGGCCGAGTCGGCTCGTGAATCGCCAAAGCATAGGCTTTGCGATACTATTCCTGTAGAAAGGGCGGCTCCGGTAACAGTTGTCAAAAATTGTCTTCTTGAGTAGGTCTTCATGGATGCTCCTGTCTATTGCTACGCTTCAATCCCAATTCTGAACTTACCATTTAATATCATAAACGGTTCTCTTAATCACTACACGATCAATCATATCATAATGGCGGCCTCAATGTCAACACCGCTTGCGCATGAATATAGCCGTACATCTGTAATCTGACATTTCCCTATGAGTTAATTTTTTTTATATTGGTATAATTCCGTTTCATAGTATTGATGCCTCGTAGCCGCTGCACAAACGACTAGCGCATCGAACCCGTGGGTACGGCTGGCTCACTGGTTGTCTATCTGTTCCCATTCAGCTTTGGTTTCCGGTTTCGTGCCTGGTCTTGTGCGTTCTTGAAGTTATCCCCGCCCGTCCCGAACGGCACGACTGTATAAGAACGGTCGGTCTGTTTGATCGCCATAAACTCATCCAGCCGCTGCTGAAGCCGACGTCGGGCCAATGCATGTGGCCCTACATCGCTGAGAGTATTCATGTTGTACCGTGTTATGTTGCTGGAAACCGAGACATCGTAGAAGCGACCGTCCTCATGTAGACGAAACCGTTCGTCTCGAACAAAATACACGTCGCCTTCGAACGCCATGGCAAAGGTTTCACGATCCTTGCCCGGTTTACCCAGCAAGTTGTGAGACAGGTCCATTCCGTCCACTTCGTGCTCAATGGGAATCCCCGCCATCGACGCAAGTGTCGGCAACACATCCATCAACGATATGAATGAATCTCGACGCCCTGGTGGAATTCTGCCGGGCCAACGAGCGATGAACGGCACGCGCGTGCCGGCTTCGTTCATCGTGCGCTTACCGCCTCGGAGGTGAAAATCTCCCAGCCTGCTGACCAGGAATCCTTCGGTGCCGTTGTCTCCGGTGAAGATGACCAAGGTGTTTTTCTCGATGCCTAACTCCTTCAGCTTACTTAACAGCCGCCCAACAATGGCATCCATATAATGGACCATCTTTCCGGCCTTGCGCTCCCGCTCGCCGAGGTCTGGGGGGAAGCGTGTCTCTGCCGATGTCTGATCACCGGGAGGCGTGATGAGCGGGGCGTGAATCAGATTCATCGGGAAATAGGCAAAGAACGGGAGATTCTGTTCCTGAGAGCGTTCCATGAAGTCAATCAGGAAGTCGCAGCAGTAGTCAGGCCCAAAGACTTCTTTCCCGTGAACCTTGTACTTGCCGTTTTCCCAGTGGTGCGGTCCGAAGTACCGGCTGTGACGCCTGCCGTCCCAGTACTGCACCCACAAACAATATTCGTCGAAGCCGTGCGATGCCGGTTGATCTGGGTACCGTTGAAAATCTCCCAGGTGCCATTTCCCGGCAATGGCAGTCTTGTAACCCGCGGATTGAAACACGTGCCCCAAGGTCTTCAGATGAACCGGCAGTCGGTTGTTCTTTTCGGGATCAAGCGGACTGTCCAGACGCTCGAGAAACCCGCTTCGGTTCGGGTACAAGCCGGTCAAGATCATTGCCCGGGTCGGCGTACAAACCGGAGTGGCATAGGCGTTTTCAAAAAGCGCTCCATCGGAGGCCATTCGATCCAAGTGAGGTGTTGAATAAACCGTATTACCGTAACACGGCAATACCTCCGCTCCAAGGTCGTCGGCCATCACCAGCAAAACGTTAGGACGGCCATCGCAATACGCCTGTGGAGTCGACACAAAACATATCACAGACGTCATGAAAAGTAACAGTAGTGTGTAGGTTCGGTATGTGATGGAGAGCTTCCCGTCAATTTCGTTTCGTTCCAGGCTTGCCCCGTGTGGGAAGGCATGCGTCGACTTCGCGCAGCCATTTTTCGAGTTTTCCGTCCAACTGCTTTGCCAATTTAGGAAAGCGTGTTACGAGGTTGTGTTCTTCGCCAATATCTTCTGCCAGGTTGTACAACTCGATCGAGCCGTCGTCGTATCGCTGGATCAGCTTGTGATTTCCGGACCGGATAGCACTCGCAAGCCGGTTCCTTCTGTGAAAGGCGTAGTTTGGATAGTGGAAGAAAATCGCCTCCCGCTCGAGCCCGCCGGTCTGCTTGAGAAGCGGAAAGATACTCTCGCCATCAAGAATCTTTCCCGGCTCCTCCTCGATCCCCGCTGCCTCCAGAATCGTCGGATAGCAATCCATGCTGATGACCGGTGTCGCACAGGTCGTCCCGGCTTCAACCACTCCCGGCCAGCGCACGATCCACGGAACGCGAATCCCACCCTCGAAGATCATTCCCTTGAACCCGCGTAGCGGTCGGTTGTCCCCGTTGTAGCCGCCGTTGTCGGAGTTGAAAATCACGAGTGTGCTCTCGCGCAACCCGGCGTCATCGAGCGCTGCGAGAAACCGTCCGATGGCCCGGTCCATCCCCTCGATCATCGCTGCGTAGGTTGGGTTCTTGATTCCCTTCCGCGCCCGATACTTTTCGATCGTCGGCTCTAGCGCCTGGAGGGGATAGTGGACCGAGTAGGGCCACCAATTGAGGAAGAACGGTTCCTCCCTGGATTCGGTCACGAACGCAATGGCTTCCTCGGCGAGCCGCTCCGGGAGGTACTCCCCCTCTTTGCCGTCCCGCAACATCTTGTTCTTATAAGGAGAAAAATAGCTCGCCGGACCGCCCCGGGCCGAGCCGCCGACATTACGATCGAATCCCTGCTTTTCCGGCTGGAGGTCCGCCTCGGCGACCCCCGACCGAGCATTCCGCGCAACGTAGGAGAGATGCCACTTCCCGATGTGTGCGGTCGCGTACCCGGCTTCTTTCAGCCGCTCTGCGATTGTTATATAGGAAGACTCCAGGTGCCGCACATTCTCTGCTTCCTGTAGATTTGAACCCTCCAGGGAGAAACCGTCTGGATTACCGGGTGCATGATTGGTGAGCCGCAGCCGCGCAGGCGACAACCCCGTCATCATCGCCGCCCTCGTCGGTGAGCACACAGGCGCCGCCGCGTAGGCGTCCGTAAAACGCATACCTTCCTTCGCCAGTTGGTCGAGGTAGGGTGTGTCGATCTGTGCATTGCCGTAGCAATGTAGATCCTTCCATCCCAGGTCGTCTGCCATGATGACAACGATATTGAGTTTGGCATCCGTCGCAGGGGATGGCATCGCCGGCCTCCCTGCGGCAGCGCAAGCAAGCAAAAGGGGGATCAAAAACGCCTTCATGTGAATATAGCCGCATTCACCGCCGCCCCGCTCCCACACGTTTGCAAATGGATTTCTCTTCATTGATTTTCCTTTCCGTACTGAGGTTGCATTCTAAACTTGCGGATCATAGGTTGACCCCTGGTGTTGGGATGAATCTTCCCTGTTGCTTGTAGCCGGGATAGTCACCGCGTTCGTAACTGTGTCGGGCGGACTTGAGCCAGGTTATCAGCTTGGTTCGCAGTTCGTTGGCCAGCTCCTTCCGTTCGCCGATCAGATTTCTTTGCTCACTGGGGTCGTTCTGCAGGTGGTACAGTTCGTCAGGTTTGTTCTTGTCAAACCAAAGCAGGAGTTTGTGTCCCTGACTGATGATGGATGCAGAGGGAGATTGCTTCCTCTGCAAATTGGACGCAAATGGTATGAAGCGGTCCGGCGCCCAAGCTTCTCCGCGGAGGAGGGACAGTATGCTCACGCCGTCGATTGGTCGGTCATCGGGCATTTCATAGACGAGCAGTTCGCAGAGAGTCGGAAAGTAGTCCAGCGTGCAAATGGG
>Ga0307380_10006293_pt1 | contig 15622 bp, 11 predicted proteins | sample UN3MG_FD_202239 | JGI IMG/M metagenome (GOLD analysis project Ga0307380, IMG submission 202239) | Soil microbial communities from Risofladan, Vaasa, Finland - UN-3 | ecosystem: Environmental > Terrestrial > Soil > Coastal area > Acid sulfate soil | place: Finland: Risofladan, Vaasa | collected...
TCTCCCGCACCGAGCAAAGAGTTGGCTTCAATCTCGCCGGACCGGGCGGCCTTAACAGAGAGGGCTTCAGGAGCGACATGAGAAAAGTCGTGGCCGGCTTCCGAGATTCAACCGGCCAGGTCGGCGCGGTGAGCCTCGATCACGGGAAACTCATGAAGGCCGATACGCCTGAGAAGAGGCGGCTGAACAAACCCGGCGGCAACCTGCTATGGGTCGCGGCGGTGAACAAGTACTTTGCGGCAATCGCGGTGCCTCTGCCCGATGAAGGCAAAGACTACTGCGACTGGATGCCGGAAAGAACGGGTCGCTTCTACAATCCCGACGGGGACCCCAAAGCCGACAGCGGCGATGAAACCGTCGGACTGGACCTGAAGATTGCGACAAACACACTCGCTGCCAAAGCTTCCAGGACGTACCGCTTCCAGCTTTATGTCGGACCTAAAGACAAGAGTTTCTTCGACAAGAACGAGCAGTATCGAAACCTTGGATTTGTTCACACGATAGATTTCATGGGCTGCTGCTGCCCGGCGTGGGTGATCAATCCGCTGGCGTTCGGGATACTGGCCATCATGAAATGGATGTTCGGCTTTATCCCCAACTACGGCGTGGTCATTATCATCCTGGTGTTCCTGATGCGGCTGGCCATGCATCCGGTCACCAAGAAGAGCCAGGTCTCGATGAGCAAAATGGGCAAGCTCGCTCCGAGGGCGGAGGAGATAAAGAAGAAATACGCCAACAACAAGGCTGAAATGAACAAGCAGATGATGGCGCTTTACAGGGAGCAGGGCGCCTCGCCGATCATGGGCATGCTGCCGATGATGGTGCAGATGCCGATTTGGATAGCGTTGTGGAGCGCGGTCTATGCCAGCATTGATTTGCGAGGCGCCGCGTTTCTGCCCTTCTGGATCACCGACCTTTCGGCCCCGGATGCCCTGTTTCGATTCCCCGCATTTACCTTGCCGTTGTTCGGCAAGCTGGATTCGTTCAACCTGCTGCCCATTCTGATGGGCGTGGCATTCTACCTGCAACAGCAATTGATGCCGTCGCAGGCGAACGCCGCGGTGAATCCACAGATGGCCCAGCAGCAAAAAATGATGAAGATCATGCTGCCGTTGATGTTCCCGCTGATGCTGTACAAGGGTCCGTCGGGCGTGAATCTGTATATCATGGCCAGCACGTTCGCCGGCGTTATCGAGCAATACGTGATTCGCAAGCATATCCAGGAAAAGGAGGAAGCCAAAACAGAGGGTATGGTTTCCGCAACAAGCAAGACCGGCGGCAAAGTCAAAAAGAAGAAACCCAAGCCGTTCTTCAAGACGTAAATGGTGACTGGTGATTGGTGATTGGTTAGTGACGTGTACGATGTCAATGACACCATCCTGGCTGTCAGTTCTCCAACCTGTGACCAAAGAGTTATCATTCGCACTGCAGGCCCCCGCGTCCTTGAAACCTGCGGGCAAATTTGCAGCGTCGGCTTTGACCCGCCGCTCAGGTCCCGAACGCTGCTGCCCACTTCTATAGCGGTCGATGAAGAGCTGCAAATCGACGCTCAGTTATACATTTTCCGCGTTCCCGGTTCCTATACGGGTGACGACGTCATAGAAATACACACCTACGCAAATCCCGCCGTCATTGAGGCCCTGATGGGCAATCTGCTCAAGCGAGGGCTTCGAGCCGCGCGGCCGGGGGAGTTCACAGCCAGGGCCTATCTGAACGGCAAGCTCGATCTGGCCCAGGCCGAGGCCGTCAACGAGATTATTGTCAGCTCCAACGAATACCAGTTGGCCGCCGCCGAGAAGCTGCTGGACGGCCGACTGGGCGAGACGACCGCCACGCTGCGCGAGGGTATGATAGAGCTGTTGAGCCTGATCGAAGCGGGGCTGGACTTCAGCGACGAAGACATCGAGTTTATCGCTCGACCCGAGGCCGTCAGAAGGCTCACTGCAATAAAAGACGATCTCGGCTCATTGCTCTCGGACAGCATCGGCCTCGAATCGCTGATCGATTTACCCGCCGTGGGGATCGCCGGGGCACCCAATGCCGGCAAGAGCAGCCTGCTGAATGCGATGCTCGGCCGGGAAAGAAGCATCGTATCGCACCGGCACAAAACCACCAGAGACGTCCTGACCGGAGTTTGCCCGTTGGCGCATTGCAGGTGCGTGCTGTTCGATTGTGCGGGCCTTCTGACGCAGCCGGAGGGTATCCTTGACGAATTGGCTCAGCAGGCGGCGACTGAGGCGCTTCGAAATAGCACCGTCGTCATGTTCTGTGTGGACGCCTCAAAAACCGACTGGTCGCAAGACGTGGGGATCCGAAAACTCATCGAGCCAAGGATTCTGCTGCCGGTGGCTACGAAGTGCGATCTGGTCCCGGAGCGGATTTTGGCGGAACGTCTTGCGGCGTTGAAAGAGTTGTTCGCCGTCGATTTTCTGCCTACCTCCGCGCAAACCGGCGACGGAATGAACCTGCTGCGAAAGGCAATCGACGGCAAACTGACTGAGAAATTCGACGTCCCGCGCGCCAGCGCTGTCGCCCTTACGGCTAGGCACAAACAGACGGTCAGCGAAGCGATTGTGCACGTCGGCGAGGCCATCGATGAATTGAAGGCCGGCAATGATGAGGTGGCCGCAATGATGCTTCGCGCTGCTTACCAGGCTGTAGCCGACATCGAGCAACCCGCGGCGGCACGTATCGACGAGCAAATATTGGGGCAAATATTCAACCGGTTCTGTATAGGCAAATAGAAAACGGGAGGAAACCATGAATCGCAGAAGAATCGCCGGAGTGGTCGTGTGTATGAGTCTGATGCTTGTGGGCGCCGCCTGGGCCGCTGAGGACTTGCGCGTTCTGCCTGAGAGTATCGACGGCGCAACCCCCGAAAAAATGATGAGTCGTTATCTGCGCCAACTCGCTCAGCAGCAATTCGACAACTGGAAGCAGCGGTACGAGCAGCTCAAAACGCCTGAGCAGATAGCAGAATATCAGGGGAACCTTCGCAAAAAATTCGTTGAGGCCATCGGCAGCTTTCCGGAGCGAACGCCCCTCAATCCGCAGGTGACCGGCGTCGTTCAACGCGATGGCTACCGCGTTGAGAAGATTCTCTTCGAGAGCCAGCCCAAGCACTACGTCAGTGCCCTGCTGTTTCTGCCTGACGCCCAGAAACACAGCCCTCCTTATCCGGGCGTGCTGGTCCCCTGCGGCCACAGCGCCAACGGCAAGGCCCACGACACGTATCAGACCATGGGGGCGCTGCTGGCGCTCAACGGCATGGCAGCGCTGGTCTTCGACCCAATCGACCAGGGCGAGCGAGGTCAACTGCTCTCGGAATGGCCGAAACTGTCGGGCACCCGCGCGCACTCGATGCTCGGGATCGGCAGCACCCTGCTTGGCCGCAACACCGCGCGATTCGAGATATGGGACGGCATGCGGGGCATTGATTACCTCCAATCGCGGCCGGAGGTGGACCCCAGCCGCATCGGCTGCACCGGCAACAGCGGCGGAGGGACGCAGACTTCCTACCTGATGGCGCTGGACGACCGAATCATCGCAGCAGCGCCAAGCTGTTATATCACAGGTTTCGAACGACTGCTTGATACCATCGGCCCCCAGGACGCCGAGCAGAACATTTACGGCCAGATTGCGTTCGGCATGGATCACGCGGATTACCTGATGATGCGCGCGCCCACGCCGATACTGATTTGCGCCGCGACAAAAGATTTTTTCGATATCGGCGGCACGTGGAACATGTTCCGCTGCGCCAAAAGACTGTACACGCGACTGGGCTCTTCCGAACGCATCGAGCTGATGGAAAACGACGCCAGTCACAATTACAACGAACTGCAGCGGCAAAGCATCGTGCGCTGGATGTCACGCTGGCTGCTCAAAAAGGACGAGCCGATTACCGAACCGCCTATCAAGCTGCTCTCCGACGAGGAAATTCGCTGCGCTCCAGGCGGGCAGGTAATGACAATCGAGGGCGCCCGCTCAACTTACGACCTGAACCGGGATTTTGAAAAGAGCCTTGCCGAGCTCCGCACGCAACTCTGGGCGAGCAAGGACCGCGAAGAATTGCTCAGGCAAGTCCGCTCAATCGCCGGGGTCCGCAGACTTGCGGAAATTCCTCAGCCGCAAGTCGTCACGTCCGGCATCATTGAGCGGGACGGCTATTCGATTGGGAAAATAAATCTTGAGCTTCAAGACGGCATTCATCTGCCGGCGTTGATGTTCGTCCCGGCGAAACCGTCGCGCGGGCAGAGTCCCATCCTGTACGTGCACGAGCGGGGCAAGGCGGCCGACGCCGAACCGGGCGGGCCTATCGAGATGCTCGTGAGGGCCGGGTGGCAAGTGCTGGCCGTCGATGTGCGAAGCGCCGGAGAGACGTACCAGTCGGGGCAGAAAAGTCCCACACAGGCGGTCGGACCCGACGGCAAGGACGTTTTCACGGCGTACCTGCTCGGACGTTCATACGTGGGCATGCGCGCCGAAGACGTATTGCTTTGCGCTCGCTTCCTGAAGGCCGAGCAGGCGGGGCCTGTGGATCTGGTCGCCGTGGGCAACATTGGCGTCCCGGCGCTGCACGCCGCGACGCTGGAGCCGGAGCTATTCGGCTCGCTGAAGCTGGTGCGTTCGCTGGTCTCATGGGCGAATGTGATAGCCCTGGGCCACTCCTCCAACCAGCAGGCAAACGCGGTATTCGGAGCCTTGAAAGTGTATGACCTTCCGAATCTGGCCGGGACGTTGCCAGAGAAGCTGACCGTCGAACAGCCGGTGGACGCCCTGGGCGAACCCAGCCGCCGATAGGAAACCGTTTCAGGCCCCCGAAGCGCAGGTGCTCTATGGGGACACGACGGCGACGACTTCAGGCTAAGCGTGAAGCGACGAATCTTGACCCGTCAACGGGCGTCTGCGTTCGCCGAGCAGGATGATATCCCGAAGGCCCTCTTTGCCTTTGGCGCCGGCCCATTTGGTCTCGAAACGCGGGTCGTAAACGATTTGAGCGACGGCCGCAAGAGCATAGAGGTGGAAGTTGCGTTCGTCTCTTGTCCCCATAATCACAAAGACGGCGCGAACCCTCGGTTCCTTCGCAGAGAAAGAGATTCCCTCCCGACAACGAGCAAGGAGGATATCGAACGTATGCTGACCGGCCAGGACGATGTGAGGGATGGCAAGGTCCGGGCTCAGCGTGGTGCCGCTTTGCTTCTCCCTTTCAACCAGAAGTCTGAACAGCTCGTCGGATCCGGTCCCCAAACGCGGTGACATCGCGTCGGCGACCCGCCTGAAGAATTCTTCAAGCCGCATCGATCGGTCCACGTCAAGAACGATCGCTCTTTCGACAACGTCGTCGAATCGATCCTTTATGATTTCGTCTCGTTCTCTGATGATGTCTCGCAGCTCGTCTTCAAGCGCATGGGTGGTCAGCTCTTTTGCGGTGATCCTTTCGACCAGATGGAGCAGGGCATACTCCCGGGTGGTTCTGATCCGGCCATAGAACCAGTAAACAAACAACCCTCCTACAATCAGCAGGAAAGTGATCAGAAGGGCCTCTGTGCCCATCTCGAATATCAACAGGCCAAAACCGACGATCCCGGCAATCTGCAGCCAGGGATACAACGGCGCCCGAAACTTCGGCTGGTAATTTTGCAGCCGGCTCTCTCTGAGAATAATGACCGACAGACACGAGAGGATGTTCGTCAGGATCAGAACGACCGAAGCAGCTTCGATCAGGACGTCGAGTCTCAACAAGAGGGCGACCACGATGACCAGACCCGTCACCAGAAGGGCATGATGGGGCGTGCCGAATCGCTTGTTGATTCGACCAAGAAATCCGGGCAGCAGGCCGTCGCGGCTCAGCGGCACAAGAGACCTGGCTGCGGTCATAATGCCGGCATTCGCCGTCGAGAGAAACGCAAAGATCGCGGCGATACTCAGCGCAATCTTTCCGAATTCGCCCATAAACGCGGCCGCTCCGTCGGATACGGGTGTCAGCGAGCGGCTCAGCACCGCCGGCTCAAGCACACCCGCGGTGACCAGCACCATCAGCCCGTAGAGCAGACTAACCACCAGAAGCGAGACGATCATGCCCAACGGGATGTTGCGCGCCGGATTCTTGATCTCCTCGGCGACGCTGGCAATCTTCAGCAAACCCGCGTAGGAGACAAAAACGAAGCCCGTGGTGAACAGGACGGGAGCAAGCCCCTTTGGTGCAAACGGTGCCAGATTCTCGATTCGCACCTTACCCAGTCCGAATGCGATATAAAGGAGCATCAGGGCCAGAAGAGCGACCACCAGAACGACCTGGGTCTTGCCTGCCCGCTTGATACCCACTATGTTAATCACAAGGAAAAGGGCACAGAACAGAACGGACAATAAATGCAGATTGGCCTCGACAATCAGGGCGGTGAAAATCGAGATGCCGACGAGGGCAAAGGCGCTCTTCATCGCGAGTGAAAACCAGCTCAGCAAACCCGCCACGGTGCCGGCGGCGGGACCGAGACTTCGCACGACGGTAAAGCAATCGCCCCCGGCTCGGGGCATCGCCGTGGTCATCTCCGCAAGGCTGACCATCCCCGGTATCGACAGAAGGCCCGCCAGAAGGTAGCAAAGGATGACGGCGGGCCCTGCCTTGGCATAAGCCAGACCCGGCAAAATAAACAAGCCCGAGCTAATCATCGCACCGGAGGCGATGCAGAAGACATCGAGCAGGTTGAGATCCTGTTTCAGCTTCATCCTTCACCCCTGCCGGCGGCTGGAGGTTGCCGGCTCTTAGACCGGATATACGGATGAAAAGACGATTTGTTTCCTTGTTTCTTCTTGCTGTCAGGCAGAAAAAATGCCGGGGTACACGATCCAATTCGAGCCTTACCCCGGCCACGTGTCTGCCTTTCTCTGTGCCCCTGCCTGGCGTACAGAGGAGTCAAGAATTGTTAGCTTTTGCGTTCTTGTTTCGTTGAGTCCGGCTTAACTGTCTTTTGCCTCAAATTCGGCATCGATCACGTCTTCTCCGCCTTTTCTCTTGACCTCTCCCTCAGCGGGAGGCGGCGGCGCCTGCTCACCCCCGCCGGCGGAAGTCGAAGCCGACCGCTTCTTGGCGGCCTCTTCGTAAAGCGTCTTGCCTAATTCCTGGCTGGCGTTGCCGAGGTTCTCGATAGCCTTCCTTATCGCATCGGCGCTCTCGCCTTTGGCCGCCTCCCTGAGATTGTTGACAGCGTTCTCAATCTTGCCGCGGGTATCACCGGAGACCTTTTCGCCGTGCTCTTTCAGGGTCTTTTCCGTCGAATAAATCAACTGGTCCGCCTGATTCTTGAGGTCAACGACCTCTCTTTTCTTCTTGTCGTCTTCGGCGTGGGTCTCGGCTTCCTTAGTCATCCTCTCGACCTCCTGGTCGCTGAGCCCCGAGCTGGATTTAATCTCGATGGACTGCTGCTTGCCGGTGCCCAGGTCTTTGGCCGAGACGTTCAGAATGCCGTTGGCGTCGATATCGAACGCGACCTCAATCTGCGGAATCCCTCGCGGCGAGGGCGGAATATCCGCAAGCTGGAACCGTCCCAGCGTGCGGTTGTCGCGGGCGAACTCCCTCTCGCCTTGCAGAACGTGGATGTCCACCGTCGTCTGGCTATCGGCGGCGGTCGAGAAAATCTCTTTCTTGCTGGTCGGAATCGTCGTGTTGCGTTCAATCAACTTGGTCATCACGCCGCCCAACGTTTCAACGCCCAGCGAGAGCGGCGTCACGTCCAGAAGCAGAATGTCCTTGACGCCCGCATCGCCGGCCAATACCGCACCCTGAATGGCCGCACCGATCGCCACAACCTCATCGGGATTGAGGCTCCTGTTCGGCTCCTTATTGAACAGCTCTTTGACAACCTGCTGGACTTTCGGAATACGTGTCGAGCCGCCAACAAGCAAAACCTCTGCGATATCGCGGGAAGCCAGCTTCGCATCAGCTATCGCCTTTCGGCAGGGCTCTTTGAGCCGTTCGAAAACATGCTCCACCAGCGACTCGAACTTGCTGCGGGTGATGGTAATCTGCAAGTGCTTCGGCCCCGAGGCGTCGGCGGTGATAAACGGCAGATTGACCGTACTTTCAACCTGCGTGCTCAGCTCGCACTTGGCCTTCTCGGCCGCTTCTTTGAGACGCTGATGCGCCATCGGATCCTGACGCAGGTCGATGCCTTCGGTTTTCTTGAACTCATCGGTCAGATAATTGATCAGGACCGCGTCAAGATCGTCGCCGCCCAGATGCGTATCGCCGTTGGTGCTGAGCACCTCGAAGACGTTATCGCCGATATCGAGGATCGAGATATCGAATGTCCCGCCTCCAAAGTCGAAGACGGCGACTTTTTCATTCTTTTTCCTCTCAAGCCCGTAGGCCAGTGCGGCAGCGGTCGGCTCATTGATGATTCGCTCAACCTCCAGCCCTGCAATCTTGCCGGCGTCTTTCGTCGCCTGGCGCTGCGCATCGTTGAAGTAGGCCGGCACCGTAATCACAGCATTCGTCACCTTTTCGCCCAGATAATCCTCGGCGGTCTTTTTAAGGTCCTGGAGAATCATGGCCGATACCTCCGGCGGCGTGAACTCCTTGCCCCGGACATCGACCTTGACCAGCTCGTTGGACCCTCCGGTGATTTTATAAGGCACGATTTTCTCTTCGGCGCCGACCTCGCTGTGCCGCCGGCCCATGAAACGCTTTATCGAAAATACCGTGTTTTCGGGGTTCGTTACTTGCTGATGGCGTGCGATCTGGCCGACCAGCCGCTCGCCCTTGTCCGTGAAGCCGACCACCGAAGGGGTCAGGCGAGAGCCGGAAGAGTTGATCAGCACCTTCGGCGACGAGCCTTCCATCACCGCCACGACGGAGTTCGTTGTTCCCAAATCTATTCCAATGATTTTAGCCATAGTCGTATCCCTTTCATAGCCGTCATGATGTCATTCCTGTGGAAACAGGAATCCAGGAAAAGCTGGCGACTCATGGATTCCCGCTCTTGCGGGAATGACAATGGACTGGCGTTGCCAATGCTCGAAGGGAAAATTGTGCAAACAACGTGCCAGTTGCGCAATTAGACATCCTGAAGTGACCTAACCATCATACACAAAAGAACTTAGCTTTTTACTGACCTTATCCGCCCCGCCCCGAAAAGGTCGATTTTCGTGCCATTTTGGCAGACGCCGAGCACGCGGTCGGCACCGTTCCGACCTGCACGCGGGCGTCCCGAGCACAGCCGAGGGACCTGCACCTCCGCAAGGCCACCAAGGGACCAGGAGATCAGAGCGGTGTGTCCAAGTCTGGGCTTTCCTTATGACGGGTGCATTACTTGAACAGACGCCTTGCTTCCCGAAGCAGATCTGTATGGTACTTTTCCGCCGTAGCACAGATAGTAACGGGATCGCTCGCGGTCAGAGGCCTGCCCCTGTGCATGGTAGGCGGGTCAATAATCGCCACAGTGAATACACAACCGTCCTGAATCACATAGGGATGCCGCTCATCTGGAGTACTCGGGATGATCCAGTAAGGCCCAGTGCTATTAATACGTAGAACTGCCCCTTTGGGTAATGCGGGGACAGCACCCGTGATGACAAATGTACAAGGATGCATCGTAAATGTAAGAGGGGAATCACCTTCATGCAGATCAGCATTCCTCTGGTCGTTCACAAAGCACATTAGCGGATCGTTCTTGCATTCCCGGACTTTTTCTTGCCTCCACTTTTTGAAGCCGGGCCGCCTCTTCTCCCTCTCCTCTATCTTCATCTGATTCCTCGAAGTCACCAACACCGCGTCTCCCACTGCTCTCACCTGGGCCACACACGAACTGAATGCTTCAGAGAAAGCGACCGGATCATCCGTCCCGACCAAGTCACCGCTCATCCCAGACGGACCAGACCTGATCTGCACGTTTGTCACGAGAGGTGGCTTGACCAAGGCTTTCAACCGCCGAATTGCGGCTCGAACATCCTGCAGTTTTTTGTCTGCACCTTCAAACATGTCGCCACACGAAATCTATTCCGAGACTGTCAAGACATAGAATAGCAGTCATCGCTTTGGTAGCGAGTGTGCAACAAGTTGCACACTCGCTGCAGATTACATCGTAACGCACACTCTCAAGTCTTAGTACTGCTCTGAACCGGCTCGATCAGTCCACTGCCATTCATTGTTCCGGTCCCTGACAGCCTCATACCTAAATCGCCTTTCGAACGGCCAACCAAACCACCTAAAGAACACAGCTACTTCGACCTCGCACTGCTGAACCCTCATGTCAGGTACTTTGAAAGGGGAATGGCACCGAAGCGATGTTTTCTGTGCTGGTCTCAACTCAGGGATCGTTTCAACCGACGAATCAACAAATGTTATGTTTCTGTCGCCATGCAGGATTATCCTTCCTCCACCATCCACATCGTAATGGAGAATATCGTATTTGTACTCGATGTTTCTTATGCTCAGTACCCCATCATTAGAGAGCCAAAATATGGTGTCGAGCGGATTCAGGGAATTGAGAAATACTCCCGGACTCACGGATACTCTTGGAAACAGTGACGGTACCGATGCTAAGGTTATTACCACTGTTACTGCGCCTGTAACCGCAGCAACTTTCCTGAACCATTTCTTCCTGATCCCGCTGACCGCCGTCAATAGAGCCCTCTCGATCCAAGTTTTCTTGTCTTGAGGTCGGCCCGACCGTGTTTTCCGTCTTCCTTTGCGGGGTACTCTTCTCGACATGAGATTACATTACGCCTTCCTGAAGCACCTTGCAGTCCCATAGTGTGTGCAATTTGTTACAAACACTACCCGCTAATCAATGTACGAAACGACCGCGAAAAATCCTACTCGCACTGCTCTGATACAGTATACGAACCGTGGGCCGGGGACAATCAAAAAATATTGTGGGCGAATGAAAAGGTCAGCATGGGCAACAAGTTGCCCATCCTACCGTCCATCGGAGACAGTCACGGCTTCAGCTCTTCGGCTGGGTGTCGCGGCTGAGGGTGGAGCGGATGATTTGGGCACGGAGGGCGTCGCGGCCGGTGGCGTCAAGGGTTTTGCCGCAGTTGAGCTGCAGGTGGGCCGGCAGCGTGAGCATGAAGAGGCGATTGATCGTCGCTATGGAAAGCCGGCTTGCCTTGTCCGCGTCGTCGCCGGCGCCGCAGAGAGAGCGAAGCTTCTCGATGGCGGGCGTCGAAGCGCCCATGTATTGGTGCATGTTAATGCCGAGGCGCAGGTGGCTCAGCAGAAACAAGGCTTCCTGCGAGCTGATCAGGTGGGCGTTCTGCAATAGCGCGATGGCGCGGGAGATTTTGTCGTCGAGCAGGTCGGACTGCTTGCTGAGCAGTTGGCTCCTGGCGGCCTTTTCGTAGTCGATGATTTCGGGGATGATGGTTTTCTCGAACTTCGAGACAATCTCGGACTCCGAGACGCCGAGCGTCACCTGGTTGGACAATTGATACAGGTCGCTGGCCGCCTCGGTTCCCTCGCCGAACAGCCCCCGCACGGCCAGGCTCATGTCCTTGGCGGCGTTGAAGAACTTCTCGATTTGCCCCGTCATTTTCAGCGCCGGCAGATGCAACATGACCGAGACGCGGATTCCCGTGCCCAGGTTGGTCGGGCAGGCCGTCAGGTACCCATAGCGCGGGCTGAAGGCAAACTCGACTTTCTCTTCGATCATGTCGTCGATGCGGTTGATCTGCTGGGCGCACTGCGAGAGTTGGCAGCCGGCCTTGAGGACTTGCAGGCGCAGATGGTCTTCCTCGTTGATCATCGCGGTGAAGAATTCGCGCTCCGCGATGACGACGCCGCGCGGGCCTTTTCCAAAAGCCAGGTGCCGGCTGATCAGGTGGCGCTCGACCAGGAAGTGCTTGTTGAGCGTCGGGGCCTTGTCCACACTGACGTAGAAAACCTTGTCGCCCAGGTCCAGGGACATCATGACGTCCCTGAGCCGCTCGAGGATCTCGGTCTTCTCGGCGCTGGAGCAGCGACTGAGGAATTTGTGGCCCGCCAGGTTCCGGGCCAGGCGAATCCGCGAGGAGACGACAATATCAGCCAGCGGCCCGGAGCCGCTGAACCATTCGTTGATATCATTGCTTATGTCGGTCAGCTTCATGTTTGCACCGCGTATGACGCAGAACGTCTCGCCCTCTCAGTGTTCCGTCTGCCTGATCTTATCGCGCAACTGGGCGGCCAACTCGTAATCTTCGCTTCGCACCGCCGAGTCCAGTTGCTGCCGCAGGTTCAGCAGCTCCATCTGCTTGCGTTCATCGCCGGGGGTCCTCTGTGGGATCTTGCCGCAGTGCGTTGTTTTACCATCGTGAGCCTTCTCGATCAACGGGCGCAGCGCCTCCTCAAAGACCTCATAATCGCGCGGGCAGCCCAGGACCGCTTCCTTGCGAAACTGAGACAGCGTAAAACCGCAGGTCGGACAGGCGATGTTCTGGTCCGACGCGCCGGAAAGCTCCTCATCCGTCGGCTGGACAGCCAGCAGGTTGCTGAGCAACTCGTTGATCGGTATCTGACTCTTGACGGAGATATCCTGCTCGGCCGCACAATGCTCGCAAATGTGCATCTCAGTACGGACTCCGTCGGTGATCTCCGTCAGGTGAATCGTCGCATCACGTTTATTGCAAATCTGGCACTGCATAATGGACCCGGCTTCAGATTCTCTCCTTCCACGGGCGTGCCTTCGCAAAGCATCCGCCCCAGGGCAATCACAGTACTACCTTCTTCTATTATACCACCGGCGGCTCATTCCACAATACGCCAGCAAAACAATCGCAGCGGAATCCCGCTCAACTCATCGACAAATTTGGATACTCGCTGCACGTCGATCTGCTTACCGGCCAAACTTTGCCGAACAGCCCGGCTCCTCGACCAGCCTGACGTTTCGCAGTTTCACGCCGTCGGGCAGACCGATTCGAAGCTTCTCGTATATGTACTTGGCTACGTTTTCAGCCGACGGGTTGTTCTGCTGGAAGTAGCCGACCGCCTCGATAGCTGCGTTGTCAAAATCGCCGACCGCGCTATCGAGCATCGCCTTGAGCTCCTGGAAGCTCATCACAACCCCCATATTATCGAGCCTCTCGCTGCTGACATCCGCGGTCACCACCCAGTCATGATGGTGAACGGGCTCCTTTGAGCCGTCAGGCAGAGTCAACTGATGCGACGCTCGAAAACGTGTCTCGACACGGATTGTAAACATAGCCGGCGTAAATCAGGATATCGAGTGCCAAAATGCCAAACGACATCAAAACTCCAAACTCAGGTTCCCAAAACCCTACGTATTGAGTATTGCATCTTCGCTATCCGAGCTTGTCTCGGATCGCGAGCCTTGTGCTTGGCGCCCGGTCTTCTTGAGGCACTGTTTCAGACGCTCGTGGACGGTTTTCGGAATCAAATTGGACAGATCCCCGCCTAACGAGGCGATCTCACGAATCAGGGTCGAGCTGGTAAAGCCGTACTGCTCGCTGGTCATAATAAAGATCGTCTCTATCCCGGCCACGGCGCGGTTGGTCATGGCGAGCTGAAACTCGTACTGCACGTCGGTGAGGCTTCGCAGACCCCGCAGGATGACGTCGGCCTTCTTTCGGGCGGCATATTTAACCGTCAGCCCCTCGAAAGGCTCGACCGAGACGCCGGGCATGCCGGTTATCAGCTCGGCGATCATCTCCACACGCTCTTCAGGCGTGAAGAGCTGGTTCTTGATCGGACTTCGACCGACCGCAATCACAAGCTCGTCAAAGAGCTTCATGCCGCGGCTGACCACGTCCAGATGCCCATTCGTAATTGGGTCAAACGACCCCGGAAAAATCGCCCTGACAAATTTTTTCGCCATCCATCTATCCAGAATAATTGACCGCGCTCATAGCGTATATTCCATCCCGATGCCGATAATTGACACGATGATAAACGATCCACCCCCAATTATCAACGGGCTTTGTCGAAAACTGTGTGGTCATTATTCAGACAAGGCCAGGCCGATTTCGTAGCGGAGCAGGTACGGGCACGGCCCGGAAGGCGCTTCCATGCAAATGCCCCATGCAATGCCTCGGCCAAAAGCGACCGGCTCGGTCAAGTCCAGCCGAAAACAACCGGGCGCCATCGGCCGGGGAACCGTCAGGGCGTTGATCGGGTTCGTAGTGAAGTCAACCCCGTCGGGGGCAAATTCGAGCGTCCTGCTCGCGGAAGCATAAGCAGCAACGCCGGCCCGGTGAGGCCAGATCATCACTTCGTGGCTGTCGGCGAGAATCGACCTGCCCGAATTGACGCGGATATACGGACCCTGGGGTTCATCAGCCACGGCAAGGCCCATCTCTGTCTTGCCGGGCCCGGCGCGTCCGTGGTCGATATTGCGTCCTTTGTAATACAGCCAGATGTCCAGGTCACCGTCGCCGTCATAGTCGCGCACGAGCAATGCCGCATCGTCGAGACGATAACTGTCGAAAGGCGATGGTTCCGCCGGATGGTCGGATTTCGGCGGAGGCGAGAGAATAGGCTCGTGAGTAACACGCCGGAAAGGCCCGTGCGCACTACCAGCCACGGCAACACCCATTGCGGTAAAATCATTCGTGGAATTATTCTCAAAGACGTCCCTTCCCGGCGTAGGCTTGACGCCGGTGTAATAGAGCCAATAGCGGCCATTAAACCCGACGATGTTCGGTGTAAAAACGGCGAATGAATCAAACGTACCGGCCGGGCCTTTCCCCAGCGCCTCACCACATTCGGTCCAGGTATGTCCCTCATCTTTCGATGTGGCATACCATATCGTGCCGACATAGCCCGACGCCCGGAGGTGCTTGAGATTGGCGGGCAACTTGTTCTGGTCCACGCGTGTGTACCAAACAAAGCAGGTCTCGCCGACCTTGATGACGTCACTGGGATCCCGCCGGGTAATACCTTCGGTCCTTCCGAGTCCCTTCGCCGGTTCAATGCGAAAGCTCTTGTTTGCGAAATCAGCTTTGACCATTGAAATGTCTCTTGTTGGTTCGGAGCCTTCGGCTGATATGAGCCCCACTTGCCCCACGCATAACACGATGGCAACCATGAAATCCGCACCGATCCGCATCACTCTGACGGCAGCGGCTCCAGTGGAAACAGTCTGGGTGTGCTTTCTCACAAACATGTATCCCTCACTTGAGCCATTGGTCGAGCCAGGCGATGACGGTTTCGTGCCAGAGGATGGAATTGGCGGGCTTCTGCACCCAATGGTTCTCGTCGGGGAAGTAGAGCAATTTGCTGGGAATTCCCCGCCGCTGCAGGGCGTTAAACGTGCCCAGGCCCTGCGTATCGGCCACGCGAAAATCCAGCGCGCCGTGGATCACCAGCATCGGCGTTTTCCAGTTCTTCACGAAGTTGATCGGGTTCTGTTTTTCGTAGCCTTCCGGGGTGTCCCAGGGCGAGCCGAGATGGTCCCACTCGGGGAACCAAAGCTCTTCGGTATCGAAATAGGCCATCCGTTCGCAAAGGTTGCCGTCGTGATTGACCAGGCAGCGGAAGCGGTCGGGCCAATTGCCGGCGATCCAGTTGACCATATAGCCGCCAAACGAAGCGCCCAGGGCGCCAATTCTTTCGCCATCCATCCAGGGGTAACGCTGCAAAGCGGAAGCCAGACCCTTCTGCAAATCGACCAGAGGCTTGCCACCCCAG
>Ga0307380_10006295_pt1 | contig 15621 bp, 18 predicted proteins | sample UN3MG_FD_202239 | JGI IMG/M metagenome (GOLD analysis project Ga0307380, IMG submission 202239) | Soil microbial communities from Risofladan, Vaasa, Finland - UN-3 | ecosystem: Environmental > Terrestrial > Soil > Coastal area > Acid sulfate soil | place: Finland: Risofladan, Vaasa | collected...
TTATAATGTATAGTAACATATTGATTTTATATTCTTTTTATTTTTCTCTTGACAGGAGGATATAGGATTGTCCCATAGGCCCTTCAATCAATGGATTATTTCAAAGCTGTAAAACTAAAGAACGCCTTCCTACTTCCACTAATGTGTTGATCAAGATTTGACACCGAGCCCCTATAGCTTACCGCCCAATAGCACAACAGACTTTTTGCCTTAACGCGCAAAAGAATCATAATTTCAAACCTGTAAATGTAAAGGGCGTCCCCGAAGCCCTCTGTGATATTGATTGCTCATTGGGATATTCGTTCTTTTTTAGTTTTTCCTGTATATCAGGAATATGATTTTCTAATGTCATCATCTATCCTTAATATTTAAAAAGTCCTTCGAAATCAGAAATATAACTAGCCAATGAATTTTTGCCATTTTGCGCAATATCTTTTCCAATATTTAATCAGCTCATCCCTGTACGGTATCGAGAAGTCAATTAGATTTTTTCGCAGATCGCTATAATTATTTGATTCTGAAAGGTTTTTTATCAGGTCAAGGTGGTTTCTTTCTGCCAGAATAGCGTCACTGTTGATCACCTCAATCTCATTATGTAATTTCTCAGCACCATAAAGTTTGGCTGCCAAATATTTTCCGAATTGATCAAATAGTTGCTCATGCGGCAGTTCATGAGGGAATTCTATTATTCCATTTGACGCCGGTTTAATAAAATCATGAACAATACAACAATGAATATGAAGAGTGATATCTGATAAGCAAACAGCAGCATGGCCAAATTCGTGACCAATCAGATATGTAAAATAAGCTGGAAATTTATTTCTTAAGTCGCACCATTTCTTTGAGATTGCAACACAGCAATCCCATGATAGCCCGCATGAACATAGATCATTGTATAAAAAATCAAATCTTATCAACTGTGACGGAATACATACTCCTTGGTTGTTTTCCGGTAAGTAATTATCGCTCAAAATCAGACATATTTTACCATCGGGGAGTTTTGCATAAGTGAGGATATCTTCAAAATATTCCTTTTCAAAGTCTATATTAGCTTTATTTTGTAATATTATTTGAGCCACACTACCTGCCCATATTTTAATTAACTGAATGTACGGATAACCTGGACAAAAAGCGCCAGCTTTTTGGATCAGAGTTAATCCGTTTGTGTACGCCCGGCATGGGCGTGAACTTATGGGGTGAAAGTCCCCTATACGTGAACCCTGTTAATGTGCTGAACACATTAGCAAAAGTATTAGCCGAAGGCAAGGGCGAAATCGTGAGGTTCTGTCTGAAGGCGGAGCGAAGCGGAAGGTGAGCCTCAGGCGAAAGCGACTGAAGGGAGCGGCCAACCACCTGGAGTGCAAAGCTATGAGATTAGCCTGCCCCGGACTTGATCCGGGAAACAGAAACAGCATACAAGGCCAAGTTTCCGGGTGAGTTAGCACAACATAACGAAGCCCTGGGTTCAGGAGATATGGTAAATGCTGCGGTTGTGTAGCGAAAGTTTACCCTATTGAATTTCCCGGGGGGAACCCTATTCAACAGGGTGAACGTTCTTATTCGGGGATATCTGTCCGGCATGCGGCTTTTTGATGTTTCATTCTACCATTCGGTGAAATTACCGGCAGGGGGAGCCAACAATATTTGGCGTGTTGGCCATAGCCAGCCTTGGAATACAGTCAGAAGTTGGACGGTATTTTAAAACTCTCGGGGAACCGCATAGTGCGGACCCGCTTGCTATGTGGTGTGTTCGGCTTAAGCCTTTACTGTTGTTTAAAATATAATTCATTAGTTGAGAATTTGATGTTGATATCGAAATGTCTCAAAACATCAGTGCCTATAAATCCGTTTATTCCTAAATCAGCTTGAATATCACCAAACTCAATTTCAACATTCTCCAATGATATTTGATCTATAGTTATTTTATTCACTTTCTGGTTGATAACTTCTTGGGTTCCACCGCCGATACCAACTAATCTTTTGACAAACGAAGGCTTTTTATAATTGAATTCGACTAAATCAATATCTATAGCAGTTGTCGCAGAACCTGTATCCAACAATACAATTATCGATTTTTACGTTTTCTCCTTCGTATTCTATATCTATGGAAATCCAAATCAGACCATTTCTAAAATTAAAATTCATCTCAAAATTCCTTTAACAGGTACATCTTCAATTATAAAATCCATAGGGGTTGTTGGTAGCGAAAATAAAATGTTCATACCTTTCTTTTTATGTTGTTGATATGCTTTTCTAATTTCCTTTCCATCTTCGCTAACCCTTAAAATATTTCCTTCTAATATTCTATATTTAGTTTCAGATATTTTTTCTTCAACGACATCTCCGATTAAAATAAATTTATTTGGGTGTTTTTGTCGAATTTCTGTCCATTTCATTTTTTTAACTCCTTGAGTAAATGTTTATGAAGCCGAACAAGTAATTATACGATTACCCGCTTAAACACCAATAATAAAAAAGATCGACAAGAAAAATACTATTACTTATGTTTTTATCTAACCGCTTAACACTCAATAAATAAAGATAGACGTTTGCGGATAAACACAACGAGAAAGATTCCCGGCAGCCGTTCACGGCTTGAAACTTGAAATTGGAAAGTAGAAGTTTGGGAGAGATTAAAATAGAAATTAGAAAATAGAAATTGGAAAGAATAATACAAAAGCATGAAGGCCAAATTTCCAATTTCAACGTTCCGTGAACGGTTATTCAGATAGTAACAGAACATGATGATTCAGCATGGAAACTAAAAATGCGTCGGGAATTGCTGAACATATTATACCCTTACTGTTTGAGTGTACCGGATTCAGCCATTTAAAGGCTTCACTCTTAATGTTAGCCCTTCAACACTTTGAATAATCGCTTTATCACCAGTCGATAAAGGAACATCACTGACAGCCTTCCACAGCTCCCCGTTAACAAAAACCCGCCCTTCGCTTGTTTCCCATTGTTTGACTTCGGCCACTTTTCCCAGCATGCCTGTTACGCCACAGATTGATCTTTTCTTTCGATTCTTGATAAACCAGAACAGAGGGAAAATCACATGCTCAATAAACTCAAAGACGATAAATCCGATCACCAGGATCATTATCATGTCTTTCATAAAGTCCCCCTTCAAGTGTTCTGATACGCTCGACTGCGCCGCCTGTCACCAATGTAATCTATATTTATGGTTTTCCGGCTTGTATATATGCAGAAAACACCATGAGTTCCGTCCCCTCTCCGAGATTCCAACTCTTGATTATTTGTTCGCTGTTATCCTTTTTTGTTATAGTTATAGATTCAAAACCCAAGCTATTTAGAATCTGTCTCACCTCGTCCGGTGAAATAGCCCCGGACACTCACCCTGTGTAGGCTTTTGGATCATCCATGATTTCCCTTGGAATTTCTCCTGAACGCAAAACATCCGATATGCTGATCCGCCCTCCTGGCTTTAATGCTCTGAAAATCTCTTTAAAAACAGCCCTTTTATCCGGTGAAAGATTAATAACGCAGTTTGACATAACTACATCGACTGAATTATCAGGAACAGGTAACTTTTCTATCTCCCCTAATCGGAATTCGACATTGCCTGCACCCATTTTGTCTGCATTCTTTTTTGCCTTTTTTATCATTTCCTGCGTCATGTCAACGCCGATAACCTTTCCATCTTTTCCAACGCTTTTTGCTGCCAGAAATGCGTCAAAGCCGGCTCCACTTCCTAAATCGAGCACGGTTTCTCCTGGTTTCAAATCCGCAATGGTCAAGGGATTTCCGCATCCGAGACCAAGATTAGCATTTCCCAGGCCAATGGCAAGTTCATCGTTTGTATAACCGACTTTTTTACCCAGATCTAATATGTTCGCAATATCTGACGAATTGCCGCAACAACTACACTTATCGGATTGAGCAACTTCGGCATAATTTTTTCTTACCATCTGCTTGATGTTGTTTTTTAATAATTTCATATTTGCTCCTTATCCTTTCACTCATTTCTGTTATGGCTTGCAGGACACATGACAAATCCCGGTGGGAGTTTTCACGGCATAGGGGAAATATTTCTTTTTAAACCAGAGAGCTACGTTGACCAGAACGATTAAAACAGGAACTTCCAGCAATGGCCCAATAACCGTAGCAAATGCATGATTAGAATGGATGCCAAAAATTGCTATTGCCACAGCTATTGCCAATTCAAAATCATTACTTGCTGCAGTAAAGGACACGGCAACTGTTTGTCCATAGTTAGCCTTGATTTTATAAGCAATGAAAAAAGTTATAAACCACATGATGGAAAAATAAAGGCAAAGAGGAATTGCTATTCTTAGCACATCCATGGGCAGCTGAATAATATATTCCCCTTTCAGGGAAAACATAATGATAATGGTAAACAACAATGCAATCAGGGTGATAGGGCTTATCTTGGGTGTGAAAATCTTTTCATACCACTCCTTTCCCTTGGTTTTCAGGCCGATGATGCGCGTAATGATGCCGGCAATGAATGGTATCCCCAAATAAATGAAAACGGTTTTAGCAGTTTCCACCATAGAAATGCTGACGTCTAATCCTTTTGCAAGGCCCAGCCAGTTAAGACCGACCGTGATAAACAAATATATATATACCGCATAAAACAAAACCTGGAAAACAGCATTGAATGCTACCAGCCCTGCTGCAAGTTCTCTGTCCCCTCCGGCCAGTTCATTCCATACAATGACCATGGCGATGCAGCGGGCCAGCCCGACTAAAATAACGCCGATCATATATTCCGGATAATTACGGAGAAAGATGATCGCAAGAACAAACATCAATACCGGCCCTATTATCCAATTCTGAATCAACGATATAGCGAGGAGTTTTTTATGATGGAAAACTTTCCCCATATCTTCATATTTTACTTTGGCCAACGGAGGATACATCATCAGTATTAGCCCAATGGCGATCGGGATAGATGTTGTCCCTACCTGGAGATCAGAAATGAATTGAGTTACTGATGGAGCAAAATAACCCAGCAATATTCCTGTGCCTATTGCTATAAATATCCATAAGGTTAAAAACCGGTCTAAAAATGAGAGCTGTTTGATTTTAGACATGTACTACCTCCAGATATAACTATAAATGTAACTTCTTAAAAAGTTCCAGATGAGTCTTTTATCGTGTAATTTGCGGGAACTTATTGAGAACTTATCTATTCAATTACAAACGGACTGATAACAAAGTAAATTCCTAATAGGCCGATCATTATTCCAGCGCTCTTGCGAAACCAGGTTCCCGCCCCCTGCCAGGCGCTGTTTTCCATCAACTTTCTCACGGCTGCCGCAGAGCTTCCGGCAACCACGATCGGCAGGCAATGCCCCACGGCAAAAAGCAGGATAAAAAGTATTCCTGTCGCTACTTTCTGCTGGATAGTAATTATAGCTAAAATCGGCGCTATGAATCCGAATGTACATGAACCGGAAAGCACGCCGTAGGCCAGGCCCAGCACAAACGCGCCGAACAGTCCCTTGAAATTAAGGCGGTATAGAAACCCACCGGATATGGAACATTTTTCCACGCCCAGCATTCCAAGAGCTATCCAGATCAGAATACCCCCAATTAAAATTTGCCAGTAATTGCCAACATCGCCCAACATGCGGCCCAGCAGGGCGCAGATAATTCCGATCAAAGCGATAGTAATAAAAAGACCGGTGGTAAACGCCGCCGAATACACGGCGGCCTGTCTGGGATCGACCGCCCGTTCTTGCCCGCCCACATAGGCGACAATCAATGGAATCGATGCCAGATGACACGGGCTGAATGCCACGCTGATCATGCCCCATAAAAAACAACCTAATGCCGCAATAGTTGTGCCGCTCGCAATCCACTCATTGACAGTCAGAAAAAACGTTTCCAGCATTAACTAATCCTTTTAAATAATACCCATTTTCTTGAACTGCTCCATTATCAATTTTTCGTTCATAAATCCGACATGTCGATAGACCTCTTTACCCTGTTGATCAAAAAAGATTTGTGTTGGTATGGAACGTATCTCGAATCTTCTTGCCTGTTCTCTGTTTTCCCAAATATCAATAAATATAATAGCAGCTTTACCTCTGTAATCCTTTTCCATCTTTTCCAGAATTGGGGCCATCATTTTACAGGGAATACATTTCTTTGCCCCCAGATCTATCATTGTTACTATTCCCTTATTCGGCAACGCTTCAAAGTCTTCTGAAAAAACATTGTTTGTAATCATGCAAAAAATTAATAAAACAGCTATGATATACAGACAAATTTTTATTTCCGTTTTCTTCATATTTATATTTCTTTCTCAGATTTTCCGGTTTTGAGTAAGTTCTTACTTTTCAACCCATGTCTTTATTTCTTCTTTTGTCGGAATCTTGCCGACACTCTTTACCTTTCCGTCAACCACAACAGCCGGTGTTCCGAAAACACCATATCCGGCTATTTCCATGATATCGGTTACTTTTTCGACATGAGCATCCACGCCAGACTCGGCAACCGCTTCTTTAACAAGCTGTTCTGTCTGTTTACACCTCGGACACCCAGGGCCCAATACCTTAATTATCATATTTAATTTCTCCTTTATGAAATTATTTATGGTTCTTCTTCGGATTTATTGAGCTTGCATTATCCGGCAATCATGCCGAACAGCATCCCCGCGATTGTGGATAAGATTATAATAATCGAGCAAAAAACTGTTGTCTTTTTTACGCCCATCACGCTTCCGATTACCAGCATGTTCGGCAATGATAAGGCGGGGCCGGCCAGGAGCAACGCCAAAGCAGGCCCTTTGCCCATTCCTGCACCGAGAAGCCCTTGAAGAACCGGAACTTCTGTAAGGGTGGCAAAATACATCAGAGCTCCGGCAACCGAGGCAAATAAATTTGCCCAAATGGAATTTCCGCCGAGGAGTGTATGGATATAGTGTTCGGGGATGAGTGCGGAATGTCCTGGGCGGCCTAACATAAAACCGGCTACAAGAACTCCACCTGCAAGAAGTGGAAAAATCTGTTTCATAAATCCCCATGTCGATTCAATCCAGGTTTTGCGTTCATCTCGAGTAAACCATGCTTTCAGCATCCAGACCACTGCAATCAAGAGGGCAGCGGTGATATACCATTTGGCTGCAAAAATCGCAGGCCACATGCCCGTTGAGCCTTCGGCGGGCCGCGCAAACGACGCAAAAATAAGGATCAGCACCATGGTGAAGATATAGAGTGCGTCTTGCAACAAACTTCGCTTCGTGCCTTCCTCATCCGGCAAATAAATTTGCCCTTTTGTTTGCGCTGCATCATCCTTACGAAAAATCATAGCCATGAGCAAACCGGTGATAACTGCAAAAACCACTGCGCCGACTGCCCGTGCCAGACCTAACTGCCAGCCTAATATTTTTGCTGTAAGGGTAATCGCCAATACATTGATGGCCGGGCCGGAATAAAGAAAGGCTGTGGCAGGGCCGATTCCTGCGCCTCGTGAATAGATACCTGCAAACAGAGGTAAAACAGTACACGAACAAACAGCCAGAACTGTTCCGGAAATAGAGGCAACAGAGTAAGACAAAAATTTGTTTGCCTGGGAACCAAAGTATTTAAGAACCGAAGCCTGGGAAACGAATACCGAGATAGCGCCTGCAATAAAAAATGCAGGGATTAAACATGCCAGAACATGCTCCCTGGCATATTCCTGAAGCATCATGAAGGCTTCAATGCCTGATTGGCGAATTATGGCGTGGTTCCATGGAATGTAGTAAATTGCCAGAAAAGTTAAAATTATCCATATTAATTTTGTGCGTTCTTTCATTATATTTATTTTCTCGTCAATAGCCTTATGGTAAATATTCAGCCACCGATCTACGCTGATCATCACCGATATTTTTTCGTAGCCGTTTACTGTAAACCGTGAACGGTTACATTTTTCTTTGTTTTAAACTATCTGCGTTCATCTGTGTAAATCTGCGGCCGAATAGTTGCGCCTTATGCACATATTATTATATAGTTAAGCAAAAACATCACTTGCACAGGTCTTTTCGATTTAAGAAAAAAACTTTTTCAACCAGACCGGTAATTTCCGGATCATCATCCAGCCAGTGTCTCAGGTTTCCCAAAAGGGTAGCCGCATATGGTGTTCGGCTGCCGTCTGAGATGTGATAATTAACCCACAAGCCCTCTTTTTGAGAGTAAACAAAACCGGCCTTTTCAAGTATTTTCAGATGCTTGGAAACAGACGGCTGGGGAAGGTTCAATGCGGCTTTAATTTCGCAGACACACATGCTTTTATGCTGGAGCATCTTTATGATTTTAACTCTGTTTTGATCGGAAAGGGCTTTCATAGCCGCAGTAAAATCTTTCACGTTAAACTCCTTATATATTCTTTTTAAGGAATATAGTGCCGGGTAGTTCAGGTGTCAAGCTGATTTTTATTGTTTGCGAAATTTGGGGTGGATAGAACCTGTTTTATTAATTGCAGGGGTTTTTAGAAAATGTCAATGCTCTCTTTTGGACAGTTGACCCAGGCTTTTTCTCCTAATTCCAGATGAAGGCCCTTAAACACTTCCTTGGGGATCAACACGCTTAGGGGTGTTCCCACGACGTCCACCAATGCCCGCACTCTGCTCTGCTCGTCGGTGAGCTGTATAAGAGTTCCTTTAAAGCAGTTGTGCATGGAAGGACCGCTTTCCTTTTGGTTGAGCTTCACCATACTGGGATCAATCGATATCCGGATCGAACCTGTTTTTTGAGAAGAAACACGCAACTTCATGCCGTTGTGTAATACACAGTATTTATCTCCGTTGGAATCGGCTTCAATTTGGCCGCTAAAGATATTTTCGTAAATAGATTGAGCAACCTTTCCTTCAAATAAAAAAACAGTCTCATCCGCCAGTCTTGAGGCTTGAATCATATTGTGGGTTGTAAAAATCACTGAAATATTTTTTTTCTGATTAATCTCTTTGATTATACGCTCGATATTGATCTGATTTTCCACATCCACGCTTGCCGTAGGTTCATCCATAAGAATAACCTCCGGCAAGCAGGCAAGGGCCTGCGCAATTGCAACCCGATGGGTTTCGCCACCAGATAGCTTATGAGCGCTCGCATACTCGAACATTCCCATTCCCACAAGTTCCAGGAGCTCTTTAACAATTTTCTTTCGCTCTGCCTTGGGCGTTTTGCGTATCTTCAGCGGATATTCTACATTCTTAAAGACTGTTGTTGTAAACAGAATTGGTTGTTGCTGGATGAGGACAACCTTACGTCGCAGGTCCATCAGTTTGCCGTTGGTGAAATTTACTCTTTCTTTTTCAAACCATAGATCACCTGCGTCAGGCCTGATGAGAAAGGCCATGATCTCCAAAAGAGTTGTTTTCCCTGCTCCGTTGGGGCCTAAAAGACCAAGAACTTTGTTTTTTTCAAATTTGAGCTTTTTCAGATCTAAAACTGTTCTTTGATCATAGGTCTTTTTCAGGTTTTTTAATTCATAGAGCACGGACTTACACCCTTGCTTTCCCTTGAAAATAATTAAAGAAAATATTCATTCCAAAACTTACCATAAGGAGCACGATTCCAAGTGCGACACTCAAGACAAACTCTCCCTTGTCATATTCCAGGGCCATTGCCGTGGTCATGGTCCGTGTGAAACCTTTGGCATTTCCACCAAGCATCATACTGATTCCCACTTCAGCGATGACTCTGCCAAAAGCAACAATAATCGAAGCTACGATTCCAAAGCGGGCTTCACGAATAATTACGATGACCGTTTGAAGGACATTGGCTCCAAGAGTCAAGGCGGTCTTGCGATACCGATCGTCGATCCGGTTGATGGCAGTAATTGTAAAAGTGGTGACAATAGGAATAATAAGAATCACCTGGCCGATAATTATCGCTTTTTGAGTATAAAGGAGGTCAAATGCTCCGAAGATCCCCCTTCTGGAGATAAAGGCATAAACAAAAAGACCGATTACCACCGTGGGCATGGCCAGTAAAGTATTGAGCACGGTAATAACCAGACGTTTTCCATAAAACGGCCTGAACGCGATTAAAAACCCTGCGGGAATCCCAACAACAGCGGCAACAAGGGTTGATATGGCGCTCATCTTCAAAGAGACCTTAACAATCACCAGCAATTCATGATCTATAGACCAGATGAGCAGCAACGCTGACAGAAAGCTATCAATTAGAAAATCCATAAAAATTATTGTTTACCAATCTTGATGGCTTCGTAAAAAGTCCAACAATCACCTTCACCGTCATTCCGGCGAAAGCCGGAATCCAGTCTTTTCAAATAGTTGCATATCATCTGGACTCCGGTTTTCACCGGAGTGACGACTTTTTACGAATTCATCAATCTTAATGGTCTCGTAAAAAGTCGAAAAGTTCTCTTTTCCATCATTCCGGCGAAAGCCGGAATCCAGTAAATTCAATGCGTTCTGGATGCCGGATCAAGTCCGGCATGACGATTTCAAGACTTTTTACGAAGCCATCATGCTTTCATACACGCATATTTTAAGAATTACTATTTGGCATCAGGTACTGCATCCGGAAAGAAGGCCTGTCGCCCCTCGATCTTATATCCGGCTATTATGCCCTGGACTTTTGGCGACACCAGCCATTTTGCAAAGGTGTCAGCCATCTCAAACTTCACGTGAGGATATTTTTTTAGACTAATCGGGATAATTCCGTAAGGATTAAAAAGCTTGGGATCGCCTTCACAGAGGATCTCAAGGTCAAGGCCCTGCTTTCGACCATACTTATATTTTAAGTAAGTTCCACGATCAACGAGGATGTACGCCTGCTTTTCCTCGGCATAAGTCAGGCTTTTTCCCATGCCCTGTCCTATTGAAAGATACCATTGTCCAAGTCCTTCAGGGTGCTGAAAGGAGACGCTTTCTTTTTTCCCCTTTTTTATGATTTCGCTGGTTACTGTCTTTAAGGATAATCCAGAGTCTTTCCATAAAGCCTGTTCTTTGGTATGTGTACCGCTGTCATCCCCACGGGATACAAAGCCGGCTTTTGTATTTGCAATTGTTTTCAGTGCTATCTCTGCTTTTACCATACCTTTAATTTTTGCCGGGTCTGCAACAGGGCCGGCAATCACAAAGTCGTTATGCATTACCCCTAATCTATATGCACCGTAGCCGTCTTTAACGAACTTTTCTTCCTTGCTTTTTGCATGCACAAAGATGATATCCACATTTCCGTCCATTCCGTCTCTTATTGCAGCTCCTGTACCCTTGGCAAGGACTTTAACCTGTATGCCGGTATCTTTTTCTAATTGAGGCAACAGCACATCCAATAACCCGGAACTCTGTGTGCTGGTTGTTGTCGACATCTTTAGTATTTTATCAGCCCCCATGGTTGTCCCGGGAACTATACACATCATGAAAACCACAGTTAAAATCCACACCGCACTTTTTTTCATTACACTCTCCTTCGGTTAAGTTTCTTGTTGGAAAATTACTTTACCGCTTATACTTACATCATAACCGTCAAACATTTTAGTTAGATCATAAAAAGCCGGCTCTTGCAGCAGACCAAGGAAAAGCTGCACCCCTTTATCAAAAAACCTATCTTTTGTGATGAGAAGATCATAGCGTTCCCAGCGAACAGATATAAATTCAAGGCCAAGAAGAGAGGCTACCGGCTTAATACCCGGACCGGCATCAGCGCGGCCGGCTAATATTTCAATGCCTACATCCATGTGCCGGGACAGCTCGTTATGGTATCCTTCGATCTTTTCCCCCTTGATTCCCGCTTTGTTTAGTAGCCTGTCGAATAAAAGACGTGTTCCTGTGCCAAGAGGCCGGTTGACTATTTTTATCCCTTGCCCGGCGATATCGGCAATGCTGTTGATTTTTTTTGGATTTCCTTTTTGAACCAGTATGCCCTGCTCACGTTTGCAGAAATTGACTACAGCAGGCATCTTCTCCAGTTCTTTAGTGGCAAAATCAAAGTTGTATTCATTTTCATTTTCCTGGAGAAGGTGGCTTGATGCCATATGACACAAATTTTGCCGCAATGCTCTCAACCCGCCCATGCTCCCAAGGTTTCCAAAAACAGCTATATGTCCAGGATACAGGGTGTTGAAAAGGGAAATGGTTTTGTCAAGAAGCAGGTCGTTGCTTCCGGTTATTATTAGTAGTCCCTGGTAAGGAGGAAGAGGGGTTGACGGTTTTGGATAGTTGATGGTATTTGTTTCAATCCATTGTTCAACTAAATATTGTGGAAAAAGCCACTTGCCTGTGATTTTTGTTGCCGGCAGCCCCTTTTCGGCAACAAGGGTATATACCATCTTTTCGTTAATGTCCAAAAACTGCGCAACTTCTTTGGTAGAAAGTAACTGCTTCATATTTTATTTTCCTTTAGATCGCTTGACGCGTAAATCAATCAAAATTGTTGCAACCATATTTAACAGGTTAGTATATGTCAATATATTTTTCTCAATTATTCCAATTCTTACCAGGAATAACCAAAACAAACCAATAATTATCAGCTTAATTGGTTGAAGGTTGAACCGCAAAAGCGAGCGCATTCCCCGCTGCTTGCGGCGGGGAGCTTCAAAAGTCTGGTTTGTTCAAAAGGGAATTGTTACAAAGGTTGTAAGCGTTTCAAGCCGTGAACAGCTACCAAAGGTTTTATATGCGCAGACTTACCTTAATCCAGCTTTATGAAGGATCGGTTCTATATCCTGAAAAAATTTATCCCAGTTTGGAGGGCAGTCATTATGACCGCAGTCATATGTAAGCAGTGTTCCCTGCTTAGCTGCTTTATATAGGGTAAGTCCTTGCTGGTAAGGGATAAGTTCGTCGTTTTTTCCGTGAATTATCAGTACCGGCCCGTTGTATGAACCGACAACAGAAAGATTGTCAAATGGATCAGGCGCAATAAAACCTGGAACAAGGTATTTTGACGCCATTGACTTGATACTGATAAATGTTGATTTAAGGATAAGCATTGCTGAAGGCCGCTGCGCTGCCAGGGTGCATATAGCGCCGCCGCCGATCGAGCGGCCGAAAAGGATAATTTTTGAAGAATCGACATCCTTGCGTTTAACCAGCATGTCATAAGCTGCAACAAATGCTTCGGAAATGCTGTGTTGAGAAGGGGATCCTTCTGATCTTCCATAACCCGGGTATTCGACAAGCAATACCCCGATACCTAACCGAGTAAAGCCTTTCAGCGTTGCCGGCCACATGTCGATTATTTCCGCATTTCCATGAGCGAAAATAACTGCAGGTGAAGGCCTGCTGCTTTCAGGCGGCAGAAACCATGTTTCTATTTTTCCGCTAAGCGTTTCTATCCAGATTTTCTCCATCCCCGGAATATTATACTCCGCATCTGATGAAGGCGTTGCGATTTGATGACGTGGAAACAAAATTTGTCGCTGCATCAATAAAAGAAAACAACAATAAGCAATATATATTAAAAAAAGCCATGCAATAATTTTAATCAGCATATTCATTTTTGTATTCCAATTTGTTTTATTTGTATTTTATACAATATTAATTATAAAAAGCAAACAAGACGTTGGTTGATCTTAAAACAGGAAGAATTCTGGGAGCAATAATTACTTGCACTTTTTCGGAAATCCTGATGAAATCCCAATAGAAATTTAAGGAGACGAACATAACGGATGAAAAAGACGGTTTCATTTTCAAAAAATTCGGTAAATGTTTTTTTCCATATTCTTACAAATTGCAATCTTAAGTGCCGGCACTGCTATATAAATCCTGAGCAGCACGGAGCAAATATCCTTCCGATAACAACCATAGAGGCATGGATGGGCGTATTTGCAGGGAAAAGCGATAAGGCAAATATCATATTTTTAGGAGGAGAGCCAACATTGCATAAGGACTTATGGCTTGCCATAAAAAAGGCAAAAGAGCTTGGTTATAATTCCATTACGGTAGATACAAACGGGTATCTGTTTAATAATATCCTTTCAAAGGTTAATCCAAACGAGGTGGATTATTTTAGTTTCAGCCTTGATGGTGCAACCAGGAATACAAATGACATGCTCAGGGGTAAAGGATCGTATGATCAATGCATCGCGGGTATTAGAGAGGCTGTTTCCAGAGGTTTTACCACAAGCCTTATATATACGGTAAGCAGGGCAAATATACATGAGCTGAACATGATGGCCCCGCTTCTTAAAGATTTAGGGATAGACAGGTTTTTCATACAGGTGTTAGGCATCAGGGGAAAATCTGCCAAAAGCAGTGATAAAGGGCTGCGGGTTCCCATATCCGAATGGTTAAGCGTAATTCCTGATTCAGCGGAAAAAATTGCCGATTCCGGCATAACCGTTACATACCCAAAAGTTTTTTTGCGCCCTGAAGAACAGTTTGAATGCGCCGGCCTGATTGCAGAAAATTATTTTATATTTCCAAACGGCAGAGTATATAGGTGCCCTTTGTGTGAAGACTATCCTTTACACAGCATGATTTTTAAGGACAACGTGCTTGTAAAAACAGGCAAGATCAATGAAAATGATTTTTTTGAGCTGAAAATTCCGGAAGGTTGTGTAATGAACAGGGTTATACAGCCTGAAAATTTAAAATATAAAACAGACGGCACACCTGAATATAAAATCGCGTGCTGTTTGCTGAAAGAGGAAATAAGCCGCTAAAACTTAAACAACTGCTAAAAGAATATTGAACTGCAATAGCGAGCGAATCTAAAAACGGTCTTGCTTAAAAACACTTTACTTTATTAGTAATATTGTCATATATAACTATTATGATGTCATTATTGATTCGCAAACCAGGCAAAGCATTCCTGATTTCCATACTGTCAGCCATCTATATATGTTTTATTGCCGCAAGTACTGTTGATGCAAAAAAGCAACAGAAAGTTCTCATCCTTCACTCTTACCACGCAGAATATCAATGGACGGGTAATATTACAAAAGGGATTCAATCTGCCCTGGAAAAAGAAAAGGATGTGCAGCTATTTTTTGAATATATGGATACGAAGAGACATATCGACAAGCCATGTCTTGAAAAGCTGGTGGAATTATACAAACATAAATATTCAGATGCTGATGTGGATGTAATTATCGTTTCAGATGATAATGCGCTGAACTTTCTCCTGGAAAACAGGGAAGCATTATTTCCGGGCATTCCCATAGTGTTTTGCGGGATCAACAATTTTACCGACTCACTTATTGCCGGGCACACAAATATCACCGGCGTGGTGGAACAGCCCGATGTTCTTGATACGCTCCTGATCGCCATGCGCCTGCATCCTGAAATCAGGCAGGTAGCCGTGGTCCATGACCAGACAGAAACAGCTTTGGCCAATGTAGCAAACCTGAAAAAGATCATACCGGAACTGGAGAGACAGGTCGAATTTAAGTATCTTACAGATATGACGGTTTCAGAATTAGAGGAGGCCTTGCGCGCTTTACCGGCGGAAACCATGGTTTTAAATTCTATTTTTGTAAGAGACCGCAAGGGACGATTCATTCCCCAGAAACAGGTCGGCAAATTGATAAATGACAATTTTACCGGACCTGTTTACACCTGCTCGGGCATAGTTATGTCTTACCCTGGAACTTGCGGGGGGAAGGTGACCAGCGGCTATGTGCAGGGACAAACCGCCGCCCTGATAGCATGGCGGATCCTGCATGGTGAAC
>Ga0307380_10006297_pt1 | contig 15620 bp, 9 predicted proteins | sample UN3MG_FD_202239 | JGI IMG/M metagenome (GOLD analysis project Ga0307380, IMG submission 202239) | Soil microbial communities from Risofladan, Vaasa, Finland - UN-3 | ecosystem: Environmental > Terrestrial > Soil > Coastal area > Acid sulfate soil | place: Finland: Risofladan, Vaasa | collected...
AATCCCTGTATAAAAAAGGAGGAGAGGGGCTCAATTAATCAAGCCCCTCCTGGAGAAAATTATACAAAAAAAGGGACCAATGGTTAGTTTTTCTTCTTTACTTTACCTGATTTTGAGGCCGAACGAGATGAAGAGGATGACGATTTTTGTGAAGCTTTGGAGGAAGAAGAACTGGATTTTGATGAACTTGAGTTAACTTTTTTTGAACTAGTTCCTCGAGAAGAGCTTCCTGAAGAGCTTTGTGAAGAACGACTTTTAACGGATTTGCTTGAGCCAGAGATATTTTTATAAATCCGGCCAATAAAAGAACTAGATTTTTTTGGTTTTATTATTTTCGAAGGTTTATTCGCACTTACTTCCCGGGAGGAAGTATAACCGGAGGAATTATTTTTGACGGAACTTCTGGAATTGTAGATCGGTTTTTTCTCTCCGGTTCCGCTTACTTCTTCTGATTTTTTCTTAACGACTTTTCTTTCTTGAGAAGGGTAAACTCTTGCAGCCGTCTTTTTTCCGATCCTATTTGAATCTACTGCTTCAGTTTTTCTGACGGTGGTTCGACTCGAGCGGTTTCTTGCCTCAGATTCAGGAGAAGTGACTTTTTTCCGGAGAAGTACCTTTTTGCCGTCAAGCCTTTCGACGGATATCTTGTTGGCAGTGGGCCTCATAGGAAGCCGCTGTCTGGAAAGACTGATTTTGCCCAGACTTTTAACAGACTCCTGGGAGAGGGCAACCTTGGAGACATTTCGTGCCTTGAGCTGATTTTTATGGATAACAGTAAGAGAGCGAGAATTGTAAGGATAATTGTGCCCTTGGAACCGACCATTATACACGTTGTTGATTATCACACCTGGATAGCCATAGTAACTTAAAGGTGCCCAGCCAAAGTAATCATAACCCCAGTACCAGCTAACCCAAGCAGGACCCCAAACTCTCGTTGGGATCCAGTACCAGCCGAGACTGTGCCTCCAATGCCATCTGCCGAAGTGGTGTGTGCTCCACCCCCAGGATTCGTATGGAATCCAGGTCCAGCCGCATAAATTGAGCCATGTCCACCGGCCGTTGTAGTATGGTCGCCAATAGGGATCAATCCCTCTGGGGACCCAGACATTACCATGCGGAGCCATGTAGACCCATTCGCCGTTCGCAGACAATTCATATTCAAAATCTTCCAATTCTTCTGGAAGATAAGCTTTTGCCATACGCTTAGGAACCTGGGAATCCCTGTGTTCGCTCCATCTGTCAAAACTATCTTCAGCAACCGCGTAGAATCGAGTGGGCTGGGAGGTAAAACTGCCAGTTGAAACTTCAACTCTTTGCTCGTTATTTATCAAGATAGAGTCCGATTCTCCAGCCGCCTCCAGCATGCCTTCAAAAACGAATATTTCGGTCTCGCTGCCCTGCCTCACATCAATTCTGTAGAGCCCGTTATCCAGAACATAAATAGAAACATCATTAGTGTGAATTTCAATATTCTTTTCTTCCTTTAAGTCCCTCACGCGGAAATAGATATTCCCTGTCCAGACTCGAATCCGTATGAGCTCAGATTCTATTTTTGGTAAGGTCAAAAAGTCTATTTTGGTTTCATTGTCCAATCTGACATAATTTCCATTTCCCAGGTAAATTTCTGCGAGTCCATCAGTAGTACCCATCCTGTCGCCTTCAGAAACTGGCATGTTCACAACGCCTTCCTCAAAAGCCAGGTCAGTTGATCTCTGGATATAAATGTCCCCCTTCACATAGCTTAACCGGGCAAACGAATTGTTTGTGTAACGAGTTTCCTCTGCGTTTGAAATTGAGAAAAAGAAAAGAATCGCTATCAGAATTCCTGTTGTTTTTCTCATTTTAATTCTCCTCTCATTTATTCCAGATTATTTATAATGCAAATACTATGCCAACCTTTTTTTCTCCTTAATCCACTGATTTTGGGCATATATAATGTCCTTAAAATAAGACGATTGCAGTGTTATAAATACACTTTTGTCCTGCAGGTGTTTGATGAATCAAGCCTCTACATCGGGCTCGTGGAGATCTTTCCAGTATTTTTGCTGTGTCTCAAAAATTGGAATCAATTCTCTCAGGGCAATGGCTGAAATTTTTTCTTCTATCTCCGGTTTTTTTGCTTCTCCAGCTAGATGGAACAAGACTTGCTTGACTCCTTCCCTGAGACCTTGCAAATCATAGCCTCCCTCCAGGGTAAAAAGAATTCTCTCCTTCGAAAAATCATGGGCTAGGGCAAGAAGTTCAGAGGTGAGAGCCCCAAATCCGTCTTCGCTTACCATCATCCCTCCCAGCGGGTCTGCCCGGTAGATATCAAAACCGGCAGAGACGAGGATAAATTCTGGCTTGTAAAGAGCCGTGATAGGAGAGAGGATTTTTCTGAATATAAAGAGATAATCCTCGTCTGTTTTTCCCGCGGCAAGTGGAACGTTGACAGTAAAGCCTTCACCGCTTCCCAGCCCTGTTTCATCCCAGTATCCTGTTCCTGGGTAGTGAGGGAATTGATGTGCGGAAAAATAGAGAATATCGTTTCTGTCATAAAAGGAATGCTGGGTTCCGTTTCCGTGGTGGAGGTCCCAGTCCACGACCAGAACACGTTTGAGACCGTGCTTTTTTATTAAATATTCAGCACAGATAGCAACATTGTTGAAGAGACAAAATCCAGCGGGCCGCTCTCGTTCAGCATGATGGCCGGGCGGCCTGACGAGGGCAAAACCATTTTGAATTTTTCCTTCCATGATCAAGTCTGCAGTTTTTAACAAACCGCCTGCAGCAAGCAGCGCAACTTCATAAGAACGGGCTGAAGTGGCTGTATCAGGGTCAAGAACAACTCTTTCTTTTCCCGAAGTTTCTTTGATCAAATTGACATAGGAAGGAGAATGAATCATCTGAATTTCTTCCTCTGTTGCAGGACGAGGTTCTATCTCTAGATAAGGGAAAGTAATTTCCTTTTCCACCATGTCGTAGATTGCATCTAATCTCATCGGGTTTTCCACATGGGCGGCACCCATATTGTGTTCCATGTACCGCCGATCCTTGACAATTCCTGTCCTCATTTGCTCCTCCTGATATTTGCTAAAATCGGGATCATGGGGTCAAATCCTTATTTTTAAAAAATGCTCTCCACTTCTCAGGTGGGGGTTTAGGAGTAAGAAGGCTTACCCCGAAGAGGAGAATAAGAGAAACTGCCAAAGCGGGATAGATAGCCGGAATGCCGAAAGGAAGATGTCCCTGGATTTTATTTACGATTTCCCAGACGATGGTCACCGTTGTTCCCCCCAACATAGACAGCACCCCACCCGAAGCTGTTGCCCTCTTCCAGAAGAAGACAGCTACAAGGGCTGGAGTGATTCCGGCTCCGTAGACAGTGTAGGCGGCATAAGCTGCATCCAGAATCCGCGGGAAAAAGGAAATAAGAGAGTAAGCGATTACACCCAAAACAATTACCGCCAATCTCGAGTAGAGAATCATTTTCTTATCTGAAAGGTCGGGATTTATAAACCGCTGGTATACATCTCTGATGACGTTCGTGGCCGGCACAAGAAGGAAGCTATTAGCAGTGGAGATGATGATGGCCACTATTGCCACCAGGAGAAAACAGCCCACGGCAACAGGGACTCCTTTATGGGCCACGAGGATAATGATTTTTCCGGCCTCCTTTGCTTCAAGGCCCTTAAAATAGCTGCTGCCCACAACTGCCAGACTCTGCAGAGCGACTCCCAAAAGGATAACTCCCACTATCCAACCTATGACTGATTTTTTTGCTTCTTTTGCATTTTTGGCCGAGAAAAAGCGCTGGTACATGTTTCCCTGTCCCAGGGCAAGAAGCAGTGTCGGGACAAAATATCCCATGGCCTGTACCCAGGTCATGTTTCCCAAAAAGGAATGGCTTCTTTCGGTCACGTTGGCAACGATATAGTCCATTCCTCCCACATGCTGGATGAGAAAAGGAAGGGCAAGAAGGATGCCGGCTATCATGACAATGCCGTTGAAAATATCCAGATAGGCTACAGAGATCATGCCGGCGAGAAGGGTATAAGTGATGACAAATACAGCTATGATAATTATTCCTGTCCCAGCGGAAATTTTTCCTCCAGTGATAATATCAAGCACCCAGCCTCCTCCTCGAAACTGGTAGCTGACAATTGTCACATAGGCTATTATTGTGACTACGGTGGCCAGAATTCGGGCCCACTTGTTGTACCTGGCCTCCAGGATATCAGGAACAGTAAACTGGCCAAAAGTTCTTACTCTACCTGCTATGAAAAAAACAATTATGATGCCCAGCCAGCCGCCGCTGCTGCCGATAAGTGAAGAAAAGCCGTGGTTGTAACTGAGATCAGAGACGCTAAAAATATCTCCAGAGCCAATCCAGCTGGCAAGGAGAGTTCCCACAAGCACAGGAGCTGTCAGGCTCCTGCCGGCAACCAGGAAATCTTCTTTTTTTTTCAGCCGTTTGGTCAGGCGAAGACCGATGGCAAAGAGAACAACAAGATAAAATAATATGGTTAGCAGGTAAACCATTTTGGCGTTTTATTTTTTCTCAGGGAAAAATTTTTCAAGTTCCTCTGGTTTTGGCTTTTTAGTCAGAAGGCTGACCACAATCAACGAGCCCAAAGAGATGATCAAAGCAGGATAGATGATAGGGATCCCCCAGGGATCTCCTTCTGGCGCTTTATCTGGAGGCAAGACTTCTGCCAGGACCTTCAGGACTATACAGGCCGCAGTTCCTGATATAATCGAGGTTAATCCTCCGGCTTTGGTTGCCCTTTTCCAGGTTAAAGCTGCGATGAGGGCAGGAGTAATTGCAACTCCGTATATTGTATAAGCAAAGAAGGCCATTCCGAGCACTGAAGTAAGCCTCATGGCCAGGAAAAATGCGATTACCCCGAGGAAAACTACAAAAACTTTTTGGAGGGCGACCATATTGCTTTGGGAAGCCTCTTTTTTTACAAAGCGCTGGTAAATATCGCGCATAATGGTTGTAGTAGGAGAGAGAAGGTAGTTCATGCCTGTGGAGATAACGACAGCACATGCCGCACCAAGAAGGAGAATTCCTACCGGAGCGGGAACCAAGCTTTTGGCTGCCATAAGAACGACTTTTCCTCCTTCCTTGGGAATAGTAAGATCAATCTGTCCTTTAAATTTGCTGTAAGCAAACACTGCAATAATCACGACCACAGTCTCAACAAATACGGTTCCGATTGTCCAGAAGATAACTGCCCTTCTCGCATCTTTTGGTGTTTTGGCACTGTAGAATTTCTGGTACACACTCTGCACACCCATAAGAAGAAGCATGGTCGCCAGAAAATACCCTCCTACTTTGAGAAAGGGGTGTGCTCCGAACTGCTCGTTTACGACAGCGAAATAACCAGCATCGAGTACTTGAGTCGCCTCTGGAAAACCACCAGCAGCAAGATAGACAAAAGGAACAGAAAGCAGGCAGGCGAGGACGATGATAATTCCGTTGGGTAAATCCGTGTAGGCAATCGCAATCATTCCTCCAACAGCAGTAAAAAGAATAACAAAGGTGGCAGCGATGATGGTGCCTACTGAATCAGGAATAGCTCCATCGGTTGCAACATTGAGAATGAACCCCCCTGCGACAAATTGATAGGAGACAATAACCGTGAAAGAAATGATAAGAGCGATTGCGCCGAATAACCGGGCAACGGGCCCATAGCGCACCTCCAAGATGTCGCCAATTGTATACTGGCCGAAGGTTTGAATTTTTCCAGCCAGAAAATAGATAACAATAATACCCACCCAGGCACCTGCTGCCAGCCAGAGAGCAGAGAAACCTGCTTTCGAAGCGAATTCAGCTCCTGCGATAAAAGTTCCAGAGCCGATCCAGGTGCAGATTAGAGTAAAAACCATGACCGAGGTTTTAAGTTTTCGGCCGGCAACCATGAAGTCTTCTTGGCTTTTGACGCGTCTTGCTCTGTAGAAGTTGAGACCGGTCAGGACGATGAGATAAGCGAGGATGATGTAAAGATAGGTTGACATGAAACCCTCCTTTTCATTTTATAACTTTCTGTCTTATGGTCTTTATATTCTTTCAATTATCTTTAAAACTTTCAAATGTTTTTATTTGAAAAAGGGGACAGGCTACTTTTTTGGAAAAAAGAGGGCTCTCTTTAGTTGTAGACAGTAATTAAAGAAAAAGTAGCCTGTCCCCTTTTTCCCAAAAAATTGTCATTGCGAGGAGCGTAGCGATGCGGCAATTTCAACTTTTCTCTTTTGTTTCAAGTTTGATTGAATAGAGGCTTGTGATGTTGGGTTCAGCCATGGTTGTTCCGTAGATGTAATCGGCAACCTCCATCGTTTTGACGTTGTGAGTTATTAAAATGAACTGTGTCTGATTTTTTATTTTTTTCATCAATTCCAAAAACTTTGTCAGATTAATTTCATCAAGGGCCGCATCAACTTCATCAAGTATACAGAAGGGAGTGGGTTTGTAACGAAAGAGGGCAAAGAAGAAGGCCAGACTGGTCAAGCATTGTTCTCCTCCGGAGAGAAGAGATAGGCTCTGGACTTTTTTTCCCGGTGGCTGAGCGGCGATATCCACTCCGCTTTCTAAAGGATGGCTTGGATCTGCCAGTTTTAACTCCGCAATGCCTCCATTAAACAGAAGAGAGAAAACTTCCTTGAAATTCTTATTCACTTCTTTCAAAGCTGTCATGAATTGATGTTTACTCTCGTGGTCAATTTTTTTGATTGCTTCTCTGGTTGTATCTATGGATTCTCGTAAGTCTTTCTTTTGCTGCATGAGGAAATCGAAGCGTTTTTTTTGAATTAAATACTCTTCTTCTGCCATCAAATTAACGGATTTAATCTTTTGAAGTTTTTCCTCTGCTTCTGCCAATTTTCCCTGAATCGCTGCATCCGGAATCTTCTCTTCAGGTATCTCTTTCTTCACTTCTTGAAGAGTTTTTTTAAGATCCTGCCAGCAGCTCTCTTCAACGTTTACTAAATCCCGATCTATCTCAGCTTTGCTGATTTCCCATTTCACTCGTTCTTCCTTTTTGCCTTCATGCTCTTCTCTTGATTGCTCAATCCTCTTTTCCATGTCTTCCTGCTCTTTTTTCATATTCTGGAGGTGAGATTCGCTTCGAGCAAGCTCTCTTTCTTGTTTTTTCCTTTCTTCTTCAAGGTTTTTCGTACTTTGGGAGAGATTCTTGATATTTTCTTTAAGCTTTAATTTTTCTTTGTCGCAATTCTGGATTTCTTCCTGAAGAGAGTTCAATTTGGCTTCCAGAGTCTCTTTTCTTTGGTTTTGGGTCTGCAGCCTGTGATTCAGGTTTTTGATTTTTTCCTGGAGGAGGTCGACTCCGGCTTTAAGCTCAAAGAAATTTTTTCTTCTCTGTTCGTCTCCTTCCTGATAATCTGCATATTCTTTTTCTTCATCTTCTATATTTTTCTTCAAAGAGTTTTCTTCTTCCTTGAGTGCCTTTGCTTTAAATGATACAGTTTCCATTTTTTTGGTTAGAGTTTCTCTGTCTTTGGTAAAGACATCAAGCTCGTTTTTAAAGAGAGAGATGTGAGCTGCAATTCTCTCCTTTTCTGTTTGGTCATACTTGCTTTCTTTTTCTATTTCTTCAATTTTTCTTTCCAGTTGGCTCAGGAGAGCAGATTCGCCCTGCAGCTCTTCTTCCAATCTTTGTTTTTGCTCGATTTTTTCTTCGAGGTTAAGAGTTAGAGGATCAATATTTTTATCAATACGGGCTATGTTCTTCTTTATTTTTTTTATCTCCTGGCTGAGACTGAAGATCCCTTCTTCTTTCTGGCCCATTTTCAGGAGTCCGGACGAAAGCAGTAAGTCTCCCTCAAGAGTTATGTAATTAGAAGAAGGAAAGCGAGTCCAGAGCTGTACAGCACTTTTTATATCTTTAACAATGGCTGCTTCCTGAAGATGAGAGAGGAGGTCCTTGATTTTTGGGCGGGGCTGAATACGAGACTTAAAAAGCCCGATGACTTGCGGATCTTTACAAAGCTTTGAGGAGATTTGAGAGATTTCTTCTTTTTTCTTGGACGAGATAAGAAGAAAATTTCCTTTTATCTCTTTCTCGGCCAAAATTTTCATAAAATCTTGAGCATAGACGAGAGTGGCTTTTGTCTCTTCCTTCCAGAAAATATCAATTAATGGGGCATGTTCATCATCAGTTTCTATTAAATCAGCTAAGAGTCCAAGGGCTTCAGGGATGTCTTTCGAAAAATCTGTGCTTCTTTCTTTTTTTTCCAATTTTTCGAGCGCCCGGAGATGATGGGTCTCTTGATCTTTTTTTTCCTTTAGTTCAGAGATTTTGTTTTGAAGGCTTTGAGACTCAGAGAGCGTTCCATCCAGCTCTTTTTGGCGAGCAGTCATTGCCTTTTTCTTCTCATCTTTTAGCTTTTGAGCCTGGATGAGTTCCTTCTGGTTTTGCTCTAGTTTGTTCTCTCTTTGCTGGAGAAGCGTGCGTTCTTTTGAAAGCTGACTCTTGAGTTTTTCTTCTTGGCGATGGATCAGCTCTTTTTCTTTTTCGACTTTGACTCCTTCATTTCTTGTTTCCGTATGAGAAGATAGCTTTTCGAAATATTCATTCCTCAATGTTTCTAGTTTTTTCCCCCAGTTCGCCAATTTTTCGTGGGATACCTGACTTGCCTGATCTGTCTTCTTCCAGGCTTGTTGTTTTTGCTTTTGTGTTTGGCCGAGGATTTCCAGATTCTCCTCAGCCTCAGCCCTCTCCTTATCAAGATGAAGGAGTTCCTTTTCATGCTCTGCTGTGTCTTCTATGGCTTTATTCTTTTTTTCCTCGAAAAACTCAATTCTTCTTGTTTCCCTTTCTCTGTCTGTTTCGACTCGAGAAACCTGAGAATTTAGAGCAAAAAGATTTTTCTGCCCCTCCTTCATGGAATTTTCAAGGTTCCATCCTTCTCTTCTTTTTTGCCCCAGGTTTTTCTCCTCAGCCTTAAGTTGAGAGATGAGTTCCTTCTCCTGGCTCAAAGAATTCTCATAGGAGAGTGTGATTTCTTGTAGATTCTTTTCAATCTCCAAGATTTTTTTCCGGTAATTGAGGGAATTCAGTTGGCGGATTTTTTCCCTCAGTTTTCTGTATTTTATGGCAGCACCTGCCTGTCTTTTAAGAGAGTTTTTTGCTGTAGATACTTCGGCAATGATGTCTTCTAATCTGATCAGATTTTGTTCGCTGTTATCCAGTTTGTTCTGAGTCTGCCTTTTCTTGTCCTTGTAGAAAGCTGTGCCTGCGGCTTCTTCCAGGAAAAGCCTTTTCTCTGCAGGCTTAGAAGTGAGGAAAAGTCCGATTTTTCCCTGCTCGATAACAAAATATTCTTTTTCAGCGATGTCTCTTTTCCAGAGGGAGTCCTGGATATCCTTTAGCCTGACCTGTTTTCCGTTGAGTCTGTATTCGCTCTCGCCAGAGCGGAAAAATCGATGGTTTATGATGAGTTCATCATCATCGTCCCTCAGGGAGAGAACAACATCAGCCATTCCTAAAGGAGGTTTCTCTGTGTTTCCGTTGAATATGACATCGCCGCTCCTCTCTCCTCTTAGGGACCTTGATCTCTGTCCACCTAATACCCAAAGGAGGGCGTCGACGATGTTACTCTTTCCTGTGCCATTAGGTCCGATAATGGCGGTTATTCCGGGATGGAGGAGGATTTTTGTTCTTTCAGGAAAAGATTTGAATCCTTGAAGTTCTATCTTTTTGATGATCATGTTTTGATGGTCATATTCTGAATTGGGAGTGTCCTCTTCCGCTCTTATTATGTTTTTTTATTTTAGATTTTCCTGACGGCTTAACCAATATTTCTTGATTTCGACTTTTCAGCCCGCCCAACTTATTTTTACTGATTTTAAGCTGTCTAATAAATAGCTATTTTATCTAATTAAAATCGATTGTCAAAGAGCTAAAAAGAGTGGTCTTGACAGTTGAGGCTAATTCTATTAATTTCTATGTGCTTCGAAGAAATTTATTTTCGAGGAGCCAGTGTAGCTCAGTGGTAGAGCAACTGATTCGTAATCAGTAGGTCGAGGGTTCGACTCCCTCTGCTGGCTCTCTTTTTTACGGACCGTTCCATGCGCGCAGCCGGGGGATCCAGCGGCGGACATGCGCTTTATACTCCTTGTAGTCGTCACCGAATCTTTTCTCCAAACTCTTCTCCTCCACAAGCGGGAAATAGATCGAGTTGCCGATGAAGAAGACTACCAGCCACGCGGCTATTGGCCATGATTGGAACAATAGCGCCTCAGCCAGAAGCATAAGCATCACGCTTATGATCATCGGGTTTCTAACATAGCAGTAGGGACCACGGATAACTAACTTTTTCGGAGGATCCCAGGGAGCGGGAGTTCCTTTGCCAAGCTTCACAAAAAGCGTAGCCGTCCAGATACTTAAACAAAGACCTTTGCTTGCTGCTATTAGAGCAACCCAGAAAAGAAACTGATCTACTGCAGCGAATTTCGGAGAATATCCCAGGCGCCCGGAGATCCACAGAATTGCTGCTGGGATAAAAACAACCACATTGCCAGGCAGCACGATAATTGTCCTAATAAGTCCCCAGTTCATCTTTTAGCCCTGAAATTACATAGATCACTCTCCGCCTTACGACTATGCTCGCCTGCCTCGATGGAGCCCCGCCGAATAGCGGTTAAGTGAAGTGCCTTGTTGCGAATTATGTTGATATATTAAATAAAACAATTGAAAACTTTATTTCCTTAGTTCTCCATAATAACAGCTCGGTGGTTTTTCCTCACCTATTATCGCACAATAAATACACATTATGTAATTTGAGTCAGTTTGTTTTCTTATCAAGGGGAGGGGATTCTCAATTCGAGGAATTTGGATTGACAATACGCTTTAAGATGGAAAACAATCATGGAGTAGTTTAGGGACAATTTCTTTTCTTCCTTTATTTTCAATTTGACTATTTAGTGATTGCTTTATAATCTATCGGCAAATAAGTCGATTTTGGAAAATGGAGGTGACGAGAACTATGAAATACTTGAATAGAGTGATCGTAACTTTGTGCTGTGCGCTGTTCTTGCTGGTGGGCTGCGGCAGCGGAGGAAGCGCACAGTCTGAGGGCCAAACTGTCGGGCTGCCGATCGCCTTCGGCCTTCCACGAGTCGTGGCGGTGAATGTTTCCATGTCGCGCGGGCTCGTTGTCGAGGCTGTCTACCAGGCAACGGCTTTGTCAGGTGGCGCTAGTGTTGGGCGTATTGTCAATACAGGTACGCTCATGCTCGGGCCAGCCGGCCTGCAGTATCAGCCCGGGCCCACGGACCGTCTTGTCTTGAAGCTTGGTACACAGACACACGAGTTTGTTGTAAAAGATGCGCAGGGCAACATGTCGGCAGCGACATCGACAGCCTGGCTTTTCTCGCCGCACAGGCTTCATTACACACATCACATACCTGGCCAGGCCGAGGCAGATATCTCGCTCAGTTTCGACGGGCATCGCTTCCAGGCGAAAGTTAAAGGGTGGAGCATGGTCAGCGGCGCCCGCTATACAGTGGACCTAACTGCCTCCGGCCAGTCGGCTTCAAGGAGGGACTACCATGGACAAGAGGTGCAAACAGAGTATAATCTCAGTGGCAATGTCCAGAGCGATGGATTTGCTGTGGAAGTCGATGAGCGACACTCATTCAGCATGGCGGCAGCCACGAATTTGAGATTGCTTCAATCCATGCGGGGCAGTGCCAGCCAGTTCAACGGGACGTTGAATAATGTGCTTCGAGTGGGTGAGGACGAGTACAAGTTCGACAGCGTCCAGATTCAGACCGACATGAAAAGCCGCGGCGGAACTGGAAGTGCAGGCGTCACCAGCGCGACAGGACAGGTCCTGCTCAACGGCAAACCCTTTGGCCGCTGTGTCCTGCAGTCAGGACGCGTCTTCCTTGAGACCGAAGGCGGCCAGATCATGCTGGACCTGCCGCTCGGAAAAAAATAGGCATATCCTGCGACAGCTTGACATCTGTCTGCATGTAATTGTCTCTAGAGTGTTTACTCTTTCATTCCTACCCGAGCAAGAATCAGCATTAGATTTATCGGTCCTGGAAATAGCAGACTAGAAAAAACCTCCCTTTCTCCCCAGTCTTAACAATCTTTTAACAAACCTTTAACAAATTTTTGACAACTTGCCTTCTAATAAAGCTTAACTTAGCCATGAAAGAAATAATTAGTAAAGGAAGAAACAATTAAAATAAGTTCGATCAAGGAGGCTAAGTGATGGCAAAGAACATCGGGCACTACGGCCCATCTCATCCCCATGCAGGGAAACTCGTGGAAAAGATTTCCAGACCTGTTGTGAGAGCTGCAGGCGCTGCACTGAAATTCTACGATAACAAAAGCCGCTATGCGATGCTGAAAGGCCAGGAAATGCGTGAGCGCCTTAGTCGAGGAAAATCTGTGTATCTGGTTGGCATTGGCCCAAGCGGGCACAACTCGACCGCAGCGCTCGCTGAGGTCTCTGCGAAAGATGGGATACGGCCTATCTCCAATAACGAGGAGGAGAGGTATACCGGAATCAGGCACGAAGACAGGTTTCCAGAGAACTCATTAAGAGAGGTCCTCGGCCTTCTCGAGAAAATGGGGGGGAAGCCTGCCGATGTCCTTGCCGTTGTTGGATCCTGGGATTACCTGGCAGGAATCTCTACGGGCTTTCGAGTTGCTGTAGAGGAAGCACCTGTCAGCCTTAATCTGGCACGCAGGTCCGCCTCTCCGCAAATGAATCTTTGGCATTTCCTGGAGGCGCTCAAAGCTCCTGGCCAGCTCAAGAGCTTTTTTAGGACCAATAAGAGGGTACCAGTCGTTGGTTTGCGTCACCACGACAACCACGCTTACTTTCCGTATGCAGTGTCGCCGTTTGCTGGGAGTCCGGAACCGACCATAATTGTCGTCATAGATGGTTTTGGGGACGACGGTGCAATGTCCACCTATGTAGCCAAGCGGGGGAAAGTGGAGCTTTTCCAGAGCTTCCACAATTTATTTGATTCGTTAGGATTCCTTTACGCTGTAATCAGTTCTACACAGGGGGGATGGACAACCCTCAGCAGTGAGGGGCGGTTTATGGGAGCCAGCGCTTGGGGGGACACAAATCGTCTCACGAATCCCTATTACAAGCGCTTGCGGCAGATCCTGTACTTTGGCTCCGATGGTCAGGTATGCGTAAATCGATCGTTTATCAACTACCATCGAATGGGGCAACTGAAGCCATATGGCAAGCGGCTCGTGGAAATCATTGGCGAACCGATTCCTGCAGAGGAGATGTGGAATCCTGGTACGGTTCTGAAAATCGATGATATCGAGCTCGCCGAGGTTACTCAAGAGCGAGTTGACAAGGCCGCAGCGCTCCAGATGGTGTTTGAAGATGCGCTATTCCATATGGTTGGCTATCTCATTCAGCGCACTGCTAGTCACCAACTTGTATTCAGCGGGGGGACATCGCTCAACTGTGTTGCCAACATGAACTTGCTGGAAAACTTCGATGAAGCCTACTATCTCCGAAACCTCAGACAAAAGAATACAAGGCTTCATCTTTGGGTTCCACCAAATCCAAGCGACACGGGCGTTGCGATGGGAGCTTGCTACAATTTTGCCTTGAGTCATGGGGCTTCTCTGGGTCCGCCTATGAAGCACGCTTTCATATGTGGTAGTGCTCCGTCCAATGGAAGTATAGAGAACGCCATCTCGGAAGCAGATGATACCAAAAGTATAGAGTTAGGAAATACTAACGACCCAAAGGAGCGAGATAGAATTGCTGATATAGTTGCAAACATTATTGCGCACGATGGAGTACTGGGCCTGTTTCAAGGGGCTAGCGAAACGGGGCCGCGTGCTCTAGGTCATCGGACGATTCTTGCTAATCCGTGCAATCCAGAAACTCTGAAGATACTCAATGTACACGTAAAATATAGAGAGAGCTTTCGTCCGTTAGCTCCGATGCTTACTCTGGAAGAAGCGAAGAGACTTTACTACTTGTCCGACGGGGCATCTGACGATGACTACAACGCTTACAATTACATGGTGCTTACTGTCAAGGCCAAGGAAGAGTGCTACGATTTGGTGCCTGCAGTCATTCACAGGGATGGTACGAGCCGTATCCAGATTGTGCGGGAGGAAGTAGACCCATTTTCTTATTCCATCTTGAAGGCGATTGGGCGTCGATTAGGCGTCGAGGTAGCTGTCAATACGTCATTGAATGTGGGGACCCCCATTGTGCAGACGCCTTCACAAGCTATCAAGACTTTGCACAGATCGCGTGGAATGACTGGCTTGTTGCTGGTTGGGGAGAATGGAAAAGCGTATCTTGTCTGGCACAATATCGCCAAGCCACCCAAAGATGCCGGGCGTCGGTTGATGCAGTGGATCCGGGAGTGTCGTAAAAAAGAAAAGACAGAAGAGCGAATTAACGCCTAAAGACGGTAAACATTAGGTCGGAAGTTCAAATCCCCCTGCTGGCTTTTATCTTTTTTATTAGAAAGGATTATAGGGTATTTTTTCATACCCCTTGGGAAGGTTAAAAGTTTTGGCCGGTACATCTTTTTTTTCGACTGATACCACCTCTTCCTGCTCTTTTGTCTCTGTCCCCATCATGTTCATCGAGGATATTGTAAGCACCGGGTAGCCTTCTATTTTTTTAAATTCTTCAGAAAGATTCTTTGTGAACGGATTTAGAGAGAGGATTGCATCAGAGAGTTTTTTATAGGCGCTTAAATCAATTCCTAAATCCCTTGAAGTCCAGATTTCCATCTTCATCGGCAGGTTCATCTCCATCATGGAAATTTCCACTTCTACTAAAAATTTTTGACACAACCAGCCTCTTATGGTTTGGGTTTCAGCTGTTTCTTTTATTGATGAGGATTTTATTTGCATTACGTCCATCATTTGTTTTGCCTCGGGAGGGAAAGCTTTATCAATTTCGACGGGCAAATTGATTTCAGAATATGTCTTTTTGGAATGGTCAATTGTATAGATTTTATTAAGATCGAGCCTGACGATAATTGAACTTTCTGCTATATCTTCCCTCATTTTGTTTTTTGCTATCCATGTTTTTCCTTCTTCAACTTTTGCAGGCTGGATCTGGCCCATGACGGTGGATTCCGTGAGTTTGTTTTTTTTGATGAGGATATCTGCTTCTGCCAAGTTAGGGGAGAGGAGGATGGAGAAAGCGAAAAGCGAGGCTATTACGAATATGATATTTTTCTTTGACATAGGTATTACTCCTTGGCAATTCTTTGTTTAATTTATCTTATTTTTCTCATGAAAGCAATTTTTTTGACGTTAAGGTGATGTCGATTTTATATAAATTTTTATTTTAAATCCCGCCGGACATTGACATTTCAGTAAACCGTACTTATAATATATATGAATCTGCTGGCTGGAGAGGATCCTCCTTAGCCCCGCTTCCTTTTCCAAACCTTGGCGCCTCGACAGCCAGCTTTTTTTTTAAAGTCTAGCCTTCCTTAGGAACCCATTTCGTAATTTCCTTCAAATAAATAACCTGATTTATTCATAAATTATGCCGACACCAATATTTATTTTCATTGATATCTACTCGTTACGCTGATTTCACCTCTAGAAGAACATTCAATCGGTCTCAAATGCGTTTCTTTTTATTATATG
>Ga0307380_10006298_pt1 | contig 15618 bp, 14 predicted proteins | sample UN3MG_FD_202239 | JGI IMG/M metagenome (GOLD analysis project Ga0307380, IMG submission 202239) | Soil microbial communities from Risofladan, Vaasa, Finland - UN-3 | ecosystem: Environmental > Terrestrial > Soil > Coastal area > Acid sulfate soil | place: Finland: Risofladan, Vaasa | collected...
AGAAGCTTTTTCAGATTTGGCAGCGTCAGCAGGTCCAGTTCCTGGCGGCGCTCGATGAATGGCCGCATATCAGCGAGGGCTTGCTGCCAGTCGATGGCATGCAGCCGGGCGGCGATCTGTTCCCGCCAATTCTTCGCCGTCAACTGCGGTCCCGGCCAGTGGGTTTGCTTCAGCGCCTGGTTGAGATACTCCAGGTTCGGCTCAGGCCAGGATCGGTCAGCAAGGTACCAGAAGAGATCGTAGAGGTCCCTTCCTTTAAAATAAGGGCGGCTCAAGAGGGCATGTAGCTTTCCGGCCAGGAGCGTGGAGCGGTCGTAATGGAGGATGTTCAGCAGGAGATGGCGGCGGACGATGCTGGTCTCGGTTTTTCCGCCGGCAGGAGGATGGGAGTCGACTTCGATCTTCACGGCGAGCGTCTCTCCGGGATGGGCGGAAAACCCCAGCTCGAGAGGCAGCACCGGAAAGCGGATGAAAACGGCCAGAATTGGGGGACGCCCCGAGTATTTCAAGGCGATAGCATAGCCTTCGTTGCGAAAGGAACGGCCGATTCCCTCGATCATCTCCTGGAATCCGGGTCGGGCGTTTTGCGCAGCCACGGAGAAGTCGAGGTCTTCCGAGTAGCGCGGAAGATCGTAAAGGAACCTCAAGGCGGTACCGCCCTGGAATATCCAGGAGGAGAATCCCTTTTTATCCTGGATGAATCCAAGGATCCTCGCTTGCAGGTATTCGCGGGCGACGTTTTTGCGCTGATCGGGTGGGAGCTTCTCTACGATTCGGAGGAGGTGTTCCTTCATTCTTCCCCCTCGGCGGCTAGGGCTTGGACCAAGTCCGCCGCCCGCAGCCATTTTTTCCGCCGGCTGCGCTGGGCGAATTCATGCAGCCTTTTCATGTCCAGCTTCTCAAAATTCTGCAGGCGTAATTCACGCAGAAAGGAACGATTATCGGACCTGGGGGTCAGGTGGATCATGTCGAGCAATGCCTTTTCCGGCAAAGCCAGGAAAGCGCTCGATCCGTCGCCCGGATCGCTGGCCTGATAGCCGAAAAACAGATGCGGATGGAGATGGCGGAATTGATAGGTCCCGGCTTCCGTTTCCAGAAGGCGCGGCCTGGCTGTCGTGACGCTGGTGACGACGGGGACGTGCTCGGGGATCAGGGAATGGAACGCCAGCGCCGATTGCAGGCTGACGTACGACACCGTCTGAAGCCGGTTGGCGATCGTGAAGCGATGGGGAGCGCGGCGCTGATGATCGCCCGCCAGCATATAAAGGCCGCGGCGCATCTGGATCAGTTTTCCCTCGGTGGTCCAACGAGACAATTGCCTTGAAATATCGGCTTTGTCCGCTCTGCCTGCCTGCAGGAAGCCTGATGAGAAGACCACCTCATCCCGAACCAGGCGCAGGAGCTCATTGAATTTCATGGCAATAATATGCCATAAATGGCAACTTATTGCAATAAAAAAAATCAAATACTTACGATTCTAAGAAAGGGCCTTTCATACAGCGATTGGAATAAGAAATACCGGCCAGCCCGGATTCAGTCGTTTTCCAGGGTGGAGATGTCGCCGATCTCCTCGCCCCATTCCTGGGCGCGCAGCACCCGGCGCATGATCTTGCCCGAGCGCGTCTTGGGCAGCCCGGGGATGAACTCGATCTCCTGGGGCATGGCCAGGGCCGATAATTTTTTGCGGACGAAGTTCATGATTTCCAGTTCCAGCTCCTTGGAGGCCTGGAATCCGGGCTTGAGGGCGATGAAGGCCTTGACCACCTCCATGTTCACCGGGTCGGGCTTGCCGACCACGGCCGACTCTGCCACTGACTCGTGCTCGAGTAGGGCCGACTCGATCTCGAAAGGGCCGACCAGGTGGCCGGCGGTGTTGATCACGTCGTCGTCGCGGCCGACGAACCAGAAGTATCCTTCCTCGTCGATCGAGGCGCGGTCGCCGCAGATGTACCAGCCGTTCTTGAACTTGCTTTTATAGATTTCCTCGTTATTCCAATAAGTGCGGAACATGGACGGCCAGCCGGGCTTGATGGCGATCAGGCCGACGACGCCTGCTTTTTGGATCGGCTCATGCGTCTTGAGGTCGACCACGGTGGCGGTGATGCCCGGGAAGGGCTTGCCCATGGAGCCGGGCTTGATCTTCATGGTCGGGTAGTTGCTGATCACCATGCTGCCGGTCTCGGTCTGCCAGAAGGTGTCGTGGAAAAACAGGCCGAAAACCTTTTTCGACCACAGCACCGCTTCGGCGTTCAGCGGTTCGCCGACCGAGCAGAGGTGGCGCAGGCTGGAGAGGTCGAATTTTTTGACGATCTCGTCGCCCTCCTTCATCAGCGAGCGGATGGCGGTCGGCGCCGAGTACCAGACCGTGACCTTGTGCTTTTCGATGAAGCGGTACCAGGATTCGGCCTTGAAGCCGGCGTCGAGCACGCACTGGGTCACGGCGTTCGCCCACGGTCCGATGATGCCGTAGGAAGTGCCGGTGACCCAGCCCGGGTCGGCCGTGCACCAGTAGATGTCGCCGTCCTTCAGGTCCAGAACGTACTTGGCGGTGATGTATTGCGATATGAGCGAATAGTGGACGTGCTGGGCGCCCTTGGGTTTGCCGGTCGTGCCGGAGGTGTAGTGCAGGACCGAGGGTGTTTCCGCTTTGGCGGCAAAGACCGGAAAGTTTTCAATCCGCGCTTCCTTTTCCATGTGCAGGGCGATCTCCTTTTCGCGCAGGGGCTTGCTTTCGTCGTCATCGACGACAATGATATTTCGCAAGGTCGGCAGGTCTTTGAGCAGGACTCGCACCTTGGCCACGTGCTTTTTCTGGGTGATGATGGCCGCCGTGCCGGCGTCGGCCAGACGGGTGAGCAAAGATTCGGCACCGAAAGCCGAAAACAGGGGTTGGGCGATTCCGCCCATTTTCAAAATGGCCAGGAAGCCGAAGTAGAGTTCCGGGATCTTGTCCATGAACAGGCAGATGCGCTCTCCTGGCTGCAGGCCGAGATTCTTCAGGTACTGGGCGATCGTGTTGGTCAGCAGCCGCATATCGTCGAAGCTGTATTTTTTCACTTCACCGGCGTGGCCTTCCCAGATAAGGGCCAGCTTTTCGCCCTTGCCCTGGGCGCAGATGCGGTCGCTGCAGTAGGCGCCGATGTTGATGTCATGGCCCGGCTGGTATCCAAGCTCCTTTTCCGAGATCCCCCAATTGAATTCTTTTTGTTCTTCTTCATAACTGCGCATATTGGTCATAACCGTTCCTCCAGGTAGTTTTTTGTCAAGCCGTTTGCAGCCGCCGCGCTTAATTTTTAAAAACACTTTATAGTTTATATGCACCCACTTGTCAAGAAAGTTCGACATGTCAATTCCAAGCACTCGGTGTACGGCAGACGGTGAACGGTGTAAGGTCAAAGAAAAATGCCCATCAATGAGATTGATCATACGTCGTTTCCGAAGCTCTTGCCGTAAACCGTCAACCGTTTACCTTAAACCGAGATCTTGGATTCATTGATTGACAGCCGCATGCCCTCGTTCTACAATGACGTCCATGACCGGTCCAGCCCCTTTTTATCAGAACATGGAGCGCTTTTTCATCCGCTTAAAGGCCGGACAAACCATGACCCTGGGCGCTGCATTGCGGCTCCATTTGCGTGTTGCTCCCGAGCAGGCGCGGCAGTTGGTTCGGCAGGGCAGTGTCTGGGACGGGGAACGCAAAGTACGCTTAAAAGACGAAAGTATGGCCATCACTAAACAATTGTTGCGTGTGGACCGGCCGAAATTCACCATACAGGAATATGAATTGCTGGCGGAAGAAATCAAATACGAAGATCGCGATCTGCTTATCGTCTACAAAAGGGGAGGCGTGGCGGTGCAGCCCACGCCCTACAGCGACATCGACAACCTGCTGCACGGCGTGCAAAAATATTATGACCGCCTGCCACTCCCGTACCGGGCGGCGCCGATCAACCGCCTCGACCTGCCGGCCCAGGGATTGGTCTTTTTCGCCAAGAACAAAAAGAGCGAGATCGCTTTGCATCGCCAGTTCCAGGAACGCAATATCCGCAAGCGCTACCTGGCCGCCACCCGGGTTTTCGCCGGCGTGAAGAATTCCTATGTCATTCGCTCCGCCCTGGAGTGGCAGGGAAGCAGCAAGCCGGCTTTGACCTACGTGCGTTTTTGCCGGGAAAGCGGGGGCCGCTATTTTTTCCTGGTTCTCCCACAGAGCGGGCGCACCCACCAGATCCGCCGCCATTTCCAGGAACAGCTGGCGCCCCTGGATGGCGATGTCCGCTACGGTCATTGTGCTCCCGGCGCCGAACTCTGGCTGCTTTGTTTCCAATACTCATTCCTGCACCCCAACAGCGCCAAAAAGATCTCGGTCGGCTTCCTGCCCGATGCCTGGCGGGCGGCCATGGGATTACCGGGCAAATAGAATCCGTCCGCGTAGTGACAGGTCGCGACCTATCACTACAAATTCATCGAAATGTTCATGGCCGTTGACAAACACAGAAACATATGCTAATATGTTTATATGATAAAATCAGTACGCATGCTCAGGGCCCTGGCTGACGAGAACCGCCTGCGCCTGCTGTTGCTTTTGCAGCAGCGGGAACTTTTCGTTTGCCAGCTCATGGCTGTTCTGAAATTGTCGCAGCCCCTGGTCTCGCGCAACCTGGCGCTTCTGGAGCGGGAAGGGTTGCTCGATTCACGGCGCCAGGGCAAGCATGTCTTTTACCGCCTGAAAAAAAATCTGCCGTCCCTGGCCGCCTCGCTGCTGCGGATCGTCTCGGTACAAACGCCCGCGGACGGTTTGTTTGCTCGCGATCGGCAAAACATGGAATTGTTCTGCCGCCGCTTCCTGAGCGGAACGGAATGCGATATGGGCGCGGTCAAGGCTTTTATTGAATACAAATCCAAAAATAAAAAAAAAGGAGCCAATCATGGAAAAACTGGACAAAAAAGCGTTCACTGAGAAAATATTCGACTTTGAAAACAAGAAAGAATGGGAGTTCAACGGTGAATTGCCCGCTATCGTGGATTTTTACGCCGATTGGTGCGGGCCATGCAAGATGGTTACCCCCATCCTGGAGAAGCTGTCGGCCGAATATGATGGAAAGCTTCAGATCTACAAAGTCGACACCGACAAGGAACAGGAACTGGCCGGTGCCTTCGGCATCATGACCATTCCCAGCCTGCTCTTCATTCCCCGGAAAGGCGAACCGCAGATGGCCCGCGGTGTTCTGAGCCGCGAGGCTTTTACCAAAGCCATAACCGATATCCTGGGAGTGAAGAAAGAGAACTGAAGCCCGTGTGCTGAGTAATAGGTGATGAGTGATGAGTGATGTGTGATGAGAAACTGCATGCACTCGAAAAAAGTCATCCGCTTTATTTCTCATCACGCATCACTGAGACCTGACAGTTCGTTCACTCATCACGAAAGGTCGATGATTTACTAATCCTGCTATTTGTGCTATTTTTCTGGCCATGGACAGCGGCAAGAACAAGCGGGTTGAGCAGGCGCTCAAAGATCTTTTCCAACTGCGCAACGATATCGAGACCGAACTGCGTTTGATCAAAATCGATCCTTTCAGCGGCGAATTTGTCGATTTCCCCGCCCAACTGGCCCCGGAGATTACCGCGATATATAAAAAACGCGGCATCGATCGCCTTTTCTCCCACCAGGCCGAGGCACTGGAGAGCATCCTGCAGGGACGGCACACGGTGGTGGCCACGCCGACCGCCTCGGGCAAGACCTTGATATACAACGCCGCCGCCCTGGACGCCCTGGCCCGTAATCCTCAGGCCAAGGCCCTGTACCTGTTCCCGACCAAGGCCCTGTCCCAGGACCAGTTGGCCGAACTTTTCGATCTGAACAAGGCCCTGGGCGACAAGCTGGGCCTATACACCTATGACGGCGATACGCCGACCAGCATGCGCCAGGCCATCCGCAAGCAGGCGCAGATCGTGATCTCCAACCCTTACATGCTGCACTCGGGCATCCTGCCGCACCACACCAAGTGGGCCAGTCTGTTCGAAAACCTGAAGTATGTGGTCATCGATGAATTGCATTATTATACCGGAGTTTTCGGCTCGCATGTGGCCAATGTCATGCGCCGCTTGAAGCGCATCTGCGCTTTTTACGGTACGCGGCCGGTTTTCATCATGAGTTCGGCCACCATCGCCAATCCTGCCGACCTGGCCTCCAGGCTGATCGAGGAAGAAGTAGTCCTGATCGACAGGAACGGTGCGCCCCGGGGGGCGAAGTTCCTGGTTTTTTTCAATCCGCCCGTGGTCAACAAGCAGCTGGGCATCCGCCGCTCCTACGTCTCCATGACCCGCGAGATCGCCGGCATCCTGCTCAAGCACGGTTTGCAGGTGATCACCTTTGCCAACTCGCGCCTGATTACCGAGATCCTGGTCAAATACCTGAAAAACGATTTCGAAAAATCCGTGTTGGACCGCGACACGATACGCGGCTACCGCGGCGGGTATTTGCCCAAGCTGCGGCGCGAGATCGAGAAAGGCCTGCGCGACGGCAAGATCAAGGCCGTGGTCTCGACCAACGCCCTGGAACTGGGCATCGATATCGGTTCGCTCGACGCCGTGGTCCTGGCATCCTACCCGGGTTCGATCTCCTCGACCTGGCAGCGCATCGGCCGGGCCGGCCGGCGCAGCAGCCAGTCGCTGGGAGTATTGGTCGCCTCCTCCATGCCCATCGACCAGTACATCGTCAGCCACCCCGAATATTTTTCCGGCCAATCGCCGGAAATGGGGCGCATCAACGCCGATAACCTGACCGTTCTGATCGATCATATCAAGTGCGCCGCTTTCGAGTTGCCGTTCGCCAAGGGCGACAAATTCGGCAACGAAGACCTGCAGGAAATCCTGGATTACTTGGCCGCAAATCAGGTGCTTTTGGGCAAGGACGACAAGTGGTTCTGGACCGAGGAGGGCTACCCGGCCGACGCCGTCAGCTTGAACCGCGTCACTTCCGACAACTTCGTGGTCGTCGACCGCACGGCAGGGGAGCGGGTGATTGCCGAGGTCGGTTTTTCCAATGCCCTGGAAACACTGCACCCCAAGGCGATCTATATCCTGGAAGGCGAGCAGTACGTGGTCGAGGAACTGGATTATGAGAACCGCAAGGCTTTCCTGACCCGTTCCAACGCCGATTATTATACCGATTCCATCACCTACACCAAGATCAAGGTGCTGGATATCTTTGACGAGACGCGCCTGAAGAACCACAACTTCTCCTACGGCGACGTCCATGTATTTTCCCAGGTGGTGGGTTTCAAGAAATTGAAATTTTTCACCATGGAGAACGTCGGCGCCGGCGAACTGCAGCTGCCCCAACAGGAGATGCACACCACCGGCTTCTGGCTGACCGTGAAGAACGACGTGCTGCAGTGCCTTGATTTTTCCAACGAGGAGAAGCTCGAGGCCGTGGCCGGTATCGCTTACCTGATGCGGCAGATCAGCCCGGTCATCCTGCTCTGCGACAGCCGTGACGTGGGCGTGGCCATCGAGGACAACCTGACCAAGGACCCGCTGCAGCCCGGGGCGCTGAAAAATTTGCTGCGCGGCCAGGCCGATATGAGTTTTACCGACCGCTTCGAGCCCAATATTTTCATTTTTGACAAATACCCGGGCGGGGTCGGATTTTCCGAAACCCTCTACGAGAAAGGCGACCTGTTGCTCGAAAAAGCGCTGGAGATCATTGAAAACTGCCCCTGTCCCGGCGGCTGCCCATCCTGCGTCAGCCCGGCCATACGCGCTGCAGGCAATCATAAGGCTGCGGCCCGCTTCATCCTGAAACTGCTCCTCGACCGGCTCGACAATTGAGGACAGCCGGGGATTTTATTTTAATAAAAATTGCGATTTAATGAGAGGGCGCTTGCTTTTTTGGTATTTTATTTTTAGAATCCTAAATGATTCAAGGAGGACTTATGAAAAAAGCATTGGTTCTGTTGTGCGGATTGCTACTGGTTTCCGGAGTATATGGCGCGGGCAGCCAAATGAATTTCGGGCTCAATTTCGGTGTCATGACCGACGACGGTTTCTCGTTCGACCCGCTGATCTGGAGCGCCGGGGCCGAGCTGGACTTCCAATTCGGCAAATACCTGATGCTCAGCCCCGAAGTGACCCTGTACGGCAACGGCTTCAAGTTCAAGGACTTCCTCCTCTTTCCGGGCGTGGTCCTGAATTTTACCCCCGGCAACTTTTTTGTCGGCGGCGGGCTGATCAAGGGCATCTACATTGGCAGCGGCACAACTTTCGTCGCCGACGATTTCTCCCTGAAGCTGAACGCCGGCCTGATATCCACGACCATGAAGCTCACCGCCTACCTGATCACCTCGTTCGACAGTTTGTTCGACGGCATGCTGGTGGGGGCCTCTTTGGGATTCAGGTTTTAGAGGCGGATTGTTCATGTCCTGAATCGCGCCCGGTTGGGTCAGGGATGTCGACGGGTTTTCAGCGGCCCAGTACCAACCCGGCCGCCAAGAATGTTCCCTGCGACAAATTGATTTCCATGAACAGCCTGCTTTTGGCCCCCACTCGGTAGTGCAGGGATAAGGCCAGGGCCGGAGCCACGATCCAGGCCGGAATGTCGCGGTTTTCCGCCCTGAGCTCGGCCAGTGTCCTGTCTTCGCTTTTACGCAATTCAACCGTACCCAGGAACGTTTGCACGCTGGCGGTCAAAGGCAGGTGCAGGTTGCCGCTGAAATGGAGCAGGGTCACGCCCAGAGCGGTATAAATGCCGGTCCGGCCCACCTGCAGGATTCGCCAGCGCCCCTGGGCCGTCAGCATGATGGTGCGCAGTTCGATCTGTCCCCGGCCGCTGGTACGGATATGGGCGACGGGGATCTCCAGAAAGAATATGTCCTGCTCGGCCGTCAGGGTGAAGGGCAGGGAAAAATTGAGGGTACTGGCCGAGATGCCCAGGGCGAACTTGTCATGATTCAGGCGGCGCCAGCAGCCGGCGGTCGCGAACCAGCCGCGCGAATGCAGCTCGATTTGCGGGTCGAAGGCGAAGATCGTGAATTCAGAGAGCAGGGGGGCCAGCAAGCGGGCCGCCTCGTTGCTGACCAATTGCTGCGCCTCGCGGGCGACAGGGGATGTCCAGGGTTCCAAAGTCCACGGACCAAGGGAAAACTGCCATTCCCAGCCGGACGCCTGTTGAGCCAGCGGCCAGGCGGTTAGAAGCAGCACAAAAAAGCAAAGGCTCATTTTTCGCATGGCAAGAATTATAACATAAAGTTGGCATTGTCTTCCCGGCCGCAAAAATAGTGGTTGACAAAAAATAAAATCGATGCTATATTAACCCTATGGTTAAACCAAACGGTTGGTCAAATGAAAAAAGCTGACTTGTCCAGTAAGGAAAAAATTCTTCTGGCAGCGCAAAAGGAATTCGCTGCCCGGGGATATTCAGGTGCGCGTATGGAAGCCATCGCCCGCGGCGCCGCGATCAACAAAGCCATGCTCTTTTATTACTTTTCTTCCAAGGATAATCTTTATCGGACGGTTTTATTTGGAGTATTCAGTGAGTTTTTTGGCGAAATTGGCCGCTTTGTTTCCCAACAGCTGACTCCCGACCTTTTCTTGGAAAAATTTCCTGAAATCCATATCCGCTTCATTGCCCGCCATCCCGATTTGGTACGTATCATGGTCTTTGACCTGATTCATAATCCCGAAAACGTCACCGCTGCCATGACCGAGATAATTAAGGAAAAAATGTCTTTCAAGCCCCAGCCGTTTTTTGAGCTGCTCCGGCGTTGGCACAAGCAGGGTCTGGTGTCCGAATCCGACCCCGTGCATTTCATGATGAATATCATCGCCCTTGCGATTTTTTCCTTTATCGGCAAGCCTATGGTGGAGGCGATTTCGGGGATCCGGGTCGCCAGCGACGAGGAATTTTACCGCCGGCGCATCGCCAGCGTGGTCAATGTCTTGCAACGGGGGATGTTGAAATGAAAAAAACATTATTCATGGTCTTGATGGCTATAGTTTTTGTGCTGCCGGCCAGGGTGACACTGTCCCAGGCCGTGGCCAACTCCTGGAAAATCAGCCCCAGCCTCAACAGCCAGCAGCTGGCAGAAGAGGCTGCGGCCACTGCCGGAATGACTGCCCGGCGCCAAAAATATTTTTCCGTTTTCTTCAACGGCAGCTATCGCTACACTTCAGACAAGGTGGAGGTCAAGGTCTCCGACTTTCCTTTTCCGGTCAGCGCGAATATGCCCCCGGGAACGATCGTCCTGTCCGCCCCCAGCAACAATTTTGACCTGAAAATGTCCCTGGTCCAACCCATTTACAGTGGCGGCATTCTGGACAACTCCGTACGCATGGAAGCGATCCGGGAAGCTGTGGAAGGCGATTTGACCCGCTTGAAGAAGATCGAATTGGCCGGGATGGTTAAAAACTCCTTTTTCAACCACCGCCTGTTCTGCAAAAAGCGGGAGTCGCTGAATTTGCTGCTTGCCATCCTGAATTTGCACCAGGACAAGTTGGCAAACCTTTACCGCGAGGAATTGGTGAAAAAATCCGACCTGCTGGAAACGCGGGCAAAAGCGGATGAGATCGGATTGAACCTGGAAGACCTGGAACATTTGATCAGGAGCGAAGCGCTCAATTTCAGCAATCTCTGCGGCTACGAACCCCAGGACATCGATTACGAAGCGGCGGCGGCCGGCGAATCTTTTGCCGCGGCCCGGGAATTTTTCCTGGCCGGCCATCCGTTGCTGCACTCGCTGGACGAGAAAGCGCGCCTCCTGCAAATTCAGAAAAAATCGATCGCCGGATCTTATCTTCCCCAGGTCAGCGCTTTCGCGGAATTGCACTACGGCCTTCCCGGGCAGAACTTTTTTGTGAGCCAGTGGACCGCCTACATCGTGGGTGGCGTAAGCGTGTCCATGCCGGTCTTCAACTGGAACAAGAGCGGCCGCGATAAAAATCTGGTCGATATCGCCGCCCGCAAGCTGCAGAACCAGCGTGCCGATTTTATAAGGGAAAGTGAAAAGAGCCTGCGCCAATTTTATTTTCATAAGGAAAGTCTGGAGAGGAAGCTTGCCTTGTTGGACCGTCTGGTCGCCAACGCCAGCGAGGACGCCCGCTTGAAAGAAAGCTTGTACGAGGAAAAACAGATCGATCATAACGATTACCTGGCCGCTTTGACCAGCCAGGAAAGGGTTCTTTCCAACCGCGAGGAACTGCTTGCGCAAATGGAATTGCTTAAGGTTGGGATCCATACCTTGATCGGAAAAGGCGAGGAGGAATGATGAAAAAAACGGCAGTTCTGCTGGGTTCGCTGGTGCTCTTTTTTTCGTGCCAGAAAAAGGATTTGCAGATCAGGGCGCCCGGTGTGGTCGACGGTGAGATCGCCAGCATCAAGGCCATGGCGGCCGGGACACTGGACAGACTTCTGATCCGTGAAGGCCAAACTGTGGCCAAGGGTGAGTTGATCGCGGAGATCAACCGCGACAAAGTCCGCAACGGCATGGAGGAGCTGGACCTGGGCACCAGGGAAATCGCCAACAACGAGGCCCGGGCCCGGGAGAAACGGCAGCTGCTCACCGCCAACCTCGGCTATTGGCAAAAGCAGGTGCAACGTTTCGAACGCCTGAAGCAGAGCCAGTCCATTTCCGGCGACCAGCTGGAGAAATCCCGCCTGCAGCTAAAGGCCGTGCAAACTTCGCTTTTTGAACTGGATCGGTCCCTGGAAGCGCTGCAGATTCAGAAAGAGCGGATCGCCAACAAACGCCAGGCGCTGGATCTGGCCGAAAAGGACCTGCTGCTGCGCGCTCCCGCCTCAGGCGTCGTACTGGAGACCTTCATTGGCCAAGGAGAGACCGTTTTTCCGGGTGTGGCCCTGGCGGATATTTTGGATCTTTCCAGTCTTTTCGTCGACGTGTTCATTGAAGAGAAAGAGATCGCGGCGCTGAAACTCGGCCAGCGCGCCCGGATTATCGTCGACGGCTTGGAAGAACGTTCTTTTTCAGGATCGATCTCCGTCTTTGGCAGAAAGGCCGAGTTTTCTCCCAAGTATATCGTCGCCGAAAAAGAACGCCAGGCGCTCCTTTACCAGGTTAAGGTCCGGCTTGAACGCGACCTGGACGTGTTCAAGATCGGCATGCCGGTCACCGTGGTTTTTAATAAATCAGGAAAATAAAACCATGGTCCGCCTGGAGCACCTTTGCAAACAGTTTGCCGCCAACCGCGCCGTCGATGATGTATCCCTGACCATTAAAGAAGCGGCGATCACCATCCTGACCGGGGCCGACGGCGCCGGCAAATCGACCATTTTCAAGATGCTGGTCGGCCTGGTTAAAAAGGATTCCGGCGCCATCCTTCTGCGTGGGGCGGACATCGGCGGCGACTATGCAAAAATTACCTCCATTTGCGGATACATGCCCGAGAGGTTTTCCCTCTATACCGACCTGAGCGTCGAGGAAAACCTGAACTTCTTCGCCGCTGTCCAGCAGGTGCCGCTCAAGCGGCGCGAAGAACTAAAAAACCGCCTGCTGGAAAGGACCGGGATGGGCCCTTTCCGCAAGCGACGCGCCGGCGACCTTTCCGGAGGCATGAAGCAGAAATTGGCACTGTCGACGATCTTGCTCTCCTCGCCGCAATTGATCGTTCTTGACGAACCGACCACCGGGGTCGATCCCTTGTCGCGCATTGAGTTTTTCGCCATCATCGAGGCCTTGAAAAACGAAGGCCGGACCATCGTCATGTCGACCCCTTACCTCGACGAAGCCGAAAAAGGTGACTTTATCGTGTTCATCAAGAACGGCCGGGTGATGCGCCAGGACGCCATTGCCGACCTGCGGAGTTCTTTTCCGGCGCGCCTTTTCCGCATCCTGCCGCGCGGCAACATATTCGAGGTCATGCGCCAGGTAGAATCCATCCCGGGGCTGGGCGGCCAGGCCCACATGCGCGGCAAGTTCATCCGCTACATGCAGACCGGCGCCGAGAACCTCGGTCGCCAGATCCCGCAACTGGAGATGGTCGAAGAAAAGCCGACCCTGGAAGACATGTATATTTACTACGAGAGGCAGCAATGACCGCGGCAGTCCCGGCCATTGCCGTGCGCGACCTGCACAAGAGTTTCGGCCGTTTCCAGGCCGTGAAAGGGATTTCTTTTGACGTGGCTCCGGGAGAGATCGTCGGTTTTTTGGGGCCGAACGGTGCCGGCAAGACGACCACCATCAAGATGATCACCGGCCTGCTGAAGATCAGTGCCGGAACGGTCCTGATCGGAGGCCTGGACAACCAGAAACATCTTGCCGTGATAAAGAAAAAACTGGGGTACATGTCACAGAAATTCTCGCTGTACCCGCTTTTGACTGCTTTGGAAAACATTGAATTCTTCGGAGGTATCTCCGGTTTGGCGCCGGGTGAATTGCGTTCGAATATGGACTTGATAGAGGCACAGATTGCTCCCGATGTCCTGAAACAGAAAATCCAGGACGTCCCGCCCGGCATCCGCCAGAAGGTGGCCTTGTTCGTCTGCCTGCTGCCCGAGCCGGAGATCATTCTGCTCGATGAACCGACCTCCGGTGTCGATCCCGAAGCGCGCCGCCATTTCTGGAACGAAATTTACGGGCTGAAAAAGCGGGGCAAGACCCTGCTGGTCTCCACCCACAACCTGGACGAGGCCGAATACTGCGACCGCATCATCATCATCCACAACGGCGAGATCGTCGCCGCCGGCGAGCCGGACGATCTTCTACGCCGGAAACGAAAGGCAAACATCGAAGAGCTTTTCCAGGACGCCATTAAAAACCATGGGCAGAATTAAGGCGATCATCGTCAAGGAATTTTTCCATATCCTGCGCGACCCGCGCAGCCTGACCATGGTCTTTATCATCCCTTTGGTCATGATTTTCATCCTGGGTTACTCGATCTCTTACGACCTGAACCGCATCGATGCCGCGGTCATCGACCTTTCCCAGAGCCGGTTGTCCAAGCAGCTGGTCCAGGCTTTTGCCGCCAACCGCATCTTCGTCGTCCATAGCCGCGGCAACGGTGCCGGCAGAAGCCTTTCCCTGGCCGCGGCCGAGAAAATGCTGCGCCGGAAAAAAATAAAGGAGATCATCGTTATTCCCGCCGACCTCTCCCGCCTTCTGGCCGAAAAAAGGCAGGGCGCTATCGGCCTGATCATCGACGGCAGCGATACCAATGTCGCCAACCTGGTCTATCAGTATGATGAACGGATCATCCTGGAATTCATCGCCAAAATGAGAGGAAGCGGTGAACTGCTCAAATTGAGCACCAAGGTCTATTTCAATCCCGAAGTGAGAAGCCAGTTCTTTTTCATCCCCGGCTTGGTCGCGGTCATCCTGCTGATGATCTCGGCCATGCTTACCTCGCTCAGCATCGCCAAGGAGAGGGAGACCGGGTCGATCGCCCTGCTGTTTATCTCGCCGTTGCGATCCCGGGAGATCATCATAGGCAAGACCATTCCCTACATCATTGTGGCGCTGATGGACGGGGTGGTCATCCTGCTTTTTGCCCGCTTCTGGTTCGGCATCCCTATCCGCGGCAGCCTGGCGGTGCTGCTGCTTTTCGCCCTGCTTTATATTGTCGCCGGTCTCTCCCTGGGCATCCTGATCTCTACGTCGGCCCCCAGCCAGCGGGTGGCCATGCTGGCCACGCTGCTCATTACCCTGCTGCCATCCATGCTGCTCTCCGGGTTCATTTTTCCGCTCGATTCCCTGAGCCCGGTTTTACGGGCGATATCCTATGCCATTCCCGCCACCTATTTCCTGCGCATCATCCGCGGTGTGGTCTTGAAAGGAGCCGAATTGAAACATTACCTTTTCGAAGGCGGCATGCTGATCGTGCTCAGCCTGGTCCTGCTGGCCGCTGCCACCAGGAAATTCAACAAGCAAAGAAAGGCCGTGCAGTGAGACTGTTTTATTTAATCAAAAAAGAACTGATCGAGATTATCCGCCAGAAAGAGCTGCTGGTATTGATATTTATCGCCCCGGTTATACAGATCATTATCCTTGGTTATGTGATCTCCACCGATATCCGCCATGTGCCGGTGGGTATCGTCAACCTATCCAGAGGGCGGGCGGCCGGACAGATCATCGAGCGCGTCCGCCAGACGCCTCTTTTCCGCGTGCGTTTCGTGAGCGACCGCAACGAAGACTATCTCTACCTGCTTAAAAAGGGCGAAGTCAAAGCCATGCTGATCTTCCGTGACGCCCTGGACAAGAAGCGCAACGTCCTGAAATACCCCGAGGTGCAGATCCTCATGGACGGCATGGACTCCAATACTTCGATGATCGCCGCCGGCTATTTCAATGGCATTATCAAAAAATACATCCTCAACGATATGGAACGGCGCGGCCAGGGGCTGCCGCTGGCAAGCAAAACTGTTTTCCGCTTCAACCCGCAGCTGCGCAGCATCAATTTCATGGGCCCGGGCATCGTCGCCTTCCTGCTGACCATCATCACCATGTTCCTGACCTCCGCCTCCCTGGTCAGGGAAAAGGAGCAGCAGACGCTGGACACGCTCCTGATCTCGCCGCTGAGCACCCTGGAGATCTATATCGGCAAGGCGGTACCGGCTGCCCTGATCGGGATCGTCGACATGGTCATCGGCCTGTTGGTCGTGGTCCTCTGGTT
>Ga0307380_10006299_pt1 | contig 15616 bp, 23 predicted proteins | sample UN3MG_FD_202239 | JGI IMG/M metagenome (GOLD analysis project Ga0307380, IMG submission 202239) | Soil microbial communities from Risofladan, Vaasa, Finland - UN-3 | ecosystem: Environmental > Terrestrial > Soil > Coastal area > Acid sulfate soil | place: Finland: Risofladan, Vaasa | collected...
TCACCCTCTTCTGCCCAGTAGTCGTGAATGTCCTGGATTAATTTGTCCACATGCTTAGTTGATTTTGCGTCTGAGCCGTAGCGTTTAATATATCCATTGCGTATTTTAATAAGACGATTAAGCTGGTCTCTGTCTGTCCCTCTTCTCACTTCTTTCCAATGTTCGTCCCAGTCGTCTTCACGTTCTACATTGTTTAATGTTGCATCAGCATAACCACTAGCTGGGTCAGTGTCCTCATGTTTGATTGGATTATCGTCGTCCATATTGAGAATTTTATCTGCAATCCATTCATACGGATCACCATCTCTAGCTTTCATTGTGCCGTACGGCATATCGCCAGTGTCTACAAAATAATTAAATAACTCTTCGTAAAATGCATCCATCTCTGGAGTAGAATCAAATGTATGTTCGTTTCTAAGTTGCTGGTAAGCATCAGCGTGCCTATCTAAAATAGCTTGAAGGCTGCTGTCATTAAATCCTTCAGCCATTTCAGAATCATCAAATCCGACATCCGTCTTAGAGTCTACCCACTTGTTTGTATGACGAGATAAATCATATTCACCATGCACTGGATTACCAGTACTCGTTTGTATTCCGTGCCAATGCAAAGAATTTGTTGCGTCATCAACTCCAAGCGAATCTAGTTTAATACTTTTTCCACGTGCCCATTGTTCTATTTCATTATACTCATTGTCAGCTGGTCTTCTCTGAACTTCCGGCTCAGTTAGGTCTTCGTCAAATATTTCTAATAGATGTCTTAGGTTCATTCCTTCGCTCCACGTTCATTTCCTGGGCCTGCCATTCCTCTTAAACTAGCAATGCTACCTGGTTGATTAGTATCTCGAATAAATTTTTCCAACCATGGAATAGTATAGGCCTTAATTTGCCCGTCAAACGGACCATGGATTACTCCTCTACTATATGTCGCTGCCATTCTAAGACTTCGAATCGCTTTAGTTATATGTTCAGTTGCTTCGTCTAATACATCATTCAAATGATTGATGTTAGGAGAATGATCACCAAAAGCTTCATTTGTTTCTAATCGTTCAACATTGCTTAAAGCACCGGCGATATTCTCGTTAGTGTTTTCAATGCTTCTTAGTTTTGCTAGTACACTTTTTAATTTCATTTTGCGCGACCAAACGGTTTAGGTAATTTATTTTGTATACTACCCACTGGACTAATTGTTCCAATTGGGGAATCGCTTAACGTTGCACCAGGAACATTGTTTGGATTTTCAAATTCATGTTTGAATTTCTTTTTGCTAATCGACTTTAATGTTATCTCAATGTTCTCATCACCGTAAAGTTTCTTAACATCCTCAGGTGAATCTTCGTAGTCTTTAGTTAGTAGAGGCTTGCCGTTAGGATCAAGTGTAAGTCTAGTAAGTTGTAGACTTTCCTGTCCTTCTGTAGTAACAAACACTTTGGGTTCTCCAAGCTTTGTTTCTCTGGCAATGATTGTCCTGAGGTTATCTACCGTGGTAGGATACTCAAGTTCAAATTCAATAATGTTAATCGGCACAGGTCCTAAATTCTCAAAGTTAATCGGATTTTCCTGTATCGGTACTGACTTTGGTTTGCTTACGCTTACAACTGAATAAGGTGCAAGCCCTCGTTCAATGCAATCCATCATCTCACTGTCAACATCATCAGCTAATCTTACCTTAAATTTGTAAGATCTGCGACCGTTTTCATAATATTCTTTAAATGATTTCATATTTTTAATCCCACTTAATATTTAGCTGTTTTTACCATTTTTCTTGATTTCATTCACAATACTAGCTAATAAAGTATTGCGGTCAACAACTTCGTACGCTTCTAACGGTTCGTTTTCGTTGTTGTCTTTGTTTTTTGCGTTGGCTGCTGCGTCAGCGCGCATTTTTTTAATTTGTAAATCAATTCGTCGTAATTTGCTTTCTACCTTTGCATTTTTGGCTGTAATAGCACTAGCAAGACAGGCAGTCGCTGCATTAAGGATGTCCTTACTAAAACGTGGCTCGACGTTCATGCCTAGCGTCATTAACACTTCGAATTTATCCTTAGCTAAAGCAGACAGATCGTCTAATTCCGTGTCTGTGTGGTCTAAATCATACACTGTAGGAAGGGCACGGTCTACTTTGTCTAATATATTATTTGCTTCGGATAGTATGGTTTCCATTTCGTTAAATGTAGAGGCAGATACGCTTTTTTCCTCTGAGGAGCCCCGCTCTTCTGTATTTTCTATCGGCGGTAAGTTAAAAAGTTCTTCTAGTTTCTGTGTCATAGTTTACTATTTACGCTTAATGCTCGAGCCTTGATGAAAAATATCGTTTTCGGTAACCACTCTAAAAACGAGGCCCTGTGCTCTGCACCACGCCCGAGCAGCTTTCCATTTTGCATCATTTTTAACTACCATTAGTCTATTTCTAGCACTTTTGCCAGCCCGTTCCATTGTCGATTCTTTTAGTGGTTTGATCTCAATCAACTCTGCATGACGTTTGTTATTTTGATCTTGGTACACTATTAAAAAATCAGGTATGTACACAGTTCTTTTTCCAGTAAACGGATCGATGTACGGAATAGTTACTGACTCACTTGCCCATTTCGTTACTGCTGGATTATTATCGCACAATTGCATGAAAATATATTCCCAAGATGATCGGTACTTGGGAGTTTTCTTACCTACATACTTGTCTGGATTCTTAGGAAAGAACTTGCCCTGTGCGAACTTGACCTTTGCCATTATGGTAATACAGTACGTTTGACATAGTTACTGTTCTTAACAGTATTAGTGAAACCCAAAAAGCTAGAATTTTTTCTAGAATAGTTAAGGTATGATACAACAAATTTTTCAACATCACGCACAGACATATTTGCAAATTTATCAATAAGCCCAGTAACACTAACGTTCTTCTCAATTGAGGTTTGAATCAATGCGCCAACAATAATTCTTGCTACGTCTTTGTTATTAGTCTGCTTTTCAAAGTGTGCGATCAATGCTTCATACGTTGCTGGATTGACATAACCTCGTTGTGCGAAGTAATTAGAAAAGTATTCTTCTGTCTGTGTTAAATCTTTAGGTGGGACATTTGAATAAAGCATTAGCTTTCAAATCCTGATACTATGTTTTCACCGTTGCTTGATGCTAACGTTGAAGAACCGATTGATGTGATTCCAGATTGAATAGCTGTAATTGAATTTGTGAGAGTTGTGTTTTGTGGCTGAGGGAAAGCAAACGGATTGCCTCCATTAGCTACGGTATAGATTGTTTTGTTTATCGCTTCTGTTGCTTCAGACTTTGCCGACTTCTTCCAATCAAATCCTTTAAGATTTTTAGATGCGCGTAATGCTAAAAAGCCTGCTTCTAAAATTTTACCTTGACTTAATGACGTTCCGATTGCTGAGGCAACATCGACCACACCTCCTGGTCCTGTTATACTTCTGGTGCCGCCACCTAGAGGTGTTAGTGGACTTGGCTGATTGTCATACCTATCAGTAAAGCCTGGAAGCGATCCTTCGAATATATCACCTTCGGAGTAGTTAACTGTTTCGTAGTTCAATCGCATTGTATGTTCTAGCAATGCTGTTGTTGCGGAAGCGTCGTGTCTGCCGTGTTCGAAAGATTCAATTTTCGGATGCACTAACTCATATAAGCTATAACGCTTCTTGCTCATGCTGTAAATGTGGATCGAAGTAAAGAAGTCCACACTGTTTGTTGTTAACGGAGTGTATCCCCAAACGTCAGTTGGACGAGTGGTATATTTGTTTTGTGAATAGTTGTTCGATCCATACGAGGTATTTAGAGCATAGTCTGTATCTCTGTAGTAATGCTTCATGTATGACTGCCACAAATCTCTAATTACGTTGGCCGAGTCATCATGTAATACCATCTGTATCGGTTCATAATTAATCTTGGTTTGGATGTTGTCTTTTCTATTGTAGGCATTATATGTTTTGAAATCCATTCTAAACTTTGGAAGGTCAACGGACTTGGCCAAAACACCCGCTTCAATTTTCCTAAGTACGTTTGGTGCAAAAACTATATTAGCTGCTGGATTGATGTTGAAATATACATAAAATATAAACGCTGGTTTTGGAAGAAGCTCGTAGTTATTGTCAACAAAGATCCTAGATGCGTGTCTAAAATCGCGAATGCTCTCGCTCACGCCGATAGATTTGAGAAGATTATTATTGGACATAATGTATTTATGGTCTTAAAAACCAGAGGTTTATCAAAAAAAATAGGGATCCGAAGATCCCTATTAAGAGTGTTACCATTTAAGAATTTTTGTTATCCGGTAACTACTGTTCCTAATGCTCTAGTAACTGCTGCTCCAATACCTGTTCCTAACGGTACCTGAAGTGCGTTATCAAACTTAATAGTACATGCAATAGTAACTGGATCGTTTGTTCCGTAGTTTACAGTCTGATAATCAACTGCTGAAAGTAGGCAACCATATAGTTCCCAAGTCTCTAATACTGTCGGAACGTTAACTCCGTTACCACCGTCAAGCATTTCAAGTCGTGTAATAAATTTGTAATCAATACCCGAACTTGCACTGGACTGTTCCATAAAGTCGAACTGTTTCTGCATCTGTTCGCCGACTAGCCTAGTAACGTTGCCTTGTGCATCATCACGGAATGTAACAGTTGAGTCTGCCCATTCTGGCTTACCAATTAACTTAACTTTGCTGTTATAGGTATCGATCGTGATATCACCGTATGTTACCGATGGACGCTTAAAATCAACTACCTGTTTTGTTAGTTCTGTTTTAGGTGTAGTTACTCCAAATCCCTCAAACATTACACGGAATCTATACTGTAACTTCGGCATTAACAAACCCTGAGCTGATGCGCTCTGGTCGTTTGCTAATGGTACTGTAAATCTTGTTAAGCTTGCTACTGACATGTCCAGTCTCCTGTTATAGATATTTACCTATAATAGGATAAATGGTGGCGTCAACCACCCTAAAAATTATAGTAGCATATAATTATAATTCACTTAAATCCTCTAGCACTCGCCATACATCGTCCCGAATTAAATTAGTTGCGTGACGTGGGTTAAACGAATCCATCCAATCTTCCTCAACAGAATCTAGTTCCCACCAACGATCTTGCTTATATAAATTCTCAATTCGACGTATAGTTTTAATCATAGTCGGCGTTTACTTCGAGAATACGCAATTGTCGATACATTCGTTTGATCGCCTCAGAGGGCAGTACCATATCTGGCGGCGACACTGGCTGGGGCACAGGAAAATATTCTGGATTGAAAAGTTTTTCTATTTGTTTGATTGTTTTAATCATCACATCATATGTGTAATAGCGCCGAACAATGTATAAAGGTACCAACCAATAAATGCAACCGCAGCGGCTGCTACGGCTATTAATACTCGCTTAACATATTTATTCATCATCAAATTCCTTATGTAAAATCAATTCAAAAATAAAGGAGCCGAAACTCCTTTATCTTCATTTCTAAATTAAGTCTCCCTTACGAGGACGAAATCTCACCAGTGTTCTTAATTCTCAATGGAATGTAAATAAATTCCACAGCTTTTACTGGTTCAATAGCAATGTCCACATAAAGTTCGTTACGGTCAATCCTATCTGGTGTGTTATTTGTTTCATCACACACTACTAGGTAATCGTAAAGACCACGTTTTGCGGTTAAGTCGTTACATAGACTTTCGCAAACTTGTTTCACTTCGTCTCGCGTAATCTTATCATTCGGCTCAAACAAGAATGGCTTAACAATTTGTTGTAGTCTTTCACGCATGTAAACAAGCAATCTTGCAACATTGATTCTATCCAATGCACTTGCATTTGGATACAATGTTTTCTGACCGAAGTTAACAAGGCCGACACCTGGGAACAATGTAATTGGGTTAATTTTGCTCTCATACAATGTATCACGTAGAGACTCTGTTAATCCAACGTATCTTAGTTCACCAGTTGTAGAATCAATGTAACCAACTCTGGATGCATTGTCTACTAATCCCCTTCTTGTTCCTGCTGGAGCAAACCACGGGAAAGCAACATCATCATTTCTAATCATTAAGCGTACTGCCATATGTGACGGTGGTACCAATATCTCAGTATTACCTGTGGTAAACGGATTTGAAGTTACACCGCTTGGATAAAATACACCAATGTACTCGCTTGCGTTAGTAATACTGTCTTCGTCATTACCAAGTGCCCAGCTTTGAAGTGCTGTGCCGTTTGCTGCTAATCTAAACGGAGTGTCTCCGATTATGAACGCTGTATTTCTACGATCGTTGTTTAGCGCAATTAGGTTATCTGCAACTTCTGGATATCCCGGAGCACACATTAAGTTGAATTGATACTGTTCTTCTCTTATTTCGTTGTTGGTTTCAATTGCTGCACCTATCGCACCCGACACTATTACTCGAACAGCCTTTCTTCCCATATATGGGGAACCATCATTCTTGTTACCGCTAGCATTCTGCCAGGTATCAGTAACTGTTGGAAGAATATCATCCGGATAATCTGTTGCGTTAAAGTAGTCTGCTGCAAATTTCTTAACGTTGTATCCACTGCGACGTGTGTTCCATAGCAATGTTCCTCTTGGATACAGTGCTGGATCTGGAGCATCTAAGTCTAAGGAATCGCTAGTTAGTAAATCTACAATTGTTGTAAAGTCACCGGTAACAATATCGGTAGTTCCATCTGTGTCCCAACGTGCGTCACCGAAAACAATTCCGTTTTCAGTAGTTTGGTCGGTGTTGTCAATCAATACCCACTTTCCAGTACTAGCAACGTTGTCCCAACGATGAAGTCTTGGATAATTTTCTAAATCACTTGTGTCGACCCAAAGATCACCATACTCTAGTGCAGTAGTATCACTCTGTTCTGTCGGAGCCGATGCACCGACAATTGGTCCAACTGGATCAGCAGTGGATAAATCATATCCTCTAGCATCGTTAGTTTCATTTTGATAACCAATCCAGTTAGTTCCATTGTGAACCATTATGTCCACATCGCTAACTGAACTGTAATACCAATATGTACCATCTACCGGATCAACTGTTGGCTGATCCAAGCTTGCTGTATATGTTGCGCCAACCCAATGTGATAACAGAGCCTCGCCTCCTGGTTGAATTCTTACGAATGTCGCAGAAGTAATAAATCCTGCTGTAGTAACTGGAGTGTTAGTAACATTATCTAATTGTATTGCTCCACCGTTTAGGTGGGTTAGTACAATCTGACCGGATGCATTTACTGAAGCATCAATCTCAGGAATACCTGCTGTTAATATGTTTTGTACAAACGTCTGTGCTGTAGTACCTGCCAATACTGTTACTGGGGAAGTAAAACCTACAGTTCCAATTCTTGTTACTTGAACTGTAAAATCATCTGTTCCACCAAATACCAGCGTGCCTGAGGTGTCGCCTGTAACTACCAATGGTCCCGATAATGCACGTTCGTAAATCTTTGTTCTAACTTCGTTATCGCCAGCTAAGTTGTATTTTGCATAAAAACTTCCTGCTGCAATATTTTTGCCGCCACCCGATGGATCTAATGCTGTAATTGCTGCGGGATCGTCTGCATATAATGGAGCAGCTACTAAGTTCCAAGTTGCAGTAAGTTCGTTGTAAACTTTAACTACAAAACTTGAACCAAAGTTTGCTGAAGATGTTTTGTGCCACACGCTTCCGCTTGGACGAGGAGTTGTATCTGTATCCTTCCATGCCGGAACGCTAACGTGTGAGCTAAATTGTATTGTTGGTGGGTAAAATGTACCAGCAGTAATACCTAATGCGGCAAACAATGCTGCTCCGCCTACTCCGCCTTCTGCTAAATCTAATGCGCCCTGTGTTGAACTACCATCTGTTCCGACAGTATCATCAATAAAGAACGATAGTCGACCGTCGATTGTAGTTACGGTCAATCCTGTTAGTCCTAGTGCAGTAATGTCTGATGCAACCGAACCAACTGTAGTACCAGTACAGGTAACTAAGTTATCGTTAACATCAATCTGCCAACCAATTGAAATACCTGGGTTTGCGTTTGATCCTTGTACTGCTGGATTCGAAGCTTGCCAAGCTGCATCTCCGATGTTTACCCAAACACCTAAATAGTTCTTAAACCAACCTGGGTTATTAACTGATCCTGCGATAATCGCATAATCACCAACCTTACCGATGCTTGCTAGAGGAGCGTTACCAAAGGATCCACCAGTCATTAATGCTGTGTCTGTAATAACGGTTGGAGTAATTGCGTCGAATATTTTATTTGTAGCATCCCACTCAAATAATCCGAAGCTTGTAGTTGTTAAGTCAAACCAGGTTGTGCCATCTGCTGGAGCAGACGACGGACGTACTGCTGTTCCGACTAATTCACTTAAATCAACGTCTGCACGAATAACATAAACTCTGTTGCTTACGCCTAATGCGCTGTAAGCTGCCATCAATCCATATTCGTTAATTTCATATCCGTGTAATGGGGTACCGTTGCTGTCCTTGTAAAACTGCGGTGCTCCAAACGTTGTTACAAGTTCTCGCTGTGAGCTAATCAAATATAGCTTGTTGGCGTTAACTTCTAATGTTCCTGATGCCACCGCGTCGCCAGCTGCTGTCAGCTTGTCTGTTGCTGATGCCACAAATAAAGTGGGTATAGTTGCAACTGCGGTAGGCGCGTAAATACTTTCGTCGATTACTTGGACTTCGACTCCTGGGGATACTAGTGCCATGATAATTCCTCTAAATTGTTAATAATATTTATTGAAAATGGTCAAAATCCACCATCTAAGTATCCAAAAATCTTGTACCTTTAAATACCTTTGGGCTAAATATGTACATGTTTGAACATATTTCTACTATTAAAAACAAATACTTCAATTGGTACCTAAAATTAATAGAAACTAGAAAACATAAACCTTTAAGAACTATTGAGACATACCATGTTCATCATATTCTACCAAAGAGTTTGGGAGGAAATGATACCTCTGACAATCTAATTCACCTTACTCTCAGAGAACATTATATTGCACACCTATTATTACCTAAATTTCTAACGAATTATGACAAACGAAAAATGTTATATAGTCTTCTTCTAATGCACAATGGATTAAAATCTAAAATACGAATAAACTCCAGACTTTATGAATATATTAGGATTAGTTTTGAAAAAAATCTCAGAGATGAATATAATGCAACCGAACCTAATATTAGACCATTTTTTTATAATGCTTTATTTCCTGGGGAATTGGCTGTGGATAGAAAACCTATGTGTCAAAGATGTTTTATTAAGCGTGCTGAAGTAAATTATATTAAGAATGGAAAACGACACTATAGAAAACATTGTTTAGACTGTCGAAAAAATAAACGGACTGTACCTAAATGGTTTAGATCTGGGTATAAGAAAAAAAGTATGTGTGAAAAGTGTGGATTTAAACCAAAAGTAATAGAGCAACTTACAGTCCATCATATTAATGGAAATCAAGCTGATGTTAATTTATTAAATTTAAAAACCATATGTATTAACTGTGATGTTGAATTTACCTATAGTTTAACATCTTGGAAGCAGGGAGACCTTGTTCCGGATTTTTAATATGACATTTTTTAACAGATATCCTGACTTTACAGAGAACGTCAATGAAGCTGGTACCAATCGGCTGAATGCCCGATGGCAGATCCTTATAAAGAACAACGAGGGGCTTATTGCTGGGAAACGTATCTTAGACCTAGGAAGCTTTAACGGACGCTGGACTGCTGCCGCATTGCATTTAGGGGCTAAACATGTTATCGGAATAGAGGGTCGGTTAGACTCTATTAGACGAGCAGAGGAAATGCTAAAACGCAATAAATTCGATTCTAGTTCGTATCGTTTTATTCATTCTGACATTACAATGTGGCTGCGTAATGCAACAGAGCATTTCGACACAATTCTATGCTTGGGTGTGTTCTATCACTTTCATAATCAAACTGAGATATTTGAGCTATTAAAAGGACTCGAGCCTGAGCACATTCTATTAGATACTAAAGTAAACAGAGATACTACCGGAGCAACAGTAAAGTTTAAAACTGAGCACACCTACCATGAATTAAATAGTTCGGAAGAAATGAAGGGAGGCCTAGCGTGGATAGGAATTCCAAATAATCTCTTTATCCATCGGTTAGCAGGGATGATAAACTACAGCGTAATTGACTTAAACTGGGATAATGTAAATTGCCCCGGAACAACGGATTATCAGAAAAAAGATAAAAGGACTTACTTACTTTCGAGATAGTACCGTGGCTCTTATTCCTTTGTAAGTTGATAACTTATTTTGTTTAATTCTATCCTCTGGAGATATAATTAAACATCGATCAGAAGTCCATATTTCGTTCAACTTGCCAACCGATCCTAATGTCTCTGTTGTTACTAGCCTGAACCTGTTGTATGCCGGTGCCAGATATTTGTTTAACATCTCTACATAAGTTTGTTGGCTCTTATCATAAACATAAGCGTTAATAATCGGGCCGCGGTCGGCTATCGGAAACATTGCTTCTATGGAATTGTTTTTCTTAAAATCTGCAAGGGCCGAATTTAATGCTTTAAGCTTATTAATAAAATCATCATACGTTGCTGATTTAGGACGAAGTTCAAATCTTGAAAATAGTCTCTGTATTTCTATATTAAGATCTAATGCATTATCATAATCTCTAAAAGATTCCCATATATCTCCTCTAGGACAAACTCCAATCTTCCCTCCATCTGGAGTTATTAGAATTGATGCTAAATTTTCAAAAGAATGTGATGCTGCAAAACTAGCAAGACTAGAACCAATTAAACTTCTACTTCTTTTAGGAAACTGCTGCCAGCTTTCTAATGTGCTTAACAACCATGTATATTCATTTGTGGTATTTGCTGATTGACGTTCTTCACCTGAGGCATCAACCGATGTAAGAATAGGAAGCTTATGAGAGAAACCTCTAAAGGAAACGGGATCTTTGTACAACTTAAAATAGTTACTATACACAGTTCTCCCAAGCTTTATTGCTTGAGCAACGGTTAACTCTGTTGCATAGTTCTTTCTTTTAATCTCAAATAAACGCATTCAGTATTTATCTGAATTATGTAAAGATTAGTTCCTCTACCTTTTCATATAGCTGGTCGAGCGATGAATTATTGTCGATCTCAAAGTCCATTCTACTGCCGATCCAAGCCGATTCGCTAGGATGAATATTTAAATCGTCGAACATTTTCTTAGATTGACTGTAATAAGGATGGGCATGATTATTAGCTGCAACTGCAAGACTAAACCAGCCCGGGTCGGGACCTCTCATAACTCTACCCACTATACCACCTTGCTTATGAATTGCTATGATCTCGTTAGGAAACCTGCAATCACTAATAACAATATCATCCTCTATTGCTGCTAGCTTGTGTTCTACGCTTGCAATCCAAATGTCATCGTGGAAGTTGCGCCTACAAACTTCTGTACCCCATTGTTGTAATACCCAGCGTGGAGTAAGCTGTGGCATGCGCAATCTATTTGCCCACCACTCATCCACACACTCGCGCCAGGTCCTGGCCTCATCGGTTTTACCCTCAAGTAACTCTCGGTCCCAGCCAAATACTGCGGCAACGGCATCTTTGAGAGTGCCTGCGAAACTTAAACGTGTAAAATTGTGCTGCTCTACTAGATAGTCTGCGGCAGTATCTTTGCCAGACCCGATGAACCCAATCAATCCTATTATCTTCTTCTCTCTCTTCGACATAGTATTAATTATAGTTTAATACTACGCAGAATACAAATCTAGTTCAAATTATAGGCGCGCTGACCTTATCATTTCTACAGTGACTGGATTGGCTGCTTTGATTTGAGTTGCTGGTACATGGCGCTGCCGCTTTAACCATTTTCCTGTTGCCCCAGCTTGTCCAATTGGATCTGCTACGTCTGTGTCCCAAGGATTCTCATCACTAACAAACTCAATAATTGATATGTTTCCTGAACCGAATGTCTTATTGAAATCCCAATCCATTTTACCAGCCCAACGCAGTGCATCGTTCTTGTGCTCAAATGCAAATATACCGCCTTCGCCATAACGCTCACCATCAGGACCACCTTTAACCCAGTTGCTTGTTTGCAATGGGAGGATGCCCTTCTGTTTAATTTTATCTACGTTAGCTGTAGATGTGACGTGATACATTACACCATTGTCGTTCTCAAATAAATCAAACAGTCTCATTTTAAATGCTTACTTTGTAGATATCCCTTTGGCACAATGTCTTGGAAGTCTTCTACGTGGCGCCGAGAATCTGCTAGTCTTTTAAAGCTCTTAATAATTTCTCTTGCTGTGTAAAATGGAAATAGCGACGGGAATACACCGTGGATGAATCCTGCTATTAACGCCCACTGTAGTCTAAAACAATTACCCCAAGCAAATTTTAAATGCTGCATGTACGTTTGTGGGCTTTGTGTTTCCTGGCAATGCGCTATAAAATATTTGTGAAAGAACTCTTTAATCATAATTGGCCCTTAACTACTGTACGCCGTGCTTCTTAAGTAATAGTTCATATGCCTTTGTTTTGTAATATGAGACTTGGCTTTGAGTTAATCCGTTTACCATAGATTGACCGTTAATTAAAACATTCCATTGGTATCCGTCATCCCCACCAATTTGTCTTGCGGTAACGCTTTCTACATTTTTTCTACCGTATTTATTGAATAATTCTTGTCTATCTTTCTGATATTTTATTCTTCTAAATTTGTCTTCTTCTTTCCGGCGGCCCGGAGCGCCAGCTTTCCATTTATCATCTTTAGTTTTATATTTTTGTTCTGCATTCATCGCTGCTGACACCATCGACATAACAGATGCATGGGCTTTATTCGGATCGATATTATTATGAAATTGGAAAATTAATCCTCTGGGCGGGGTGCCCATAGCCCTTCTTGCTAGAGTTTTAAGATTCTTTCCGCCGGTTGTATAAGCATCAATTACTCCAGCTTTTTTAGCATTACCAATAATTTTGCCGGCATAAGAAACACTGGTCGTCATTAACCTTGAAATAACTTGAGCTGGGACACCGCGCGGTTCAGTATTTTTAACTGTTACATACGTTCCTGTATCGGTTGACGTAACTTTAATCTGAAATGGTCCAGGTAACTCTCCCTTTAATGTTTTAATTATTGAATCATCTTCTTTTACTATATCTTTAATTCTCATATCAATTATCCAATAATGAATGACAGCGGTTGTCCGCCGTCGACGTATTTCTGTATATCTTCTTCTAGCTTGTCTAGTGTGGCTTGTGCTTCGCTCTTCAATGCTGCACCGTTAAGTGTGGTGCCGCCTTGAGGACCTGCAATTGATGCAAATTTTTCTCTTGCTTCACCTAAACTGTACTTACACATTGCATAGGCATAGTCCTGAATCCACGGAAATGTCATGTGGTCTTGGAGCAACATAATCTCTGGTTTGTAGTTGTAAACCCAAAGTAAAACGTATTCAGCATCGCCAATCGTGCTACCATCACCGACTTCACCCGATGGGATTTTACGAACGATCGTTAGCTTCTTGTTTGTGCCGTTAAACGTAAAGTTAATGTGGCTACCAAACATACGCATTGCTAGTTCCTGATACTGCGTGAACAGTTCGTAGTTAACTAAACCACCAACACGACCTGCTACTAGCATATAGGTGTTTAAGAAGCCTGCTGCAAATGGCTCGAATTGGCTAGCTGTTGTGCTAGTTGCGCTTCCGATACCACGTCTAAATATTTGTCTAACGCTAATAACTTCTTGCGGTAGGGTGTATTCTTGTTGTTCTTTGTGCAGCTCTAAAAACGCATGACTCTCTTCGGTAGAGTTTTGCGAACGCTGTCTATATTTTAAAAGGGCTTGGTCGATACCCATATCATAATGTTCAGCGTCGAGTTCAACGTCGACCATCTGATCACCTAAACGCAATCGAATATAATTTATAATCTTAGTGCGAAGTTCATCCTTTGATTTGTTTAGTTCTTCAATACTTGCCATGTTACAATCCTGGTACCTTTACTGGATAGTTGAACACAAAGAAGAAGCGCCCGTCATACATATGAAATGTAAAGTCATCGCTGACGCGGTCGGCAATGTACTTATATTTCTTTCCGAATTGAATTGCGGCTGCTTTGATTTTGTTTTCCTCTGATTTGCTTATCCTTAGTCTCCTGGTGTGGCCAAACATATTTTTAGGAGACCTATTATCGGCAGATTGTTGAATAGCATATTCTCCCATAAAGCCGATTCGGACACCTTTTGCATTGTATCCTGTTTCAAGCTTTAATTTGTGGATGTCTAATCCTTTAAAACTGTTTTCCATGTGCTGCTTAAATTGTGCTAGCATTGGATTTCTGTGCGTTGCTTCCTTCACTGGCTGATCTTTCTTTGGACGCAGTGGATACCCTGCGCCGGCGGTCGGTGCTCGCCCTCGACGCTCACGCTCACGTTGGGTCATCTTACCATCGGGAGTGGCACTAGAACGTGCTCTTGTTTCACGCTCACGTTGAGTCATAGGTTGTTCTTTTTTACCACCTGGTCTTTTCCAACCACGTAGATCAGTTTCTTTAACTCGCTTAATTATTTTCTTCTTCTTTCCACCTAACGGGGCCACGACCGCGGCAACTGACCCTGAGGATGTTCCGCCTCCGGTAGCATCTTCTTTGACAACCTCTTTGATTTTCATGTTCTACTCCAATATTAGTTATTTAGCGCGGATCCTGAGAATTTAAGACTAAACAGCATTGCGTTGCTACGTCGTTTAAAGTGAAAAGTTATTGTAGTCAAATCACGATTATTGTGTGCCCAATTCGTCTCAAATCGGTCCTCGCCGGCGTTCTTATAACACCAAGTTAGTTGTCTGTTAAATTCAACAACTGAATTCAATGCTACAGTAACCTTATAAATCTTTTTCTTTGATTTTTTAATTGGCATTATGAAAATTTCAGCGAAAACATAATTGCATCTTTCTCATTAGCGAATTCGTAGGTTGTTGACGTGCTTGCGGTCTCACGTTCCAGGAGGGCGGCTTCACTGGCGTGGTCGAAGCCCCATTCATGCACTCTTACATTTTTAAAACACCAACGAACTTCTATAGTATGGCGATGCGCGCCGCGCCAAGGAGTAACAACTTGGTATCGGTTAATTAACATATCAACTAAACCTCAATGAGAACAAAACTGCGTCGCGCTCGACACTAAAGAGATACTTCACCGAGTCAATAACCGTAAAATGATTATGTCCATTATATTCTAGCTTATGATTTAGTTCATACCAATAATGGCCGCGACTCTTATGTTTAAGCAACCATTCAGCTTGCTCATTCTGTCCCTCTATATCATAAAGGACAACAGTTACCTTAATAGCGTCTGGGTTATCTCGCAGGTAATGAATGCATTTCATGTCAACCAAACCTCAGTGCAAATAGAACTGCGTCTTTCTCATTTACAAATTCATAAGTTAACCTCGGTAGTGAGCTGAAGTCTCCAATGCCCCAATTATGTTTGCCAGCCTGTTTATCACACCAACGAGCTCTCGTTTTATAATTTGTGGGATCCTCGCGTTCAACCGTGCGCTCGACGGTAACTTTGTACGGCATTTCGATTTCATTAATCATATGTTATCTTGCTTATGTCTTTCAAATTGG
>Ga0307380_10006300_pt1 | contig 15614 bp, 13 predicted proteins | sample UN3MG_FD_202239 | JGI IMG/M metagenome (GOLD analysis project Ga0307380, IMG submission 202239) | Soil microbial communities from Risofladan, Vaasa, Finland - UN-3 | ecosystem: Environmental > Terrestrial > Soil > Coastal area > Acid sulfate soil | place: Finland: Risofladan, Vaasa | collected...
TATACTTCTAAGACTAATCTATAAGCCTTTTGCCAAACTATTAAATCTTTAAAACTTTTTGTTTTCAATATATATTCCCTATCAACCTGTATTAATTCAGTATATAATTAAAATGTCTGTTTAAACTCTACGCTGTACGCTAAACGCTATACGCTAATCTTACTCTACGTTCCACGCTAGAAATAGCTAATTAAACCAATAAAACCCAGAATTAACCCCGCTATCCAAAATCTAACAATAATTTTTGGTTCCTTCCAGCCACAGAGTTCAAAATGGTGGTGAATGGGACTCATCTTAAAAATTATTTTACCTCTTAATTTTACCGAAACAACTTGAAGTATCACTGAAAGAGTTTCAATCGCGAATACCCCGCCTATTATCAGTAAAAATAATTCTGTTCTGGTAAATATTGCCACTGAAACAAGTGCGCCACCCAGGGCTAAAGAACCAACATCTCCTAAAAATATTTGAGCCGGGAAAAAATTATAAACCAAAAAGCCGAGAGAAGTAAAAGCAGCTATCAGCGAAAAAATTCCTATTGGTTCTATATTTTGCATGTAGGCAATTAAAGCAAAACTAAACATAGAAATAATTACCAAACCTGCTGCCAGCCCATCCAAGCCATCAGTTAAATTTACCGCATTAACCGAACTAACCATCACCAGAACCACAAAAGGCACAAACATAACTCCTAATTCTATACTTTTTTTTAAAAAAGGAATATAAATTTGTGTGCCTAAATCAGTGTTTTGTTGAACACAATAGGCTATCACTAGAGCAAGAGCAATTTGAAGAAGCAACTTCTGCATAGTAAGAAGGCCCAATGACCGTTTCTTAAGATATTTTATCAAATCATCAGTCAAACCGATAAGTCCGAAGCCGACAGTAATAATTAATGACCACAAAATATATTTATTATAAGGGACGACGAGTAAAACTATTATTATCAAAGTAAGGATAATTATTACTCCTCCCATAGTAGGTGTTCCCATTTTATGTAGATGGAGATCCGGTCCTTCCTGGCGAATTCTCTGTCCCATATTATATTTTTTTAAGTAATTTATAAAAAACGGTAAAGTAATTACCGGGATTAAAAACGAAATCAACATTATTAATGGCCAATAGGTCATTTTTCCTCCTTAGGCAAGATTATTTTTTTTGTATTCTCTTCGCCAAAATTCTAAAATCTCTTCCATTTTCATTTCTCGAGAACCTTTTAATAGGATAAAATCTCCGGGTTTAGTTAGACTTAACAGTTTTTTGGCTAAATTTATCTTCTCATTTTTCTCAAAAGAAAAAACTCTTTCTTCTGTCATCCCCTTTTCTTTGGAAGATTGAGCAATTATCTTTCCTCCCGAGCCTACAGTTATCAGTATATCAATAGATAATTTTGCTACCTTTTCCCCTATTTCCTGGTGGTAAAAATCGGACTTTTCTCCTAATTCCAGCATATCTCCCAGGATAGCTATCTTTCTGTTGTTTTGCGCAACTTCTATTAAAGTTTCTAAAGCACTTTTTACTGATAAAGGACTTGCATTGTAGGAATCATTCAGTATTTTAATGCCCTGGTAAAAATTACTTAATTGCATATGTAAATCTAGTTGTTTGAAAGAAGATAACCCTCTTTCAATTAAATCCAATTCTGTTCCCAAGGCAAAAGCAACCGCAGTAGCAGCAAGGGCATTATAGATATTGTGCCTGCCTAATAAGGGGAAATATATTTCTTTTCTTATATCATTTTGTATTACCAGGGTAAATCTCATTCCTTTATTGCTTACTAACCTGACATTACAAGCCATAATATCACTCATATTTTCAACGCCAAAAGTATATACCTTCTTATTTTTAACAATTTCCAAAGTTTTTGAAAAATAGGGGTCGTCTCTGTTTATTATGGCTATACCGTCTTTTTCTAATGATTGTAATAATTCTGACTTTGCCTTAAAAATATTATCCTTTGAACCTAATAAACCGATATGCGCCTCTCCGATATTAGTAACCACTGCCAAATCGGGGGTAATAAAATTGGTAAGAGCGTTTATTTCACCCAAACCTCTCATTCCCATCTCTGCCACCAATAGCTTATGTGATTTATTGAGCTGCAGCAAGGTAAGGGGGATTCCGATTTCATTATTATAATTTCCAGAGGTTTTTAAAAGGGGGGATTTTTGAGATAAGATATGAGCAATAATTTCTTTGGTAGTGGTTTTTCCATTACTGCCGGTTACACAGATATTAACAGTGTTAAATTTATTCTTATAGTGTCTGGACCAATCCTGCAGAGCAAAAAGAGTATTTTTCACTTCTATGATGATTTTATTTTTATCTATTTGCCCATTCTGTAGTAAAGTACTCGCGTCTTTAAAGACTACTGCCCCAACTGCACCTTTCCTAAAAGCTTCAATAATAAAATCATGCCCATCGAAATTGGATCCAATTATTGCAAAAAACAAATCACCGGGAATTAAAGTTCGGCTATCTATGGAAATTCTGCTTATTAAGCAATCCTGGTCTCCCTGAATTATCTTTCCCGAGACAGCTTTTATCAATTCCCTGATTTTACAATTTTCCAATTTTTTATCTCCCTGTTAATATCTTTTTTACTACTTCTTCATCATTATAATGGATTGCTCTATTATGATAAATCTGTTCATTTTCAGGTCCTTTTCCGGCTATCAATACTATATCCCCTTCTTTGGCTCTTTCCAAAGCATGTTTAATAGCCTTTGCCCGATCAATAACTATGCTATAATCTTTATCTGTTTTCTTAACTCCTCTTTCGATTTGCTGGGCAATTTTCAAAGGGTCTTCACTTTTTGGATTATCAGCGGTTATTACTATGTAATCACTATATGTTCCAATAACTTCTCCTATAATAACCCTTACCTTATTATATTTCTCCCCTCCATGCCCAAATACAGTAATAATATTATGGGTGGTAAGATTACGTAAATTCTGCAATATATTTTCTAATCCATTATAATTGTGAGCAAAATCTATAATAATAGTATAATTCTGACCACATTCAAGCAGCTTATATCTTCCTGGAGCTCCATAAAAATTACTAAAAGCTCCGGAAATTATATTAAGAGGGATGTCCTGAGTAATGGCTGTGGCTATAGCTGCTAAAGCATTATATACATTGTATTTTCCACTAAAATTTAAAAATATCTCAGTATCCCCTATGGGGGTTTTCACTGTAAATGAAGAACCCTTAAGTTCTATTTTTATTTTTCTGGCTCTAACCTCAGCTTCTTTTTTTATTCCGTAGGTAATTAAATTTACCTTATTACAATCTATAAAATCCTTGCCATGCTCTTCATCGATATTAATTACTGCAAATTTTTTAGAAACCTCTTTCTTACTTTTATTTAAGCTTAAAAATAATTTTTTCTTCGCCCTTAAATAATTAGAAAAGTTTTTGTGGATTTCAAAATGTTCGTTACTGATATTGGTAAATATAGCTACATCAAAATCGCATCCTTCTACGCGGGACAATTGCAAGGCATGGGAAGACACTTCCATTACTACATAATCATTCTTTTCTTTAACCATTTCTTTAAGTGTCTTTTGTAAATCTATAGATTCCATGGTGGTCATCTGAGAGGAATTGATATTATCACCGATTATATTTTGAGCGGTGCCCAGAAGTCCTGTTTTAAAACCTGCTTCCTGAAAAATAGCTCTTAACATATAAGTAATGGTAGTTTTACCGTTTGTTCCGGTTATTCCGATTAATTTTAATTTTCGTGAAGGGAAATCGTAAAATTGATTGGCTAAAATAGCTAAGGCTTTACGGCTATCATCTACTTTTATTATGGTAATACCCAGCCTGGGGGGAATTTCTTTTTCCACTACCAGCGCAACGGCTCCACTGCTAACCGCTTCATCGATAAAATTATGTCCATCAAAGGCAAAACCTTTTATACATATAAATAAAAAATCTCTCTTTATTTTCCGAGAGTCGTGATAAATTCCTTTGATATTTAAATTTAAATCACCGTAAATCTTTTTGGCGTCTAAATTTCTTATTAATTCACTCAACTTCATAAAAAATACCTCAAAATTAATTTACCAATTAGCCAATTTACCGATTGACCAATTGAATTTGATTTTGCATTCTTTATTATTTCTATCTACATTTTATCTAATATTTATATTTTGTCTATTTCTTTTTTCTCTTCTTTCCTATCTCTTGTAGGAGTTGGATTTATCCGACCCGAAACTGGTTCAACATTATACGAAATACGAAACCGAGATTGCCGCGCTCCCTGCGGTCGATTGCAATGACATTTCTGTTTTTTTATCCTGACTTCTGGCTTCTATCCTATAAACTTGAAACCCGCGACTTGCAACCTGAAACTCATCACTCATTACTCATCACTTATCACTGTATTTTACTATATACTCGATACTTGATACTAATTTATTCGCACTACTGATTTCTATCTTTTTTTCTTAACTATCATACTAGGTAACCAACTAACTAATTCTCTACGCTAAACGCTATACGCTCCACGCTATTCATTCGTTGGCACCGATAAATAAGGAAGAACCTTGGAAGCAATCTCTTGAAAAACCGGAGCAGCTACTGTCCCACCATAATAACTCCCTTTAGGTTCATCTAACATAATCAAAATAGATATTTTGGGGTTATCTGAGGGGGCATAACCCACAAATGAGGAGGTATATTTGTCTTTAGAATATTTACCGGTAGAAAAATCAAATTTTTGAGCAGTTCCGGTTTTTCCTGCTGCCTGGTATCCTGCAAGCTTAGCCCTTGTACCGGTTCCATCATTCACTGTCTGTTCTAATATCTTGGTCATAGTCAGGGCGGTATCAGCCGATACTACTTGTCTTACCGGTTTTGGCTTAAATATTTTAATTTTATCTTGCGCTGAGTCTATTATTTCCTTCACTATCATCGGTTTCATCAAAGTTCCTCTATTGGCTATTGCTGATACTGCCATTATCAATTGAATTGGAGTTACAGAAATTTCCTGACCTATGGACAGAGATGCCAAAGATATTTTTGACCAATCATTTGTGCTTCTTACTAAGCCATTTATTTCTCCGGGTAAATTTATTTCAGTTAGTGTCCCAAACCCGAATCTTCTAATTGACTTTTCAAAAACTTTTTCATCTAACCTAGTTCCAGTTTGTATTACTCCTATATTGCAAGAGTTCTTTACAATATCGGTAAGATTTTGAGAACCATGTATGTAGAGATCGTGAAAAACAGTTCCATTATATTTTGTCGTCCCATCACAATAAAATTTATCATTTAAACTGCATACTTTTTCTTCCAGAGCGGTAGCTATAGTGATAACTTTAAAGGTCGATCCCGGCTCATAGGCATCAGTTACTCCCCTATTTCTCCAAAGATCGCGAGGATATTTATCAAAATAATTGGGGTCATAGGAAGGTTTTATGGCTATTGCTAAAATTTCCCCGGTTTTAGGCTCTACTACAATAGCAATTCCTGCTTTGGCTTTAGATTCTTTAAAAGCTTTGTCCAAAGCTTCTTCAGTGATATATTGGATCACTTCATCAATAGTTAACACAATTGAATAACCGTCCTGGTGAGCAGTTGGTTCTTTAATACTTAGAGGTACTTTCCCTCCTATAGCATCTCTTTCTAAAATTGCTAAACCAGGTGTGCCTTTCAGCTCTTTATCAAAAAATGATTCTAAACCTTCCAGGCCTTGATTATCTATTCCCACAAATCCCATTAAATTAGAAGCCAAGTAATTCTTAGGGTAATATCTTTTGTCCTCATCTAAGAAATCAAATCCCTCTAAATTTAGTTTTTTAATCTCTGCAACTTCTGTGTCATTTAATTTCCTCTTTATCCACACGAAAGATTTTTTTTGATTCAATTTTTCCAGTACATCTTTTGTTTTTAAATTCAAAATTGAGGATATTTTTTGGGCAATTTCTTGAGGGTTTTCAACTTTGGGGGGAATAGCAAATAAAGATTTGACATCAATATTAACGGCTAATTTTTTATAATTTCTATCATAAATATTACCTCGTTCTCCTTCAATAGAAAAAGAAGTGAGGTGTTCTTGTTTGGCAATTTCTTTAAATTTACTACTCTGAACGACCTGAATGTTATATAACCTATAAATTAATGAAAAATAAAGAATTATGAATACTATAAGTAAAAAAATAATACGTTCTTTTTTTTCTTTGGAAAGCAACAATTATTTCCGCCCTCTTTAACTTAATCTGCTACAAGTATATTATTTTAATACCCCTAAAATCAAGTCATTTATATCCTTTAAGTCAAAACTAGCCCAAAAATTCTTTTCTATTTCATAATTGTTGCTGATCATTCCCATATCATTTCCGGAGCTAATCTCGGGAGCGAGTTTTAAGGCAATAAATTTAACTTCTTTTGGCCTAATCATTCCTAAATGATTACAAGCAATTTTTTCAATTCTATCTAAAGCAGAAAGAGTCTCTGCAGTAAATTCAAGTATTTTATTTTCTTCCTCTAAGGCTGTTTTTTCATTTTCTAACATTATTAATTTGTATCCCAACTCGGTTAGTACAATATTATTGGAAATATAATAAATTACTACAAAAGTGATAAAAATTACTAATAGTAAAAATGACACAAAAACAAACAAGCCATTCTTATTTTCGTAATTAACAGTAGTGATAGCGCTATTCCCTCTCATATTTTATCGCCCCTTTACTTTCGTTGATAGTGAATGGTTGTTAACATAAGCAACTAACTAATGAATTAAAATACAGATATTGTTTTCTCTGCCACTCTCAATTTAGCGCTTCTTGCCTTAGGATTTTCCCTTACTTCCTCCGAAGCAGGTCCAATTGGTTTTTTGGTTATAATCTTCAATCCATAATTCCCCTGGTCCTTGCCTTCCCTCTCTACTTTTTTGAATAAGTGTTTAACTATTCTATCTTCCAGTGAATGATAAGAAATAACACATATCCTTCCCTCATTCTCTAACGCCCTAATAGCCTGATCCAGCCCCTTTTCTAATGCTTTAAGCTCCTGGTTTACTTCAATCCTGATAGCCTGAAATATTCTGGTGGCGGGATGAATTCTCCAAGTGTGCCTCTTTTTAGTTCTAGGAAGAGATCTTACTACTAAATCGGCTAACTGCTTGGTTGTAGTAATAGTTTCCCTTTTTCGTTCTGCTATAATTAAGCGGGCAATCCTCTTGGAAAACCGTTCTTCTCCATATTTTTCAAATATTTCAGCCAAATCTTTTTCGGGATAACTATTAATCAAAATATCAGCTTTAAATTCTTGAGTTAAATCCATCCGCATATCCAAATAACTATCTTCTTTAAAACTAAATCCTCGTTCTTTCTTTTTTAATTGGTGGGAGGACACTCCCAAATCAAAGACTATCCCCGAAACTGTTTCAATTTTTAAATCTGATAAAATTCCTTCTAAATTTTTGAAATTACCTTTAACTAATTTTGTTTTATCAATATAACTTCTTAGTTCTTCTTTTGCTGTTTCAATTGCCTCTATATCCTGGTCGATACCGATCAATGAACCTTGGGGATAAATTTTTTCCAAAATTGCTTTGGAGTGCCCTCCACCCCCTAAAGTGCAATCGATATAAACACCTCCTTTCTTTAAGTTCAGATAATTTAAGATCTCTTTTGTTAACACAGGAATGTGAAAGAAATTTGCCATAGATTACCCTTCTTGTTCGTATATTCTTTCGGCAATATCTTCGTATGAACTTTCAACTTCTTTAAAATATTTTTGCCATATATCTTTACTCCAGATCTCTATCCTGTCTAAAACTCCGATAACCATAATTTCTTTATTGATTTGAGCGTAATCCCTCAAATATTTCATGATAATGACTCTGCCCTGTTTGTCCATGGTGCAATCGGTAGCCCGGGAAAATAGTATTCTCTTAAATGCCCGGGCATCTCTCTGCCCTAAGGGGAGCAGCTTCATTTTTTCAGATAAATTTTTCCATTCTTCCAGAGGATATACAAAAAGGCAAGTATCAAGACCGAAAGTGATAATAAAATTATCACCTAAAGATTCCCGGTATTTCGCCGGAACAATCAATCTTCCCTTTTCATCGATAGCGTGCTCATACTGCCCTAAAAACATAAAGTCTCCTTTATTTTTATCCTCCACTTTACTCCACTTTTCTCCACTGTATATACTATACTACATCCTTTTGAAAAATCCTCTTTTTTTTTGAAAATAATTTGATTTTTTTTAATAAAATTAGAAAAACCACATATTTAGCGTATTTTCTATAATAGATACACTATTTCTCAGTGTATTTTTGAGGAAAATAGAAGGACAGACTTAAAAACTGGCTTTTGGAAGGAGCATTTTTAAAGTAAAAAGAATAAAAAAAGGACATACAATAAAATATTTTTTACCGTATGTCCTTATATCTATTTATTTTGATAAGTAGACCGTATAAGCCGAGTTCTGTCCCCTTATAAATTAGTCGTTAGTGAATAGTTATTAGTTTAAAAAGCAAAATGCAAATTAGTTAGTTGATTATTATCTGGTTAACTAGTTTAATACTAATAATTTATTAACCAATTAACCAGCTAAAGTAACTAACTAACGAATTAATTATAAGGGTGGTAATCATCTATCTAGGATGTAAGTTACCTTACACCTCTTGCGACCTACCCGAAGATTCAGCGGGCCACCACAGCTCTTCCTATTTGGTCTTGCTCCGAGTGGGGTTTGCTAAGCTTGTTAGTCACCTAACAACTGGTAGGCTCTTGCCCTGCCTTTTCACCATTGCCGAGCACTCAATCTTGAGTGATCGGCTGTGTATTTTCTGTAGCACTTTCCTTAAGGTTGCCCTCACTGGGGGTTACCCAGCACTCTGCCCTGTGGAGCTCGGACTTTCCTCGGAAGAAATATTATTTCTTCCGCGATTACCTGATCTACTTATCAAATATTCTTTTTTCAACTTCAAAATATCATTTTAATCTAATAAAGTCAATTAGTTTAAAAGAAAGTATCAAGTATATAGTATCGAGTATCGAGTTAAGAAAGAGAAAGAAAAAGTAGCATTCTTCTTTCTATCAATTATCCCACTAAAGCTCACACCAACAGTGAACCCTCCCAGATTAGAATTCGGCTGCAATTGGGACAACTTATTATCTTTCGATTCTTTTGTAATTGATAAATAACATCACTGGGAAGGTCAAGATAACAGCCAGGGCATATAGGACCATCAACTTCTATAATGGCCTTTCCACCTTTCTCTTTTCTTAAAAGTTCATATTCTTTTAAAAGATGGCTATCGTTTATTTTACTTAATATCTCTCCCCTTTTGATATTTAATGAATTCATATTCTTTTTAATTACTAACATTGCTAAATCTATTTCCTCTTGACACTTTTTGAACTCTTTTTCTTTGTCTTTCAAATCTTCATCGAAATTATAAATTGATTTATTAAGATCTTCCATTACTTCCATTAAGTCTAATACTTCTTCTTCAATGCCATCTTTTTCTTCTTTATAGGTAGCTATTACCTTTTGTATTTGTTTAAGTTCCCTGATATCAGATATCTTTCCTCCGTATAGATCTCCCTGATGTTTGTCAATTTTATTAGATTTTTCAGCCAAGTCTAATTCTTTTCTTTTAAATTTAATCTGCAAATTCTTATAATCTTCGTGTCTATTTTTTAAACTATCTTTCAGCTCCTGGATTTTCTTGGTAATCCCTTCTATTTTTAAGGGTAAGCTTCTCTTCTTTTTCTCTTCTTCATCGATATCAATATCGATTTTCTGTAATTCTAAAAGTATATAATACTGTTCTTCTTCCAATAACTTATTCCTCCTTCCTTCATAGTTGTAAAGCCCATTAAAACAAAAAAACCTTACTTCTTACATAGAAGAAGTAAGGTTTTAATAAAATCCTGGCATTTTTATAATTTCATGCTTTTCCATAAATTCCACACCACCTGCGTTATTAATAATATTTATAATTATCAATTTTCTGGTGGGCCCACCTGGATTCGAACCAGGGACCGACCGGTTATGAGCCGGTTGCTCTGCCAGCTGAGCTATGGGCCCGTTAGCCAACATTATCTTCGTTAAAAGTATATCAGATATGTTTATAAAGTCAAGAAAAATTCGTATTGCGATATCGCGTATTGCTTATCGCGCAAATAGAAAGAAAAAACTCAGGAAAAGATATTATAAGCGATAGAATGTTCAATGTTTATTAAAATTATTTTAGATGCGGGCTCTTTAGCTGTCCACAAGCAGCAGAGATATCGTCACCTTTTGATATTCTTATAGTTGTTGGAATCCCCTTAGTTATCAATTTACTTTTAAAAGATTTAACCTGGGGAGCAGCGGTCGCCTGAAGCAAAGAACCGGGAACAGGGTTAAAAGAAATTAGATTTACTTTGGAATTAAAACCACTAATTAGTGTAGCTAATTTATCGGCATAGTTCAGGGAATCATTCACTCCTTTAATTAAAATGTATTCAAAGGTAATTTGCCTGTTAGTTTTATCCGCATAATTCTTGCAGGATTCTATCAGTTCAGGTAATGGATAAATATTGTTTACCGGCATTAGATAAGACCTTAATTTGTTTTCCGGAGCATGTAGGGAAACCGATAACTCAATCTGCCAATTACGCTCTTGTAATCTTTTTATAGCTGGAATTATCCCACAGGTAGAGACAGTGATCTTTCTTGCTCCAATGTTAAATGTATCTTTAGAGTTTAATATACAAATAGTTTTTGCAATATTATCATAATTATCTAAAGGTTCTCCGATACCCATAAATACAATATTTTTGGGATTTGACTTCATTTTCTTCTTAACGAATAAAACTTGATTTATAATCTCGCTAACTGTAAGGTTCCTGGTAAAACCCTTTTTGCCGCTTTCACAAAACAAACAGTTATATTTACAGCCAATTTGGGAGGATATGCATTCGGTAACTCTCTTATCGGAAAAAATAAGGACACTTTCTATTAAATTTTCATCTTCCAACTTAAATAAATATTTCTCGGTTTGGTCTTTCGATTTAACAAATTTAACTAAATTTACCTTACTAATATAATAATTTTCTTGAAGTAAATCTCTAAGCGATGACGGGAGATTCAGCATATCCCTGAAATCTTCTATGCCCTTCCTGTAAAGTAAATCAAATAATTGAGTTGCTCTATATTTTTGTTCACCTAAATACTTAACTTCCTCTTGTAATTCATTTAAGGTAAAGTTTTTAATATCTTTCTTTTGCATAACATTAACCAAATCTCTATATTTTATTTTTTTATTTCCCCTCTAATATTTTCAGCAAATTTTTTTGCTTTTTTATCTATCCCCTGGATATTCTTTACAGATTCGGGGTCATTAGCTGTTGCGGTCAAAGCAAAATAAGGAGGCAACCGAAATCCTTTGTTAATATTTAAAGTTCCGATTACCTGTTTAACCACACAATCGCTCCCTGAATTACCGGAAACCACAATGGAAAATATAGTTTTATTTCTAAATTTCATCCTCTTGTAAAGCACAGTCATTCTATTTATAACTGCCATAAGCTTTGCGGATATTGCGTCATTATAATTAGGACATAACCAGATTATACAATCAGCCCCTTCTATCGCAGGGAGAATTTCTTTTACCATAATACCCCCATAAAAACAGTTTTTTTCTTCACTATAATGGATACAGGTTTTATAAGAACATCCTCTGCAGTCTACTACAGTTCCATTTTCTACATGGAGCTCCTCTATATCTTCTCCTTTAAGATTTTCTTTTACCATTCTCCAAAGCATAAGAGTATTGGAAGTCTTAAACAAACTCGAATGCAACACGAGTATCTTCGGTCTGTCAATTAATTTTAAATTCTCCCCTGCTATTTTTTTTACTAATTCTTTGGATTGTTTTTTATAAATCTCTATAAGTGGCAGTTTAAAAGTTTTTTGCCAGGTAAGAAAATTGCTGAGATTGTAAGTAGCTTCCACCACTGGATGACCGTGGAATCTGCAGCCCATCTGGTTGGCTAAAAAAATTATTTTTTGAGCGGCACTCTTGGTATACAATTCGCTAGAACTCCGGATTATAATTACAGCTCTTGAACCTAAAAGTGAATCATCTCCTTTTTCCTTTAATTTTAGAAGCATTTCAAATAAAGGAATATTAAATCCGCATTCATCTAATTCAATAGCAAATATAATCTTTTTATTTCGTAAATCAACAGGGAAATCCTGAATAGTTTTTAAAATTGTCAATTGATAATTTTCTGTGGCTATTTTGACAACCTCAACAAAACTGTCCGATATTTTTCCCGGCATAATTAAATAAATCGTTTCCATAAAATAATTTCCTCTATCGGTAATTAATTATAAAATATTACCTAATTCCTGATAACTTCTTTTAATTTTTTCCGTTAAAATAACCGGGAGGTCTAATCTTTCAATTTCGGTTCCTGATTTAAGCAACCTATTTTTCGCTCCCATAAATACTCCCCCCATAAAAGTTGCACTATAATGCCATTTTCCATTCATGGTAGCAATAAGAGGATAGCTCCCGGAAGATAAAGCCGGGGCTACATAAGGCTTAAAACCGGTCTCCCTCACTTCTAAGTTTGCTTTTATGGTTTGCTCAGTAAGCATCTCTGATAAATTTTCATCATACTTTTTTAAGCTATTGACAATTACCAAACCCTGTCCATGAGGACCAAAGGCTCTGCCTTCTCGATTATATTTAGCAGTTTCAGTATTTTGTTTTGAATAATAGACTGCCCGGGCATACATCACCCCTAATCCATACCCTCTTATCTGATCTGCTGCTAATCCTTTAAAATCAAACTCTCCGCTTATGTCTTTATTGCTGGCTAGAAAAACAACTTTGCACAATAAGTCTACCGGATCTGAGATAATAGCAAATATCCCCTTAAACGATTTTTCCCGGGCTTTTCGGGCATAATCAGAGATTATCTTAGAATTTCCTTCAAATTGTTTCATTCTTACATCTTCCCGTTCTTCTCCCAAAGAAGGAACTCCTGTTGTTGCACAAAATACAAACATTTCACAATCAAAAATATTTTCTTCTCCTAACTGGTAAACCTCAGGAAATTTGTTAGCAGTAAAAGGACAAAATAACTGATTTGCTTCTAACTCCCATCTCTTTATTGAGTTTACATTTTTATCATATATTCCGATAGATTCAATATATCTTCTCCCCAATAATCTTAAACCGGTAAGGAGGATACCTCCTACATCACCCAATCCTACAATATTAACTTTCCACCGTGAAGGGAATTTATAATTTAATGCCTCCTGCCAGTTAGGGTATCCTGTATTAAGCGAACTCACTTTTTTTTCTTTTATTCTTTCCATAAGCCATGAGGATAAATTATAATTAATCTTCTTGGATTTCTGTAGTAGGTGGATGCCTTCTTCTTTTAAAAAGATTAGTGATGGATCGGAAATGCAAAAATTTCTTCTTGATTTTAGAGGGTTTGCCTGTTTAAGTACATAAATTATTTCTTTGCTCTCTTCAGCTTCGCTTTCAGATATTTTATTTAATTCATTGTGCTCCGATTGGGAAATTAATACTTTATCTTTTAGTTTATAGAAGAACATCTTTAATTTTTCTCCCTCGCCCTAACCCTCTCCCTCCAGGGGAGAGGCATGCGGGCTTGATAAATCAAGCCCCTACATCAAATCTCTAATTATTCAATATTTTTACTGATTTTTTATGGGCGTATGCAATACGCCCATACTTTTTTAACCCGCGACTTGCAACCTGAAACTCATCACTCATTACTCATCACTTATCACTGTATTTTACTATATACTCGATACGCGATACGATTATATTCTGTCTTCTGTATTCTTAGTTCTTCTTTCTTTACTATATACGAAATACGATATACGATATACGATATACTAACTTGGCCTCACATTCCCCTGTCTGCCATTACTTTAATACGCTGTAAAAGTTCAAGGCTATTTCTTAAATAATGAGAGGGACTAAGATTCAGATTATAATCCATATCTTCTCCCTGATCAGGATATCGGGGATAAATAATTACTTCTCCTAAATGGTCTAAAGTTAATTTTCTTTGTTGAATTACTTGGTATTCGTTTTCCAAGGCTTCTAATATGGTTAAAGCATTTTCAATGCAAACCTCAGAAAAATTATAAATTGTTTTTGCAGGAACATTTTTAATAAATGAAGGGAAAGTATAGGGTAGTATCTGACTGATAGATCTAACTAAATTTCCCTGAGTTCTTATCTTTCTCATTAATGCATCTCCACCAATAAAAGGATACAATTCGCTTTCATTAAACCAAAGCCTGAGATTGGGGATAAAATGAGCACAATCTGCATCTCTATTCAATGTAGCTGCTATCTCTTTCCCGCTGCCGGATAGTGCTCCAACAATTATTTTTTTAACCCTGATATCATATTTTTTAAATAAAGGCTCGATAGTCTTTATTCTATACCCTTTATGTAAATAGTCATCAATAAGAATTACGGGCATATCAAATGATCGAATCATCTTAACCTGATTTTCCAGGCTCATATAATTGGCGAAAGCACCGATCCTAAAACTTTTCATATCAGAATCAAATATTTTTTCAGTATGAAGAGATTTAGTTACCGTATTGGGTACTACCATCTTATGCAATATCTTTCCGAAAGGTATACACATTGATCCTCCTAAAAGTCGAGGGGTTAACAGCGTTGTCGAAACATTGTTTATCTTGCAAATTTTCTTTACGATAGTCTGGTTAATCAAATTTATATTAAATGGTAAAACTATATTCCCGGGATAAAAAGTAGTAAATGATTTTAATAATCTCTTTCGAGATGCAATAACGGATTTTTTAATGTTTAAATTTTGGCAAAAAGGTTCCTTTATAATTGATTCGGTATCCAGATTGATTATGCAGGGTTTACTAATATCCACTACAAATACCGGATTGTCTTTATTGCTGAAGGGTAAGCGATAGAAACCCATAAGTTCTAAATTCTCGTTTAAAGAAGCTAACGGATAATTATTAAATATATTTCTAAATATCATATAATTGTAATCTTTCTCTATACAAAAGGAAAGAGTTTCGGTAAGGATAGCCTGTTCAAGATTTTCAAGTTCCGATTTATTTTCTATGTCACTTATGGTAAAAATACCATCAATAACTATAGTGCGGCCAACTGCATTTTCCCGAATATACTCGGATATCAAGTTGTCCTTAAACTCCTGGAAAAGAATGTTTGAACGAACCCAATGAAATGCTGAAAAACCCAATATCATTCCATTGTGACGAACATCACGTAATAGCAAAATTTTCGGATTTACTTTGCAGGTAAACTCGGTCAACTTTTTAGATACTTCATTTTGATCATGTTTAGAAAGTATTTTCTGGAAAAGTTCTTCTATTAAATTCGGGGTAATATTTTCAACTATCTGTATATCAATAGAGATAGTTTGCATTACGCTCTTATATTGTGGTTCTCTTTGGTACAAACCATTTTCGTAAATATATTTCTGAGCCAAAGGATCAATAAGTCTGGAAATATCTCTGTTTTCATCAATATTGCTTCTTATTTGGCTCGAACTTATTTCTTCATAACAATGGGTAAGATTAAGTTTTA
>Ga0307380_10006301_pt1 | contig 15612 bp, 16 predicted proteins | sample UN3MG_FD_202239 | JGI IMG/M metagenome (GOLD analysis project Ga0307380, IMG submission 202239) | Soil microbial communities from Risofladan, Vaasa, Finland - UN-3 | ecosystem: Environmental > Terrestrial > Soil > Coastal area > Acid sulfate soil | place: Finland: Risofladan, Vaasa | collected...
ACTTAAGAAACCTTCACTCCGTGTAAGCTGGAAGTTTATCTTGAGTTTCGCGGTAATACCGTTTCGTATGGCATCAACAGTATCGTACGAGATGGACCCTTGAAGAGAGAAGAAGACGTTGATCTGCCCGTCTGAAACCGTGTTCCTTTGGAACTGAATTGTGAGGTTTTCGGCACAGGCACCGCCTGCGCCTAAAAGAACAAGGAGAATGACTGTTACTATAGTTGCTGTCTTTCTTTTCATCTTCATTCGTCGAATCGAAACTTGTACTCCACGCTCATAATATCCTGGCCGAGAGAAAAATCAAACCCCTCCTCACTCCGGTGATAGAAGTATCTTCGGTTGTAGTTGTTTGCCGAGTTTACTGCGTCAATTACATTGTAGAACCTGAGTGTCAGAGACCCGGCAAAGTACAGAAGGGTTATAATCTTTGTTCCCGAGTCGAATGAATCCCAGCTTATATTGATTATTTCCCCGCTGCTCGGCGCATACTTGCTGTTAATATGGCTGATGAGGAGTATCAGAGCGACCTTATCAACAAGATCGGCCGCGATGAAGATCGAACCCTTCGTATACTCATTGCAATACATCTGGCCCGTCCCCATCATTAGCCAGGAGAGAAGTCCGGCCACAAATGGGTCCTTTTCTGTAGGGTATATTCTCACAGGTGCGTCTGGAACCTCCTCCTGGGCAAAACCGGCCCACGACGAGAAGAATACTATCAGTATGACAACGGTTATGATATAGATTGCTGTCCTGCTCATAGAACCATCCTGAAAAGAGTATTTTAGAACCTTCCCTGTAACCCCAGGATAACGCTCTCGCCTTCAATATCGTACTGGAAGTTTGTATAGAGCTCTTCCCCAAATGCCTTATTGTAGCTGCGGGTCGTGTTGACGGCATCGATCACATTGACGATGTGGACCACGGCGAGAGCTATACCGAGTGCGAGGGCCACCCTCTGTTCGTTGCTCTCGAAGATATTGTCCTTTGACTTCAGATTCACCCCGACCCCCATGTTCCCGGTCACATCGAGCTTCAGCTCGACAAATGGCATAACCGCAGCAACGAGAAGAGAGTTCTCCACGACCCAGAAAAGCGCCCCCTTGATTATTGAACCGGAGTACATCTGTCCGAGTCCCGGAATATACCAGGAGAGGGCCGCTGCAAGGATAGGGTCCTTCCTCACGTACGTCTCGCCTTCTATGCTGAAACAAAGAGCCGGCACAGTGAATAACAGAAGTGTCAAGATAACCGCTACTGTTCTTTTCATGACTTGACCTCACTGTCAATATCTGATTCTAAAAGTCTTACAAGGGCCTCCATCGCCTCCTCTTCATCTTCACCGTCGGCGATGACCTTGACCTTCGTACCAAAAGCGGCAGCGAGCATCATCACACCCATTATGCTCTTCGCATTCACCTTGTCGTCATCCTTTTCGAGGAAAATATCAGACTTGAAACCGTTCGCCTTCTGCACGATGATTGCTGCAGGCCTCGCATGAAGCCCCGATTCGTTTTGTATAGTTAGTTCCCTTTCTACCATACACTAACCCCTATTTCTCACAAAACTCTGTAAATGATTGGACATAGGGGGTTCAATCCCCGTTTCTCATGACCAATAGCAAACTGTAAGTAACGGGGGTTTAATCCCCATTCCTTATGTGCAATCGTAATAGGAAGGTCAATACCCATTCCTTTACGAAGGAATGGGTATTTAAGCGCTTTTCTCACTGTAACATGAAAATATAAACTACTTTCATATCATCACTAAGCTCCGTTGATATGCAATCTGATTGCATAGCAATCTTTGAGAAAACCGCACTAACCCGCCAAACATTATTTCGTGATGAAACTATGCTATAGTAAAAAAGGCTTTTCAGCAAGTTAAAAAATCTAACGGTTGGACTTGGGGTCGTTGGGTATGAACTTCCCTGTTTTCATAAGGGGAGAGGACTACTCCTTACTGTTCTTATGCTTCTCTTCCTGAATTCTCTTATAAAGCTGCCTCTCGAAATCCTTCGCCGAGTCGTATCCCATCTTGAGAAGCCTGTAGTTCATGGCTGCCGTTTCCATAAGAATCGGGATATTTCTCCCCGGTTTGACCGGAATCGTAAAGAGCGGGACCTCAACGCCGAGTATCGTATAAGCAGACTTCTCGAGGCCGAGACGGTCATACTCACCCTTTGCATCCCATTCCACGAGGCTGATAACGAGCTGGACCTGCTTTTGGTCCCTTATGCCGCGGACACCGAAGAGGTGGTTGATATTGAGAATACCGAGGCCCCTGATCTCCATGTGATGCTGTATGATCTTTGCACCGCTCCCTATGAGGAGTGTATCTGCTATGGATCGTATCTCCACGATATCGTCGGCTACGAGACGGTGCCCCCGCTCGATGAGCTCGAGCGCGCACTCACTCTTGCCTACTCCGCTCTTGCCTACGATGAGGATTCCTACTCCGAAAACCTCGACGAGCACCCCATGAACGCTCGTCCTCGGTGCAAACTCGTCCTCGAGAATCTTCGTAAGCCTCGTGGTAAGGATATTGGTAGGGAGGGAAGAAACGAGCACAGGAATAGTCGCTTTATCCGCAAGCTCTATAAAGATGGACGGCGGCTCGTTACCGTGTGAGAAGAGACAGCACGTGACTGGGTAGTTAAAAAATCTGTAAAGGTTGTCAAGCTTGTCGTCTTCCAGGAGGGTCTTTAGATAGAAGTACTCACCGCGTCCGAATATCTGGATCTTTTCGTAGTCAAAGTAGTCGTAATCTCCTGCGAGGGTTAAACCAGGCCGGTTGATATCGTATGTCGAGATTTCCTTCTGAAGCGTCTCATCATTTGTTACGACACGAAGATGAAGGAGGTCCTCAGCCTCATGTCCGAGCTGCAGAAGCCTCTCGATTGTAATACACTTGCCGTTCTCCGGAATATCCATCATTCTCCCTCTTGTTCTGAGTGTCACCTGCGGTGTCACCGCAGGTGAGCTGTCAGGAAGTTGACTCCTCAAGTTTGTTCGTTCCAGCCGCCACCTCGCTCTCCTTCAGCGGTATCACCCTCTTGTTGATAATCTTATCCCTGTACCTGTGAAGTTTCTCCTCTATCTTATCAAAGAGGAGATCGAGCACACCAAACACATCCTCTAATTTTGCGAAGATGTGGATAATCTTTCGCTTCACATTTATATTCACCTCGGCAAAGTAAATGTGTCTCTCCCTTTTGAGTATCAGTTTGAAATCATATACATAATCGATATAGTGATCGAGCTTCTTCATATTTTTTTCTATATAGGCCCTGATCTGAGGGGTGATCTTCACTTTTCTACCGGTGATTGAGACGTTCATAATATCCTCCTGAGGTTTGATGGCAGAATATTGAGTTCCTTTCTGTACTTTGCTACGGTTCTCCTCGCAATCATTATTCCTCTCTGGGAGAGAAGCTCGGCGATCTTCTGATCGCTGAGCTGCCGCTTCGACTTTTCGTCCAGCACAATATCCTTTATCATCTCTTTTACACTCGTTGAAGAGTACTCCCTGCTTCCGTAGGCGGGAATTGTATTGGAGAAGAAATATTTCAGCTGAAATACACCGAACGGGGTCTGCACGTACTTTGAGGAGGTTATCCTCGAAATCGTCGATTCATGAAGATCCAGCTTGCCTGCAATGTCTTTGAGAACCAGCGGTTTGAGGTACTTTGGCCCGTTCCTGAAGAAATCCATCTGTTCTTCAAGGATGGCCTTTGTCACCCGAACCAGTGTACTCTCCCGCTGTTCTACCCAGTAAATGAAGTTCTTTGCCCTCTGTACCTTTTCTGCTACGAATCCCTTGACACGTTTGTCGCTGCTCCTCCTTCTCCTTAGGTTTTCGAAATAGCTGTTTACCCTGAGCTTCGGTATAAACGCGTTGTTCGATTCTACCTCGAACCCCTCTTCCTTCTCTTCAATGATAACATCCGGGATGATATACTTTATCTCTCCAGAGTAAAACTGCCGTCCGGGATACGGCTCCAAGCTCGAAATGACGGAGAACGCCTCCTTCACCTTTGAGACCGGGACCTTGAGCTTCTTTGATATCTCCTCGAGCTTTCTCAGCTTTATTTCATTGAGAAAATCCGTTACGATACGCTCGGCAAGAGGATAGCTTCCCTTTGACCTCAGCTGCAGAACGAGGCACTCCGAAATATCTCTCGCTCCCACTCCGGGAGGATCGAGACCCTGTATTACCCGCAGAGCTCTCTCGAACTCCGGCGCGGACAACCCGCCTTCCATGGACATCGGATTATCCTTGATGATATCCTCGAGCGGCACCGAAAGATACCCCATCACATCTATATAGCCGACGAGGATCTCACAGACCCTCATCTCTTCTTCTGATATTGACAAAAGCCTGGTCTGCCATAAAAGATATTCCCTGAGGGTCCCCTCCCGAGATACGGTACCCTCTATGAACTCTCTCTTCTTATCCGCCGCAGACGGAACTTCGCTGTGGGAGTAGTCCTTACTATCGTATTGGTATTCTCCCTCGTATGCTTCAGAGACTTCGCTCTTATCATAAAACTCCTCTTCTACCGTATCAGAACTCTCGTTTTCAGTGTCTGACCCGGACTCCTGGACTTCAGGCCCTCGTTCCAGATCACTCTCGTCTATTTCGAGCGCCGGATTCTCCTCCAGTTCCTGCTCTATGCGCTCCGTGAGCTCGATGTTGGAGAGCTGCAGCAGCTTGATAGCCTGCTGGAGCTGCGGTGTCATCACGAGTTTTTGAGTCTGTCTGAGGTGAATTTCAGGTTTTATTTCCAAGGATCACTCTCCATGCTGATCTTCCGGCTTCCGTCATATCGTAAAGTTGAGACCGAGATAGATACGTTTGGCCTCCTCGTTGTTAACAAGATCCTCGCTTGACCCTGAAACGAGTATTTCCCCCTCATTCATAATATAAGCCCTATCTGTGATTCGTAAAGTCTCTCTTACGTTGTGGTCGGTAATAAGGATGCCGAGGCCCTTGTCTTTCAGCTGCCCTATGATGCCCTGGATGTCGAACACAGCAATAGGGTCGACTCCGGCAAACGGCTCATCCAGCAGGAGAAACTTCGGCTCGGTTGCAAGTGCACGTGCGATCTCTGTTCTCCTGCGTTCCCCGCCGGACAGGGTGTATGCCTTCTGCTTCCTTACATGGGCTATCCCGAGGTCGTCGATGAGGCAGTCCATCTTTTTCTTTCTTTCTTTACTGCTGAGAGATGTGTTTTCCAGTATCGCCATGATGTTCTGCTCCACCGTGAGCTTCTTGAAAACAGAGGACTCCTGAGCGAGATACCCGATACCCATCAGCGCGCGCCTGAACATAGGAACGTGCGTTATATCTTCTTCATTGAGCCGTATCGTCCCTTCGTCCGCCTTGATAAATCCCACGATCATATAGAACGACGTGGTCTTTCCCGCCCCGTTAGGACCGAGCAGCCCCACCACCTCGCCTTCATGGATGTTGAAGCTGATGTCCTTAACGACCCTGCGTTTTTTAAAGATCTTCACAAGATTGGAAACCGAGATTATATTCATATCAGAGATCCCTCTTCGCCTTTTTCGGGGGGCTGAAAATTCCCTTCACCTCTTTGAAGAACACGACCCTGTCGGTGTTTACGTCATAATCGAGGTTGTTGCAGTACACGTATTTATCTGTGTCCCATACTACGACATCGCCCTCCGCCTCGAGAACCTTCCCGGTCCTTCTGTATCGAACGACCGATGCTCGAATGGAATAGGATCCGTTCAACATGAATGTATTGCCGATGAGTACGAAAAGGTCGCCATCCCGGAAGTATCTCATCATATCAGACCGAATAACGAGGGTATTTTCCTCCTTCTCTCCTGCACCCTCAATATATAAAGCCCTCCCCTGAAATGTAACATCCTCCGATGAGAGAGAGTATGTAATCTCATCACAGCGGATACTGTCTTTCGACTCGATATGCTCTGCATGGGTTTCTCCTCGAAAAAGTGCGGTATCGTCGTTTACGTGCAGCGAGGCTGCAGTAATGACATACGTTCCATCATTGTAGCGTACATCATCTAAAAAGCGGTATCCTTCTTCCTTCCGCGATTCGATTCTCTGTGCGTTTATCCTCCTCTTCTCATCACTGTAAACCGCATCTCCCTCGATGAAGTAAAAATCCTCTCTGAATCTCGCTTCCGCGTAGTTACCATCTATCCGGGACCCATCTCTCCTGTCCCCAAGGACCACGTTACCGTAACAGTACGCCACCTTCCGGTTCTCCTCATAGTGTATCACGATCCTGTCTGCGTCGACTCTCCTCGTTTCCTTTCTGAAAAAAGCGTGCCCAACTGCATTGATTACCTTCTTCTCGTAGTCAACAGTATAGGTATCCGCGCCGTAGTAGACCCTGTCTTCCAAGAGATAGGCGTCGGCCTGGGCAGTATATCTCACTAAGACGAGGGCAAAAAGGCAGGGCAGGAAAATGAATAAAGTGGGCTTCAATCTGAGTGGAACTGTAGAACTCATATTATCATATTTTATACTTCAACCGGATTGTCCCGAATCGTAGTATCGCTCTCAGGTTCGAGTTTATCGTTGCTCTTTCTCCCTGATACTCCCCCTCACATCACGTTTTATCGTAACTCTCTTCAATCCGATATCAGCGACCATTCCGACACCGGAAATCGTATCCCCGTTCTCCTGGGTGATCTTCACGAACCTGTCAGTCGTAAACTGATTATCGCTGCTGTGCCATTCGAGGTATTCCGTATCCAGTCTTCCCTTGTTCTCTTCAGAGATTACGACGACGTCCTCCTCGGCGATGAGCTCTGTGCCTTCCGCGTTCAGCTTCGCGCGCCTCGAACTTCCCTTCGAAACGACCTCTCCCTTTCTATCATAATATACAAACCTGCAATTTTCAACCAATAACTCGTCGGAGAAGTACCTCCCGGTCTCGAATATGACCTTTATCTTTCTTACGCCATCTTCATAATGATGATGCACCACATCGTGGAAGACGTAGTCAGGAACCTTTTCCGCATCCTCATCTGGAGCCTCGGCACCGTCTTCTTTCCCCGCACTGCAGACCGCCACCACCGGGACGAATACGAGAACGAAAAGACACACCTGAAAAAACCATCGTACCGTCCTTCGTCCTCCCGCACGGACTGTTATCATCACGTCCCAGCCACTTTACTCTTTTTGTATAGTACAGCTTCCTCAATGAAGCTTTTGAAAAGCTGATGAGCCTTCAAAGCCTTGGATTTGAATTCCGGATGAAATTGCACCCCGATACCCCACGGGTGGTCCTTAAGCTCTACTATTTCGACGAGCGTTCCGTCTGGCGAGGTAGCGGCGATCGCAAGGCCGTTATTTTCCATGATATCCCTGTACCTGTTGGTGAACTCGTATCTGTGCCGATGCCTCTCGTTTATCACGTCGGTTCCGTACACCTCTCGGACCAGTGTACCGTTCCGCAGCACGGCAGGCTGCGTCCCAAGCCTCATCGTGCCTCCGAGGTTGGCTATATCGCTCTGCTCCTCCATGAGGCTTATGACCGGGTGATCCGTTTCGATGTCGAACTCTGTGCTGTTTGCATTCTCGTAGCCGAGTTTGTTTCTCGCGAACTCGATAACCATGCACTGCATCCCGAGACAGATCCCGAAAAGGGGGAGCTTTTTTTCCCGTGCGTGATTTGCGGCAAGAATCTTTCCCTCTATCCCTCTCTCTCCGAAACCTCCAGGAATCAGCACACAGTGAATATCGCTGAAGATCTCCCCAAGCTTTTCTTCTTTTAAATTCTCGACTTTCACCTTTACAATATTGACATTCACATTGTTTTCGATGCCGCCGTGGACAAGCGCTTCATAGATGCTCTTATAGGCGTCGTTCAGCTCTGTATACTTGCCGGTAACTGCAACATTCACGGTCTCGTCTGCCGAGAGGAGCCGATCTACAATCAACTCCCACTTCCCAAGGTCTTTCTCCCTCTTCGGCAGATCGAGCTTTTCCAGCACGATCTCGTCGAGCCCCTCGTGTGCGTGCAGGAGAGGCACCTCGTATATCGTCTTCCTGATATCGAGAGCTGCAATAACCGCCCTCTCCTCCACATTGCAGAACATCGATATCTTGCCTCTCATCTCCGGTGTGAGCTCCTGGCTCGTTCTGCAGAGGATGATGTCCGGCGAGATACCGATCTCCCGGAGCTTGCTCACGGAGTGCTGGGTCGGCTTTGTCTTCGGCTCCATGGATGCGCCGACAACGGGTATGAGCGTGAGATGTATAAAGAGGCTGTTTTTGACCCCCACATCGAGCCGGAACTGCCGTATCGCCTCGAGGAACGGTACCCCCTCTATGTCGCCGACCGTGCCGCCGATCTCTACAATCACGATATCGGGACCAGTACTCTCCGCGACCATTGAGATCCTGCGTTTTATTTCATTCGTGATATGGGGAATGACCTGAACCGTCCTCCCGAGGTAATCCCCCCTACGTTCCTTCTCGATCACCTCCTTGTAGATCTGCCCGGTCGTCACGCTGTTTTCTCTTGACAGACTCAGGGAAGTAAACCGCTCATAATGGCCAAGATCGAGGTCGGTCTCCGCTCCATCATCGGTAACATAAACCTCGCCGTGCTGATAGGGGCTCATCGTGCCTGGATCGACGTTTATATAGGGGTCCATCTTCATTATGCTGATACTGTAACCGTTGTGCTCGAGAAGGCACCCCAGCGATGATGCTGCTATGCCCTTTCCGAGCGAAGAGCACACCCCGCCTGTAATGAATATGTATTTTGTCATCTGTTATTACCTCTAAAATTGACGCAAGTTCCGTTCTCTTTCAACCTGTAACATTCCTCCGAACAACATCCTCTATAGTGTCCTCCATAAGCTTCCCTTCGGCCGTACTGCCTGGAGGTGACTTTTTCAGACAGGCGAAGAATTCGATGTTACCCTTAGGACCCCGCAGACCGGACGCCGTATAACCAAAAACCGCATAACCTGTACTGTAAAAGAAAGAGTCCAATCCCTTCAGGATCCTGATGTGGATTTCGGGGTCGCGCACGACACCTCTGAAGCCCTTGTAAGGCCGCTCGATTTCGAACTGGGGCTTGATAAGCGTCAACACTGTTACGGATTCATCGATTATATCCAAAAGCGGCGGGAGGATGAGCCGGAGTGAGATGAAAGAGACATCGATGGTGACGATATCGATCCGTTCACCCGGACTGCTCGGTCCCGCATAAAGCCTGTCGATATGCCTCGCGTTGAACCTTTCCACAACCGTGACGCGGGGATCGTTCCTAAGGCCGTAGTCGAGGAGGTTTTTTCCTACATCGAGTGCGGTCACACGCTGTGCCCCGTGCCTGAGGAGGCAGTGGGTAAACCCTCCTGTCGATGCGCCTATATCGAGACAGTAAGCCCCGGTCACATCAATACCGAAATCTTTCAGGGCCCCTTCGAGCTTGAGCCCTCCCCTGCTTACATATCCTTCGTTTGCAAGAGCGAGCCTTAACTTCGAATCCTCACTCACCATTGCCGCGGGTTTTCTCACCGTTTCACCTTCCACAGTGATGTTTCCGCCGATGATATAAGCCTTTGCCCTTTCCCGGCTTTGAGTGATCCCTCTCTCTACAACAAGCGAGTCGAGCCTCTTCTTCATATTATAAGGCCGTCCTGTCTTCGAAAGAAAAAAGCTGCAGACCTAAAAAGTCCCAACACGTTAGTACTTTAATAAAATATCGAGAGGAAGACCACTATTTTGGAGGGAGAGATGAGTTTCTGTTTTGCCTCTGCGGCTCTCATTCGAGTATCTGATGATGGATCCGCTTTATCAACCTGGCTTTACCCGTGTTTGTTTCGATCGTGACCACCACAGCGTTTATTCTGATATCGTCTTCTGCCGTGATAAACTTGGACGGGATGAGGGTGGTAAACTTCTGTAAAGCACGCTCCTTTTTAACCCCTATTATAGAATCGAAAGGACCGGTCATTCCTGCATCTGTAATGTATGCAGTGCCTCCCGGCAGCACCCTCTCGTCTGCTGTTTGAACATGCGTGTGCGTTCCCACCACGGCACTCACCTGGCCGTCGAGCCACCATCCCATAGCGATCTTCTCACTCGTAGCCTCGCCATGAAAATCCACGACAATATGTTTTGTCTCCTTCTTGATGAGGGAGATCTCCCGGCGTACAGTCCTGAAGGGACAGTCCAGAGGCTCCATGTAGACCCTTCCCATGAGATTGAGCACTGCAAGCTTGATCCCGCCCTTCTCTACTACAGTCCAGCCCCTGCCCGGTGTCCCAGGTGGGTAGTTCATTGGACGGAGGAGCCGAGAGTCGGTGTCGATGACCTTGAAAACCTCTCTGTTCCTCCACACATGGTTCCCTGTGGTAATGCAGTCCACACCGTAGGAGTAGAGCTTGCTTGCTATGTTTCCGGTAATACCGAAACCCCCGGCTGCATTCTCCGCGTTCGCAACAACAAAATCCACCTTCTCATCCTGTATAAGCTGAGAGAGCGAGATGAAGAGGGCTTTCCTTCCAGGCTCACCTACTATATCACCGATAATGAGAACGTTAAATTCATCCCTTTCCAAATCAGTCACACTTCCGTTGTTTTGTACTTTCAAGTAACTGCCAACAGCACAAGGCGGTTTCGTATCAGCGTGCGTACTCTACGATCCTCGTTTCCCTTACAAGGGTGACCTTTATTCTTCCCGGATATTTGAGTTCTTTCTCGATACGCTTGGCTATTTCCCTTGCCACATCCTTCGCCTTAGTATCATCGATCCTCTCGTTGTTTACGATCACCCTGATCTCTCGTCCTGCCTGGATCGCAAAGGATTTCTCGACACCGTCGAAGGATTCCGCGATATTCTCCAGGGATTCGAGCCTTTTTATATAGGTGTCCATTGACTCTCGCCTCGCCCCGGGGCGAGAAGCCGAGATTGCATCGGCAGCCTGAACGATGACGGCTTCTACCGTCTGCGGCTCCCGATCGTTATGGTGGGATTCTATGATATTTACGACAGCGCCGTTTTCTCCGTGCTTCTTTGCCAGCTCGCCTCCGACAAGGGCATGTCCGCCTTCACCATCTGTGATGATAGACTTCCCTATGTCGTGGAGAAGTCCAGCGCGCTTGGCGAACTCCACATCCGCACCTATTTCAGCGGCAATCATCCCTGCGAGATTTGCTACTTCCTTGCTGTGCGAGAGAATATTCTGGCCGTAGGAGGTCCTGTAATGGAGGCGACCGATATACCCGATGACCTCGGGGCTCACGCCCTGAACGGAGAGATCGAAAGCCGCTTTCTCCCCCTCCTCCAGAATAAGTTGATTGACCTCTTTCGTTACCTTTGCCGTCACCTCTTCGATCCTGGCAGGATGTATCCGGCCGTCTGCGATGAGACGCTCCATCGAAATCCTGGCGATCTCCCTCCGAACAGGGTCGAAGCTCGAGATCACAACAGCTTCCGGTGTATCATCTATGATGATATCAACGCCAGTAAGGGTCTCGAGAGAACGTATATTTCTTCCCTCTCGACCTATTATCCTTCCCTTCATCTCATCATTTGGAAGAGACACGGAGGTAACGGTTATATCCGAGGTTATATCCGATGCCAACCGCTGGATCGTATAGGCGAGGATCTCCCTCGCTTTCTTATCCGAGGTAACCTTGGCTTCGGATTCCACTGAATTGATGAGTGCCTGGGCGTCGTAGCGGGCTTCATCTTCCATGCCTTTTATGAGCATGGACTTCGCTTCTTCTGCCGTGAGGGCAGATATTCTTTCGAGTTCTTCCCTTATCTGTTCCTGAGCCTTTTTCAGCTCACCATCTTTGGCAACTACCACCCTTTCTCGGTTATCAAGCGTCTTCTCTTTTTTGTCAAGGACCTCAACTCTCTTATCGAGGTTTTCTTCTTTTTGAAGGAGTCGTTTTTCCCATCTCTGGAGCTCGCTTCTCCTCTCTCTCGTTTCCCTCTCAAAGTTGCTTCTTTCTCTGTAAAGTTGATCCTTTGTTTCGAGAATAGCCTCACGCTTCTTAGCTTCTGCTTCTTTCTGCGCTTCCTTCAATATATTGACAGCTGTTGCTTCAGCTGATGTCACCTTTAATTTTGCTATGTAAAGGCGCAGAAAATATCCAATAACTAAACCGAGGATGGGCGGCAGTGCATACTTGAGCAATATATACACCACCGTCGTACCCCTCATTAAGAGTTTTGTAATGGTAACATACTAGGTTAATACAGCATGGCGCTGCAGTCAAGAAAAATAGGGGGTCAAAGATATTTTAAAAATGTTCTCTTTATCTTTTTTATCTCCTTTATTATTATTTCTGGTTTAATAGTCACTCCTTTCGTCACCCCTACTACAATAAGCCCTTTCACTTCTACATTCGCAACATCATGGCTACCGCCTGTCGGCGGCACGTCAATCGGTGCGAAGAAGAGGCCTTTTATCTTTGCGGCATCCTTACCATCGAACTTGTCTCTGATTCCGTCATTGAGAAAAGCATCCTGCTTTATATACAATAACTTCCCTTTTGAGAAAATTGTCCTGAATAACGCCTCGTTCCTCCTGAACTGAAGCTGCGCTTTGCTCCTAGCGCTCAGCCCGTCAGAAACCGTAACCTTGAAGACTTCTTCCTTTTCCTCAACGAGAAGCGCACCTTTCGAAAGACCGAGGCTTTTCAGCCATCCACTGAACACCGTAGGGAGAGAAAGGCTTTCACTGCCTGGAGCCGCTTCTTCATCATCCCCCTTTATCTCTTTTATCAGGTGGGAAAGCTCGTCATCCTTCTCGTGTGCCCCTTTCTCGCGGTACACATCCTCAAGTATGGCAAGAGGGATATCCTCCGGCTCCTTTAGGCCAACAGGCACAACACGATCGACCGACGGTCCTACCGACGGTCCTACCGCCGGCTCCTGAAGGGAGGTTATCCCAAGAAGGGCCGCCTGTTCTCCAGAACCCTCAAAATCACGGTCCTTTCTCCCTTTTACGAGCTCTCCGAGACCTGGGAGCTTCTTTTCTGTATCGAGTCCGCCAAGGTCATCTTCGATAAGGTCGACCCTGTCGAGGTCTCCCGTCTCGAGTGCGGTTTCGCTGCTGATATCCCCGCTTCCCGTCTTTTGCTCGGGTTTTTCCTCAGGAAGACCTTCCGGCTCAACCTTCTTTGTCCCGGATGGGGGGGATGACTTCTGTTCTTCTTCCGGTTCAGGGATATATTCAGCATCGACAGCATCCGCCTCCTCGGCCACCACAGCTTCGCCGATCTCCTCTACTTCGGTCAATTCCTCTACGTCCGAAAGCGAGATGATTCCCGCCTCTGTAGCAGATATATCATCCAAGGGCTCGACTTCGATCCCCTCTTGTTCGGCTCGCAGTGGTTCTGCCTCCTCCTCTCCTGCAGGAGTGGGTTCCCCTGCCCCCGGTACACTGCCCCTCTTCTGACCGATACTGGCAAAAACGAAGATCATAAGAGAGAGCACTACAATCGTCTGGGATATCAGAATCACCAGGCCGATCGACGAAATGCCGATTTGTTCTGTTCCGACTGAAAGTCCCAGGATCATGTTATCATACGGCTCGGCAACCCTCGTGTAGTGGACCGTTAGGTCCGAACCCTCGACTTCGACCCTCACGCTACCTGTTTCCTCTTCGGATAACAGCTCGAACAACCGGTCCGCATTGGTCTCGTCCTGCGGATCCACATCGGGAAAATTGATAAGGATGAGGTTGTTTTTCAGGATCACGAAATCATCGTATTCGAGCGTGTCTATCCCCTCGAATAAGGGCCGAAAAAGATCTGCTGAGTAGTAGAACAAGGTCAGCACTGATGTCGAAGGAGGCTTCGCCGGAATCCGCCTGAAAAATATGATTTGTCTGCTAACCGGGGAGGTTATCACCGTACCCCGGGAAGCAAGAATCCGCTCGGAGATCTCCTCCACCGGAACCCCGGTCCCCGGCGTGGAAAAGAGCAGTTTCCCCTCGTTATTTACGACGATTATTTTTTCACAGTAGGGGGATTCGGCCAGATAATCTTTGAAGGCTGGTATATCTTTGGAAAGGAGGTCTTTCTCGCCGATTTTCTGAAGCAGATAATCGAGCTTTTTGTCTTCTATCTCTATCTTCCGCTTCAGCCCCAGTGCGACTAGACCGGTCGTCTGTCTATACCCTGCCTCAACGGTCTCTCCAACGAAATCTCGGACCTGCGGTTTCGAAGATTCGCGGATTTTAAAGAACAAACCGCTCTTCTCCACCACGATATACAGGATCGTCAAGACCACGAGGGCCGCTGATATGCTGATAATTACTTTTTTCAAGTCACTTCCGTTTCAGTAAAAAACCATGCTCTTCGTATTTTTTGAATATCCGCCTACTTCTCGATAAAGATGCCGTCCTCTTCCAGTTTTTTAGCAGGCTCTTCCCCGCTTTTTTCGCCCGCAGGCGTTCGCACGGTCTCGGGTTCTTTCTTCCCTCTCTCGCCAGATAGTTCCTGATCTATTTCATCGATGATGTCCGGGGTTTTTTTATTGTCTCCCATAGCAGGCACCTCCCGCAGCTTCAGCCAACCGGTTGTATAAGCTACCGTGAGCCATAGCAATAATATAGTGAGTATCACAATAGCGATCAATCCAAATGTATAGACCGTTTCTCTCCCGATTCTGTAGGGAAACAAACCTATAAATGCCAGATCGGCGGTTCCCAGATCGACCGGTCTGGTAAGCACAAGGTTATGCGGTCCAAACCTCACTGCCAGTCCAGCCCCCTTCGATTTCCGGAACGCTGCAGTTTCAGGTACCTCTCCGCCGGTGAGAGATGAAGACATCGAAGTCAGTCTATCGTACAGTAACAGAGTGACCGGCTGGCGCCGGGACGTTTTCCTAGCAACCACCGGCCGAACAGCCGTGAGGCGCATAAAACTATCTGCATACTCCCTGAATCCGGAGGTGTCGAGTGTAAAATCAAGCGCTCCGTCCTCTTTTATGTCATCGTATACGAGATGTAACGCCCTTCCTTTATCGATGTAGAGCCCCTCTTTCACCGAAGTCGTCTTCGTCTCGGTGCGCTCAATATCCAGAACCTCGAAGTTTTGGTACTCACCAAAATCCCGCGATTCAGAGTCCTTTCGCAGACTGCTGTCCTTTACAAACTCCCCGTAAACAAGATTTTCCGTTTCAGCGATATATGCCTCTGCGAGGTCACAGAGCATGAGAAAGCTTTTTGAGCTCCTGTTAAGCAAAAGACCGAATAAAAAACGCTCTCTAATACGTGAAAAGCCGATCTTCATCCAAGAGACCAGAGTCAAACTCCCCCCCTTAAATTTCTCCGGAAACCCATCGGCTCTCGCGCTGCCGCACAGTACACAGATTGACAGCACGACGGCTGCTGCAGTTCTAATCACACCTTTCACCTTCACGTAAAAAAGAATGGAGCTCCTTTTCCTATTATCGGGAACGTGGTAATAATAAAATTAGCTATTTTTTTGAAGTTGACAAGAATGCATATTCCGGTGAAAGTTGCCAGTGATTCCGGAAATAAGTTGCCACTTACAAACTCATACAATTCCCTCCCTTATGAAATAACAAAGTGGCAGTTTTAAGTCAACAGATAAAGCTCTGTAACT
>Ga0307380_10006304_pt1 | contig 15612 bp, 13 predicted proteins | sample UN3MG_FD_202239 | JGI IMG/M metagenome (GOLD analysis project Ga0307380, IMG submission 202239) | Soil microbial communities from Risofladan, Vaasa, Finland - UN-3 | ecosystem: Environmental > Terrestrial > Soil > Coastal area > Acid sulfate soil | place: Finland: Risofladan, Vaasa | collected...
CCTTGAGATTATTGAGGCAGTGCCTTTGCCCGGGGTGGAAAATCTGGAGGCGGGGCAGGTGGTAACTCTGGAAAAAGAAGCGGCGGCATTCGGCATCGGTACCGCGGATGGGGTTTTGGGCGTGTTAAAGGTGCAGCTAGAGGGGAAGCGGGCAATACAGGCTGCCGAGTTTTTGCGTGGACAGCGGCAGTTCATCGGAGCTATACTGCCTTCAGCCGGGGCATAATTATATATTTTATTAAACAAGGAGGCTATTTTGCCCTTACCCGAAGAGATGGACAGGTTTAATACCCTGGTCAATATTATCGCCAGGCTGCGCTCTCCCGGAGGTTGACCCAGGGACAGGAAGCAGACCCATGCTTCGCTCCGGGCAGCCCTGCTTGGGGAGTGCTATGAGGTCCTGGAGGCTCTGGATGAGGGAGATGCGGAGAAGCTCGGTGATGAATTAGGCGACCTGCTGCTTCAGATTGTTCTTCATGCTCAGATAGCGACTGAAGCCGGGGAATTTGAGTTGAAGGACGTGATAAACAATATCAATACCAAGCTGATTAACCGCCACCCCCACATCTTTGGCTCGGCGAAGGTCAAGGATGCTGAGGAGGTGGCGCATAACTGGGAGGTTCTCAAGCAGAGGGAGAGGGGGAGAGAGGTCTCCATGCTGGAAAACGTGCCCGGAGAAATGCCGGCATTAAGCTATAGTCAGGAAATCCAGAGGCGGGTGGCTCGGGTTGGTTTTGACTGGGAAGATATCGAGGGCGTCATTGATAAGCTGGTGGAGGAGGTTGGTGAGTTTAAGCAGGTGGAGAGCCAGGAGCGGAGGGAACAGGAGTTTGGCGACCTGCTGTTTACTCTGGTTAATGTCGCCCGCCGGCTGGGCGTGGATTCGGAGTCGGCGCTGAGGGGAGCCAACCGGCGGTTTTACCGTCGCTTCACCTGTATGGAGGAGGTCTGCCGCCAGCGCGGGGTAAACCTCGCTGACTTATCCTTTGACGAGCAAAACGCACTGTGGGAGGAAGTAAAAAAGAAGGTAGAATAAGCTGGTGGGAAGGCTGGACCTGTAACTGGAGAGGGGCACTGCTCCTCTCTTAATTTTTCCCTTTTATTGAAATATTGCTTAATTACGCAAAAGAGTATTGACGCAATTGCGCAATTGCGCTATACTTCTTGGTTAGTAAAGGTGTGTCATGTCTATTATCTGCATCGCTAACCAGAAAGGTGGTGTGGGGAAAACCACCACCACCGCAGCACTGGCTGAGGGTCTTAGTGAACACCACAAGAGGGTACTGCTGGTTGACTGGGACCCGCAGGCTTGCCTCACCATCTCCACGGGGATTAACCCTGACAGCCTCAAGCGCACCGTATATAATGTCCTGGCCAGTGCTATTCAAGGGAAGAGAAATCCCTCGGTTCGGGATGTTATTCTCTCGACTGGCGACCCCAATATTGACCTGGTTCCGGCTAACATAGAGCTTTCCCAGGCTCAGCTTGACCTGGTAGGGGCATCAAATAGAGAGCTGCTGTTAAAAGAAATGCTCCAGCCGGTGCGTCAGTCTTATGATTTCATACTGGTGGATTGTCTGCCCAGCCTCGGCCTGTTAACCATCAATGCCCTGTCGGTGGCCGATAAGGTAATCATACCCCTGCAGGCCGACTTTCTGGCGATGAAGGGGCTGGTGCGCTTGCTCGGCACGATTATCAGGGTGAAGGATAAGCTCAACCCGACTCTGGAGATTTCGGGCATACTGTTTACCATGACCAGCTCCCGCACCCTCCACTGTAAAGAGGTTATGGAGGTTACCAGGAGCGCCTTCGGTGACCGGATAAGGGTGTTTGATACTATTATCCCCACCAGCGTTCGCTTCAAGGAAGCCCCGGCCGCCGGGAAATCTATCCTGACCTATGCCCCCAAATCTGACGGGGCCGATGCTTATAGATTATTCACCAGAGAGGTGATGAAATGAAAAGAGCCAGTATAAATGAAGAGCTTGCCTATGGAAACGCTCTGGACCGCCTTACCGGCGAGGATAAGCCAGTGACAGCACCCCCTAAGAAGGAACCAATCAGACAGGTTAAAAGCGCCATGATCAAGCTGTCCGTATTTCTTTCTCGCGAAGAAGATGCCTACCTGGAAACCCTGGCATCAACCGCGAAGTTCAGCGGGGGGAAGAAGCTCAGCAAGACAAAAATCATTGAGTCCATGGTCCGGGCTTTCCGTGTCACCAGGCTTGACGTGCGTGGGGTTAAAACCGATGAGGAGCTCCTCAAAAGAGTAAATGCGCAATTGCGCTAATGAGTAATTACGCAAATATATCGGCAAGACGGTTTGATGCGGGAAGCAGCGGACTGAGCTGCAGAACGCTCTTTAATGGGCGCCGTCGGCAATTAAATGTTTCCTGTCTTCAAGATTAAAGTCCACGCCTTCTATTTTAGGGGTCAAACACTTCCCTGCAGTAGCTCTGAGAGCGCGCAGAATCGATTTTTAAGCCTTTCTGGGTTATATACCAAGGGTTGGGTGGTGAGGATTGAAACTGGCTATCTCAAAAGACTATAATGAGGGTAAAAACAGTTGAACCTGAAATTAGACTGGTCGGGGCGAGAGGATTTGAACCTCCGACCTCAGCGTCCCGAACGCTGCGCGCTAACCGGACTGCGCTACGCCCCGCCAGCATCTATTATAGTCGGATTTAACTCCTTCGGCAACAACCTCCTCTGAAGGGGTTACTAAAAAATGGGGGCAGTTATGAAATACTGCGTTCTGATAATGGATGGGGCAGCTGATTTGCCGCTGCCGGAGCGAGAGGGCAAGACCTGTCTGGAACTTGCCCATACTCCCAATCTGGATGCCATGGCACGGGAAGGCATTGTCGGACTGGCTCGCACCGTCCCCGCCGGTATGGAGCCGAGCAGCGCCTGTGCCTGCATGTCGGTGCTTGGCTACGACCCCGGGGTCTATTACCGCGGCCGGGCGGCAATTGAAGCCAGGAGCATGGGCATTCCCATTGGTGACCGGGACGTTGTCTTCAGGTGCAATCTGGTGGCTATCCGTGACGGCAATATGTGGAGCTACAGCTCGGGTTACATCACCACTGACGAGGCTCATGAGCTTGTCGCCGCTTTGAATAAAAGCCTCGGTAGCGATGAGGTACGCTTTTACCCCGGCGTCAGCTACCGGCACCTCTTGAAGTTCACCGGGCATGAAGATACACTCTCCGCCAGGTGTACTCCACCCCATGATATTCCGGATAAGCCCATTGCTGACTTTCTGCCCACGGGTTCGGGAAGCGAGTTGCTTAGAGACCTGATGACACGCTCGGAAGCAGTTCTCAAGGAGCATCCGGTAAACACGGCGCGGCGGGCTCGCGGTGATATACCGGCTACCACCATCTGGCTTTTCTGGGGCAGCGGCCAGTTGCCGGAAATGCCTGCTTTCAGGCAGAGTTACGGTATCGGGGCGGCGCTGAATTCCGGCGTTGACCTCCTTCGCGGCTTGGCCCGGATGGTGGGGATGGAGGTCCTGGATATACCTGGCGTAACTGATGGGCAGGACAATGACTATACCGCTCAGGCGGTTGGTGCTCTCAAGGCACTGCAGGAGCATGAGCTGGTGGTTATTCATATTGAAGCCCCGGACGAAGCCGGGCACGATGCCTCAATTGACGATAAGGTGGTGGCGATTCGGAGGATAGATAGCGAGGTTGTCAGCCGGCTTCGCTCCTGGCAGGGCGACACCCTTCGCCTGCTGATTATGCCCGACCACCCCACCCCGATTCCGGTTCGTACCCACACCGGCGACCCGGTGCCGTTCCTGCTCTGGGGGGAGGGCTTTACCGCCAACGGGGCAAAGGGATTCAGCGAGGCTGAGGCGGGAAAAACTGGTCTTTTCCTTGAGGAAGGGTATAAAATAATGGGAAAGCTGTTGGGGGGAGGCTGAAAAATAAATGGCACTAATCGTTCAGAAATATGGCGGCTCATCGGTGGCGGATGCCGGGAAGATTAAGAATGTGGCACGGCGTATCGCTGCCACCAGGGACGGGGGCAATCAGGTTGTGGTCGTCGTCTCGGCAATGGGAGATACCACTGACGAGCTTATTGAGCTGGCTAATCAGGTTACGAACCGGCTGGATGACCGGGAACTTGATGTCCTGCTTTCCACCGGTGAGGTTGTCTCCAGCACCCTGCTGGCGATGACGCTCCACGGTATGGGCTACCCGGCAATCAGCCTTACCGGCGCCCAGGCGGGGATTCGTACTGATTCCGCCTATAGCCGGGCCCGCATCCTTAAGGTGGAGGCTAGGCGGGTGGTTAAGGAGCTGGAGAAGGGCAACATTGTCATTGTTGCCGGCTTCCAGGGAGTTAATGATGAGATGGACGTAACCACTCTGGGGCGGGGTGGCTCCGACACTACCGCCGTAGCTCTGGCAGCCAGCCTTAAGGCTGAAGTGTGCCAGATATACACTGATGTCGAGGGCATTTATACTGCTGACCCACGGGTGGTTCCTGAGGCTCGTCGGCTGGAAGAGATTGGCTATGAGGAAATGATGGAGATGGCAAGCTATGGAGCCAGGGTAATGCACCCGCGGGCGGTAGAGCTGGGGGAGTTATACAAGATTCCTATCCTGGTGGCTTCCAGCTTTACGGGAAACCCGGGGACATTAATTCATGGAGGGGTATCTATGGAAGTGCGAAACAAGGTGAAAAGTGTCGCTTATGACCTTAATGTGGCTAAGGTAACCGTAATTGGTGTGCCTGACCAGCCGGGCATCGCTGCCTCTATCTTTGAGCCTCTGGCGAGAAGGGGTATCAGCGTTGATACCATTGTGCAGAATGCCAGTATTGGTGGTGTTACCGACCTGACCTTTACCGTGGCTCAAAGCCAGCTGGCTAAAGCCATGGAGGTGGTTGAACCTATGGCCAAGGCAATTGAGGCCAGGGGCTGTGATAGCGATTCAAAACTGGGGACGGTTAGTATTGTTGGCACCGGCATGCAAAATACGCCCGGCTATGCCGCCAGAATGTTCAGCGCCCTCAGCGAAAAGAAGATAAATATCCAGCTAATCACGACCTCGGAGATAAGGGTAACCTGTATTATTGATGAGGCCAGAGTGAAAGACGCCGTCCGTGCCTTGCACCGGGCATTTGAGATAGAAACCGACGAATAGATTACTTTTTAGGGCTAAACGGCAACGACTTCCTTAATTTCAGGGATTTCCTGCTTCAGGATTTTTTCAATTCCCATCTTCAGGGTCAAAGTGGACATGGGGCAGCCGCTACAGGCACCGGTGAGTTTTACCTTGACGATGCCCTCCTCAACATCAACCAGTTCCACATTACCCCCGTCTTGCATCAGTTGGGGGCGTACTTTATCAAGCACCTCTTCTACCTTATCACGCATCATAGTCTCCTTCGGCGTTAGTTAGACCACCTTTAATTCTAACAATAGTCAGGACAGTCCGTCAAATTGAATTGCCTTAACTAAACTCAGGGGGTGAGTTTGATAAAATATTTCACCCGGCACGCTGACAACCCCCTTGTTTACCACTCTCGGTTAGTGTAAAATATAATGTTAAAATTCAGTAGGGTTCTGGTGCGGACGATGACATATCAGGAAGAAAGACTGGCGAGGTTAAAACGGCAGCGCAGCAAGCTGGCTATAGACCTGGCCATGCAGGGTCGCTGGCGGGAGGCAGTAGCGGCTAATAAGCTCATAATAGAAGACTTTCCCAAAGATGTTGATGCCTATAATCGTTTAGGCAGGGCGTACATGGAGCTGGGGGAGTATGCACAGGCAAAGGAGGCTTACCGCCGAACTACAGAGCTTGACCCGTTTAATGCCATCGCCAAAAAAAACCTGCAGCGGTTAAGCTATCTGAGGGAGGCAGTGGCGAGTTCGGGGGGTGAGGAGCCTAAGGTTGAGCCGCACCACTTTATTGAGGAAATAGGCAAAGCCGGGGTGGTTAACCTTTATTACCTGGCGCCAAAGGAAATACGGGCCAGGATGGTGGCTGGGGCTCAGGTATATTTGAAGGTAGACGGCCTTAGCCTGGTAGTGGAGAGCAGCCGCGGGGAATACCTGGGGCAGATTGACCCAAGGCACGGGCAGCGACTTATCAAGTTGATGGATGGAGGGAACCGGTATTCGGCGGCTATCGTCAGCTCAACAGAAGAAACGATGACCATTATTATCAGAGAAGTGTATCAGGACCCGAGTCAGGCAGGACGGCTTTCCTTCCCTTCAAAAGGTGCGGAAGCACTCCGACCCATTATTGACGAAAGAGTGTTCAAGCTGGAATCAGAGTATGAGGAAGAGGCGGTGGAAGAGCCTGGTTATACTATAATCGGTGGTGAGCAAATAGAGGTACTGCCTGAGGAAAATACTGGCATCAACGAAGGTATGGTAAATGACGAAGAGTAACATGGGAGGTTCAAGAGAACATGACGTTAGGAACGGTTAAACCGGTAAAAATAGAAGACGAAATGCGGAGTTCTTACCTTGATTATGCGATGAGTGTCATCGTTTCCCGCGCCTTGCCCGATGTGCGGGATGGCTTAAAACCAGTGCATCGGCGTATTCTTTATGCCATGAATGACATGGGGCTGAATCATAGCAGCCCCCATAAGAAGAGTGCCCGTATTGTCGGTGAAGTGCTGGGTAAGTACCACCCCCATGGCGATGCCTCTGTTTATGATGCCATGGTGCGTATGGCACAGGATTTCTCCATGCGTTATAAGCTGGTTGATGGGCAGGGTAATTATGGCAGTGTGGACAATGACCCCCCCGCAGCCATGCGTTATACCGAGGCGCGACTGACTAGGGTTGCTGAGGAAATGCTGGTTGATATAGATAAAGATACCGTGGGCTTTATGCCCAACTTTGATGATAGCCTCAAGGAGCCCAGAGTTCTACCTACCCGGATACCTAACTTATTGCTTAACGGCAGCTCCGGGATAGCGGTAGGGATGGCTACCAATATTCCCCCCCATAATCTTAGCGAGATTTGTGACGCCATCTCTTATCTCATTGATAAACCTGGAGCTACTATTGATGAACTTACCAAGTTTATTAAGGGACCTGATTTCCCTACGGCAGGAATCATCCAGGGGAAGGAAGGGATTAAGAATGCTTACGCTACCGGCCATGGCAAAATAGTAGTCCGGGCCAGGGCTCGTATTGAAAGCATGCCCGGAACTGGACGTCAGCGCATAATCATTACTGAGCTTCCTTATCAGACGAACAAGGCTGCCCTGATAGAGACCATAGCTAACCTGGTTAAAGATAAGAAAATCGGGGGCATCAGCGAACTGCGTGACGAGTCAGACCGTAATGGCATGCGTATTGTCATTGAATTGAAGAAAGAGGTTTACCCGGAACAGTTGCTCAACAACCTGTATAAACATACTGCCATGCAGTCTGCTTTCTTTGCAAATATGCTGGCTCTGGTTGATGGTCAGCCCAGAGTAATTAGCCTTAAAGAAGCGCTTCAAAATTATATAGATTTCCGCCACGAGGTTATCACCCGGCGCTCCAGATTTGAGCTGAAAGAGGCTAAGGCGAGGGCTCACATTCTGGAAGGGCTGAAAATCGCCTTGGACAATATAGACAGGGTGATTGCTACCATCCGGAAGTCGGAGACGGCTGAAGCGGCTCGCCAGAACCTCATGGCTGGCTTTGGCTTATCCCAGACCCAGGCACAGGCCATCCTTGATATGCAGTTGCGCCGTCTGGCCAATCTGGAACGAAGCAAGATACTTGACGAGTATGCTGCGGTAGTCAAGAAGATTGCTTATCTGGAAGACCTGCTGGCTAACCCGAGGCGAATGCTTCTCCTGATAAAGGGAGAGGTGGATGAGTTGAAGCCCAAGTATGGTGACGAGCGGAAAACCCAGATAGTTGAGCAGGGGGTGATGGAATTTAGGGCTGAAGACCTTATTCCCCACCGAAGTATGGTGGTGACTCTCAGTAGCCGGGGATATGTCAAGAGGGTACCCGCCCATGCCTACACGACACACCACCGCGGCGGCAAGGGTGTTATTGGCATGGTCACCAGGGAGGAAGATGCCGTAAAACTGCTGACGGTGGCTGACACCCATGATAGTCTCTTTTTCTTTACCAACCGGGGTAAAGTTTTTTGCCTTAAGTGTCATGAAATTCCGAGCGATAGCTCCCGCGTGGCTAAAGGGACAGCGGTGATTAATCTGTTCCCGGTCGCTGAGAGGGAGAAGGTTACGGCTATGGTAGATGTGGCTGATTTCGTGACGGATACCTATATGTTAATGGCTACTTGCCAGGGGGAAATAAAGAAGACGGCGGTGGACAAATTTGCTGCGGTGCGGAGCAGCGGGCTTATTGCGATGGATCTGGCTGAGGGAGACGAGCTGGTAGCCGCCTGCTTGGCCACAGACCAGGATGATATTATCTTCGTCACCCAGCAGGGGCAGTCAATCAGGTTTGCCGTATCCAGTTTAAGAGCCAGTTCCAGAACCAGCGGTGGCGTGCGCGCCATGCGCCGGCTCTCCGGTGACCGCGTGGTCAGCATGGATAAAGCTGATGTAAAAGCTTGTCTGCTGGTGGTGACTGGTGGCGGTTTAGGAAAGCTCACCTCGATTGAGCAGTACCCACGGCAGAAGCGTGCCGGCAGCGGGGTGAGGACTTTCAAGATTGTTGAGAAGACGGGGAAGGTGGTTGCCGCCAAGGTAGTTTATCCAGCGGAGCAGGTAATGATAATCTCGGCTGACGGGATTGTCACCCGTACCCCGGTGACGGAAAAAGACCCCAGGCAAGGTATCACTATTCAGGGCAGGAGCACCCAGGGGGTGAGGCTGATGAGGCTCAGTCCTGGTGATAAGGTGGTGGCTATCGCTTCCTTTGAGATGAAAAAGGAGAAGGCGGAGAGCGAGCCTGAGAAAAAGGGCAAATAGTGACTATACCCCGTCTTTCCCTGGCGGCAGATTAACTTGGTCTTAAGTGGTATTAGCTGAAGTGGTATTAGCTGAGCCCGAAAATCTTTGCTGGCAGGCCGGATGCCGGGACTGTAATCCGCAGGCATTACAGGCCTCATGACGGCAGTCATGAGTTTCCTTACCTTTTATCGCCCGCTGGTATTCCTGTTTCAGGAAAGCTGCCGATACACCCGCATCAATGTGAGCCCAGGGCAGAAGTTCGTCCAGAGTGCGCTCACGCCGGGCGTAGAAATCGGGCTCAAGTCCGCTTTCAGCAAAGGCGTTAAGCCAGTTTTCATAATTAAAGTGTTCATTCCAGGCATCAAAGGTTGAGCCCAGCTTCCAGGCACGATAGATAACTTTACCCAGTCGCCTGTCTCCCCGTGATAGGGCTGCCTCCAGAAGGCTTAGCTTGGGGTCCGGCCACGATAGTCTGGTTCCTTTCCGCTGTAATCCTTGCTTGAGAAGTTCGTGCTTGTCACTTAACTGTGGCTCGTTTTCCTGGGCTACCCACTGGAAGGGTGTATGCGGCTTGGGCACAAAGGTTGAGGCGCTGACCCTTATCTGTGGCTTTTTCCCGCTGGTCTGCCTGCCCAGTGAGCGGACCTTATTCACCAGTTGAATAATACCGTCTACATCCTCGGCGGTTTCGGTGGGAAAGCCGAGCATAAAGTATAGCTTGAGGGTTGTCCAGCCACGGTCAAAGGCAGCGGCAGCGGTTTCCAGCAGTTTATCTTCCGGGGTATTCTTGTTGATAATCCGTCGCAGTCTTTCGCTTCCCGCCTCCGGGGCAAAGGTGAGCCCGGTCTTACTGCGGGCAGGCAGGGAGGCCATTAATCTTACTGAAAAACTGTCAAGGCGCAGGCTGGGCAGTGACAGGGCAAGATTGGGGTAGCGCTGGGACAGGCTTGCCACCAGTTCATCAATGCCGGTATAGTCGCTGGTGCTTAGTGAGACCAGGGAAATTTCATCATAACCGCAGTTGCTGATTAGGTCTCCGGCTGCCTGCAGCACTTCCTCAGGAGGGCGCTCTCGCACCGGTCTGTATATCATGCCTGCCTGGCAGAAACGGCAGCCCCGACTGCACCCCCGCTGAATCTCTATTGCTCCCCGGTCGTGGACTACCTCAATGAAGGGGACTACCAGTCTGGTTACCGGAGGCGGCAGCTTGTTTACTATCCGCCGCTGAATGCTGGGGCTGGCTTCGGCAGCAGTAGGGGTGATGCTCTTGATTAAGCCGTCAGCCTGGTATTCCACCTGGTACAGGCTGGGGACATAGATGCCGGGGATAGCCGCCACCTGGCGAAATAGCTGTTTTTTTGAGGCTCGTTTGCCCGAGTCTTTCCAGCTGCGGAAGCTGTCAATCAGCTCAAGCAGTGCCTCTTCCCCATCGCCAACCACGAAGATATCAATAAAGTCAGCCATGGGTTCCGGGTTTAAGCAGCAGCTGCCTCCGGCGATTATCACCGGTTGGGAATTGTCTCTCTCTTCAGCCAGGACCGGTATCTGGGCCAGGTGGAGCATGTTCAACACGTTGGTGTAGGTAAGTTCATAGCCCAGGGAGAAACCGATGATATCAAACTCTTTCAGCGGGTGCCTGGACTCCAGGCTGAACAGGGGAATGCCGCCGTTCTGCATGGCGGCAGCCATGTCTATCCAGGGGGCATAAACCCTCTCGGCAAGAACGTCCGGCTGGCGGTTGAGCAGGTCATACAGAATGGGTAGAGCTATATTGGACATGCCTATCTCATAGGTGTCCGGGAAGCTGAGGGCAATCCGTATTGGGGTTTTGTCCCAGTCTTTGACGGTGCTGTTCCACTCGCCGCCGGTATAGCGGGCGGGCTTGGTAACCTGGGGCAATATGTTATCCAGATAGGTCAAATTTTATTCTCCAGATTCGCCGGATATATACGACTTTATCTCAAAAGGGGTATAAAATCAATAAAAAGAGGGGCTGTGCCTCTCATTTCTATCGTTTGGCCTCAGCCCCTCTTTAATTCTCTTTGTTTCGGATATTTAAACCTCTCTAAACTCGCCCTCCACAGTGCCTTCTTCTCCGCCGCCTTCTTCACCCGCAGGTGGCTCACCTTCCGGGGGTGGTTCAGCCCCTGGCGGTGGCGGTTGCTGCTGATAGACGGCACTGCCGACCTTCTGCATGGCTTCAGATAGTTCCTGGGTTGCTTTACGTAAGGCATCAATGTCTGTTCCCTGCAGTGCCGAGCGCACCGTAGCCACCTTGCTTTCCACCTCTTTATTCAGGTCTTCAGGTATCTTATCTTTCTGCTCACGCAGGGTCTTTTCGGCGGTATAGGCCAGAGTATCGGCCATGTTCTTGGCTTCCACCTCTTCACGGCGTTTGGTGTCCTCAGCGGCGTGCATTTCTCCTTCCCGCTGCATCTTTTCTACCTCTTCCCTGGAGAGTCCGCTTGAGGCGGTAATGGTTATTTTCTGCTCCCGGCCGGTGCCCTTATCGTGTGCCTTGACATTGAGGATGCCGTTGGCGTCAATATCAAAGCTGACCTCAATCTGGGGGACGCCTCGTGGTGCCGGCAGGATGCCATCAAGCATGAACCGTCCCAGGCTTCGGTTATCAGCTGCCATGGGTCTCTCCCCCTGGAGGACATGAATCTCTACGCTGGGCTGGTTATCCGCCGCCGTGCTGAAAATCTGGCTCTTGGAGGTGGGAATGGTGGTGTTGCGCGTGATGAGGGGTGTAGCCACACCGCCCAGGGTCTCAATGCCCAGGGTGAGGGGGGTAACATCCAGCAGCAGAACATCCTTGACCTCTCCCTTGAGCACTCCCGCCTGAATGGCGGCGCCGATAGCTACCACCTCGTCCGGGTTTACTCCTTTGTGAAGTTCCTTGCCGAAAAATTGCTTCACTTTCTCCTGCACCAGTGGCATTCTGGTCTGCCCGCCAACCAGAATCATCTCATCAATCTGGGCATTTGTCTTTTCGGCGTCGGCTAATGCCTGCTGACAGGGACCCAGCGTTTTTTCTACTAAATCCATCACCAGTTGCTCCAGTTTAGCCCGGGTGAGGGTTATACTAAGGTGTTTAGGGCCGCTGGCATCAGCGGTGATAAAGGGCAGGTTTACCTCGGTCTGCTGGACGGTGGATAGCTCACACTTGGCTTTTTCGGCGGCTTCCTTCAATCTCTGCAGAGCCATTTTGTCCTGCCTGAGGTCTATCCCCTGGTCTCGCTTGAATTCATCACATAGCCAGTCCATAATCCTCTGGTCAAAGTCGTCGCCACCGAGGTGGGTATCACCGTTGGTTGACTTGACCTGAAAGGTGCCTTCACCCAGCTCAAGGATGGATATATCAAAAGTGCCGCCACCAAGGTCATAGACAGCGATGGTCTCCTCCTTCTTCTTATCCAGCCCGTAGGCCAGGGCGGCAGCCGTGGGCTCGTTGACTATGCGCAATACCTCCAGGCCGGCTATCTTGCCCGCGTCCTTGGTCGCCTGCCGTTGGCTATCATTGAAATAGGCAGGCACGGTGATTACGGCTTCGGTTACTTTCTCACCAAGGTAAGCCTCGGCATCCAGTTTAAGCTTTTGCAGGATCATGGCTGAGATTTCGGGAGGGCTATAGTCCTTATCACCCATGACTACCTTGGCATCTCCGTTGGCTGCCTTGACTATCTTGAAGGAGAGCAGCTTTCGGTCATATTCTACGGTCGGTTCGTCAAACTTACGCCCCATAAGGCGCTTGATACTGAAGATGGTATTGTCCGAGTTAGTTACCGCTTGGCGCTTGGCTACTTGTCCGACCAGGCGTTCGCCGCTTTTGCTCATTGCTACCGTTGATGGGGTGACCCGCCCACCTTCGGCACTGGGAATAATTACCGGCTCGCCCGCCTCCATTACCGCCACCGCTGAATTGGTTGTCCCCAGATCAATACCGATAACCTTTGCCATTTATTTATCCTCCTTTTCTACCTCTTCTCCGTTGCCAACTACTACCATAGTTGGGCGAATAACTCTATCATATAGTTTGTAACCTTTCTGTAGCTCTTCAACGACTATTCCATCTTTGCCCTTACCATGCATCACTGCTTCATGGAGATTGGGGTCAAACGGCTCCCCCAGCGCTTTTATTGGAGTCAATCCCTGTGCCTCCAGGGATGCCTGGAGCTTGCGTTCAATGAGCCTTATGCCATCTACCCAGGTGATTTCGGCAAGATGGGGTGGAATAGAAGTAAAGGCTCGGTCCAGATCATCTAGAATCGGCAAAAGGCTGAGCATAAGAGCAGCGTTGGCAAACTTGCTGATCTCCTCCTTTTCCTGCTCGCTGCGCCGCTTGTAGTTAATGAAGTCGGCCTGAGCCCTCTGCCAGTTAGCCAGATAGCCTTCCGCTTTTTCCTTTTCCTCAGCCAGTGCTTGCTTCAGACTCTCTATATCCTCCGCCTCAGCAACCTCTGGGTTCACCTCGCTATTTAATCTTTCCTCTGACTCTGCTTCTTCCATCATTATTAATCTTATCAAACCTCCCGGTTTCTAAATATGACTTTAGTCACTTTATCCAGCTCTATTTAAAAGGAAAACCGATTGCAGGCGGGAACTCATCTCCCTTTAATCGTTATCAATTGGTATTGCGTTGGCTTTGCTCCATGGGAATATTTTTCCCGTACAGTCCAGCCACCAGTCCGCTCAGGAGTGAGGATAGATAGACCACAGTGGAAATGGTGTGAGCATAAGGCATGCGCGTGGGGCCGACTACCCCTATAGTGCCCTCCGCCTCTTCAGGAATACCGTATTTGCTGATGACCACGCTGTAGTTGTGGAAAGCCTCCACTTTATTCTCCTTGCCGATGACTACCTGCACTCGCTGTCTGTCCAGCTCTTCGGGTATGATGGACCTCAGCAGGGTCCGATGTTCAACCAGTTCCACCAGACTCAGCATTTGATAGCTGTGGGCAAATTCTGGCTGGCTCAGCATGAAGTGTAATCCGTCAAGGTAGGGCTCTTCGTACTCCAGTTCATCTTCAGTCTGCATCATCTCCAGCAGGCGTTTGCTTATCTGCTGTTCAGTGAGGGAAAGGCTGATTTCTTTAGCCAGTATCTGCTGGCGGGACAGGCCGGAATAAGCAGCGTTTAGCTTGTTGGCAATGCTCGTTAGCTCTGATTGAGATACAACCTGGTCGAAGATTAGTAACTGTTGCTTGACTTTGGCGCCGTGAAGTACAAGGACAACCAGTGCCAGAGACTCCTGCAGGGCGACTATCTCAATATGCTTGAATTTACAGTCAATCGGCTTGGGCATGGTAACTACCGCTGTGTTTCGGACTAGCTGGGCGATGAGCGTCGCTGCCAGACTTACCCACTTCTCCATCTCCCTTTCTACCTGATGGAAGAGGTGGCTTATCAGGCGCTGCTCGGCAGAGGCAAGAATTACATCATTCAGGGACGCTACATAGTAGCGGTAGCCTTTGTCTGATGGTATGCTTCCGGACGAAGGATGCGCACGGATAATGTATCCCTCATGTTCCAGGCGCGCCATTTCATTGCGGATGGTAGCGGAACTGACTCCCATCTCGGAGATATCGGCAATACTCTGCGAGGGCACCGGTGTTGCCCTGGCAATGTATTGTCCCACTATAGATTTAAGTATTTTCCCAGTTCTTTCAGATATCATCTCAACCTGTGTTAGCAGTCTAAGCCTGAGACTGCTAATCATTATCTAATTTAGCACTTTGGTGGGTGCTTGTCAAGAGTAACTGCCCGGGTACCTGTCCTGGCTTCCTTACCTTGACTAACAAGCTCGATTATGCTATATTGGCCAATGTGGACATTGATTGGTTAGGTCACTCATGCTTCAGGATAAAGGGTAGTCATGGCGTAATTATCACTGACCCTTTTCCCCCGGACCTGGGCTATTCACTGGGCAAGCCGACCGCCCGTATTGTAACGGTGAGTCACCAGCATCCTTCTCATTCTTATGTTCAAGGTGTTGATGGAGAACCGAGAGTGGTTAAAGGACCTGGTGAGTATGAAATTGGTGATGTCCTGATTCTGGGGATAGCTACTTTTCATGACGCTGTCGGGGGCAAGAATAAAGGTAAAAATACCGTCTATCTTATGGAGGTAGATGGGATGTCGATATGTCACCTCGGTGATCTGGGGCACGTGCTTAACGCCGAGCAGGTGGAGGAGATAGATGATGTGGATGTGCTCCTGCTGCCGGTAGGCGGGGTATCCACGCTTAATGCGCCGATGGCGGCTGAGGTAATTCGTCGACTTGAGCCGAAGGTTGTGGTTCCCATGCACTATAAGACACCGGCAATTAGTCGCAGGCTCGGCACCATTGATGAGTTCCTGAAGGAAATGGGAGTGGAGCAGATTGAATCCAAACCCAAGCTATCCCTGACCAAGTCCAATCTACCGGCCAGCACCCAGGTGTTTTTGCTGGACTACTAGTATCTACTCTGGAATCCTTTCAGAAATATCAGAAAGTTTTTGCAGTGCTTCCTTTGTGCCGACTTTCCCGGCTTTTAGTTCCTCACAAATGCTTTCTACCTGTCTCAGGCTTTCCTCTATATCAGCTATCGTCTGAGTTTCTTCTGCCTCTTTAGCTTCTAGCTCAGCCTGCTTCTTGGCCAGTTCCTCCGCCTCTTTAGCTTTTCTGGCTTCCTCAGCCTCTCTTTTCGCTTTCTCCCTGGCTTCTTCGGC
>Ga0307380_10006306_pt1 | contig 15607 bp, 16 predicted proteins | sample UN3MG_FD_202239 | JGI IMG/M metagenome (GOLD analysis project Ga0307380, IMG submission 202239) | Soil microbial communities from Risofladan, Vaasa, Finland - UN-3 | ecosystem: Environmental > Terrestrial > Soil > Coastal area > Acid sulfate soil | place: Finland: Risofladan, Vaasa | collected...
GGCCGACAAGGATTATCTTCACCGCGGCATCGCCGCGCGGCAATTCAAACGGAGCTTCGCCCTCGCCAAAGGGGTCGAGGTACGCAAGGCCGAATTGCATGATGGTCTGCTGGCCATCGTGCTGGAACGGCCGCATAGGGAGAAACGTGTACTCAAGGTGGGAATCTCACCTGCAGGCTGAGCCCGTGTTGCGCCATGACGCGCCCGCGCTTCTCCACGAGGAACCGGAGTCCAAATGAATAAGATCGAAAACGAAGAGGCTCGCCATTTGATGAGCCTGAAGGAGCTCGCGCTCCTCGGCGACGGCGAGGTCGCCTATATCAGGCAACTCGACTTGGATTCCGCCGAGCGGCTGTTTCCAACGCTCGACGACGCGCCCGAGGGCATCGACCTGTTCGCCGTGCTGGGTGCCGACGGCACGCCACTAGCGCTGACCGACAGCCGTAACGCCGCGATCGCCAACGCGCTCGAGAACGACCTCGTTCCCGTCAGCGTCCACTAGATCTTCACCCTAGACGTTATCGTCCACCGCTTTCGGCATTGTCGGCCGGCCCCCTTTTAGCAACGGCGCGCGGCCGCGTGCATAGTCGAGCCAACCACTTTTCCAACGAGGCGGCTCGCATGACATCGGTGTTCGTGTTCAAGGTTGGGCGGTGCGCCGCATTCGGCCTGGTGATGGCGGCAAGCCTCGCCGGCGCCCATCCCAGCGCGGCGCGCGCGGACGCGTTGCTCGATGAGACCGTCGCATTCACGGGCGAAATCCTCTACCTCCAGTCCAACGTGCCCGGCCTCGTCATCGGGGCGGTGCGCAACGGCGAGATGGCGATCCATGGCTTCGGCGAGACCGCCGATGGCGGCGAGGCGCCCAACAGCGACACGCTCTTGCGCATCGGCTCGATCACCAAGGCCTTTGCCGGCAACGTGCTGGCCAGTCTCGCCGCCGATGGAACCGTGTCCCTGACACAGAAGGTCGGCGCCACCGCGCCGGATCTCGGCTCCGGCGCCGATCCGAATGTCGCCAGTCTCAGGCTGATCGACATCGCCACGCAGGCGTCCGGGCTGCCGCGCGAGGTGCCCCATAAGCCGGGGCCGGCGGACGACCCGTTCGTGCCGATCACCCGCAAGGCGTTCGCTAGTTGGCTGAAGACGGAGCCGTTGCTGTTCGCGCCGGGGACGGGCGTGCTCTATTCGAACTTCGGATACGACGTGCTGGCGATTGCCCTGTCGGAGGCGGCGAAGAAGCCCTATCCAGAATTGCTCGCAGAGACCGTCACCGGGCCGCTCGGCATGACCGACACGACGTTCGAGCCGAACGACGCGCAGAAGAAGCGATTGATGCAGGGGCACTGGATCGACGGCAAACCGATGCCCGATGTGCCGACCGGCGCGGTCATCGTCGGCTCAGGCGGTCTCTACTCGACGCCGAAGGACCTGCTGCGCTGGATGCAATGGCATCTTGACCGCCTCGGAAGCGACGGCGCGGAGGTCCGCATGCTCGATCACGCGGCCTATCTGGTGCGCGACGGGCTCAATCCGGCATCGGGCATGGACGAGTCCGGCCACATGGACGCCATGAGCCTGGCCTGGGTGGTGATGATGCCCGAGGGCGACCGGCCGCTCATCCTGCAGAAGGCGGGCGGGCTGCAAGGCACGCCCTCCTACATCGCCTTTGCGCCGACGCGCGGCATCGCCGTGTTCGTCGCGATCAACAAGTTCGACTTCGCCGCGGCCCTGGGCATGGCGCAAGCCGTCAACGAGATGATCGCCACGCTGGCACCGCGCTAGGCGGCGTGAGACGAGGTTTCTTCCTGGGTGAGAACCGCGTAAAGTGCGGCGGCATCCTTCGACGCGCGGAGCTTGTCGACGGCCGGGCCCTCGCGGAGCAGCCGCGAGATGCGCGCGAGCGCCTTCAGATGATCGGCACCGGCGCCTTCGGGAGCGAGCATCAGGAACACGATGTCAACGGGTTCGCCATCGACGGCATCGAACTCGACCGGTTCGGATAGCCGGGCGAAGAGGCCGACGATCCGATTCAATCCGCCAAGCTTGCCATGGGGAATAGCCACGCCCTGACCGAGCCCGGTGGAGCCGAGTTGCTCGCGCTGCCACAGGACGTCGAAGACGTCCCGCTCTTGCAGGCCGGCGATGCGCGCAGCCCTCGCCGCCAGGTCCTGCAAGAGCTGTTTCTTGCTCTGCGCCTTCAGCGAAGGAACTACGGCCTCGGGTGAGATGAGATCACCTAAATGCATTCTAATACCCGTGTAGCTTGTGTGAGCGGACCGAGCGCGAACGCCGCATGTCCGACTGGCGCATTTCAAGAGCTGGACCGATCCAGCCGATAGTGCGGAACTCCCCGTCCCATTTTTCGACTCACCTGCCGTGACGGCAGGTGCCCGATGAACGTCTCGACGGTGTGACAACGCGCTCCTGGACGCAACTGCGCAACGCCTCTTTGGCGCCCAGAATCTTTCCGGTAGCTAGTCTCGTCATGCCCGCGGAAGACTGGCAAAAAGACCCTTCTTGACCCGCGCTTCCCGGGGCGCATACCGCATTTTCGAGGTCCGATTATGTCGCGGCGTCACAAAGCGCCCCGCTCGTCCTCGATCGCGGCGGGAAGCTAGACCCACGGTGTAGGGGTGTCAAACGCAATCAAATTTATCTGCCCTCTTTACATGATTCGTCTTCGCGAACAGGGCGTTAGGCATCAAGTTCAGGCGCTTGCGCCCGCCGCGATGCGCTTCAGCCGCCGGCGCTGCACCGAGGACGGAATACCGAGCGCTTCGCGGTATTTGGCAACCGTGCGGCGGGCGATGTCGATGCCGTCGCCCTTGAGCCGATCGACAATCTTGTCGTCGGAGAGAACGTCGGCTGCGGGCTCCGCCGTGATCATTTCGCGAATGCGATGACGGACCGCCTCGGAGGAATGGGCGTTGTCGCCATGCGCGGTCGCGGCAATCGACGAGGTGAAGAAGTATTTGAGTTCGAACAGGCCGCGATTGGTGGCCATGTATTTGTTGGCGGTCACGCGGCTGACGGTCGATTCGTGCATGGAGATCGCGTCGGCCACGGTCTTGAGGTTCAACGGCCGCAGATGACGCACGCCATAGGTGAAAAAAGCGTCCTGCTGGCGCACGATCTCTTGCGCCACCTTCAGGATAGTGCGGGCGCGCTGGTCGAGGCTTTTCACCAGCCAGTTGGCGGTCTGCAGACAGTCGACAAGATAGGTCTTGTCCTCTTTGCGCATCTTCGTCTTGGACACCGTCGCGTAGTAGGACTGATTGACGAGCACGCGCGGGAGCGTGTCGCTGTTCAGTTCCACAAAGAAACTCCGGTCGGGAAGCGAGCGCACGAGCACGTCGGGCACGATGGGCTGGGCCGGCGCTGACCCGTATTTCAGTCCGGGCTTCGGGTTCAGCCGCCTGACCTCGGCAATCATGTCGCACAGATCCTCGTCGGAGACGCGCGCCGCTCGCTTCAGCGCCGCCAGGTCGTGCGTGGCGAGAAGATGCAGCTTGTCGATCAGCGCGGCCATCGCCGGATCGCAGCGATCCTTCTCCTTGAGCTGAAGCGTCAGGCATTCGCGTAAGTCGCGGGCGAACACGCCACATGGCTCGAATCCCTGCATGACGCACAGGGTCTCCTCGACGAGTTCCAACGGCGCGCCTAGAAGCTCGGCCAGCTCGTCGAGCTCGCCGCGCAGATAGCCCGCCTCGTCGGTCATATCGATGAGATGCTGGCCGATCATGCGTCGCGCCGGATCGGCGAAGGCGAAGCTGAGCTGCTCGGCCAAATGGGTCCGCAGCGTCTTCTCCTCGGCCACATAGGCCTCGAGATTGGACCCTTCGTCACTATCGAAGCGGGGTCCCTGGGACAGACCGCTCCACCCTGAATCGGTCACCGCCCCCGGCGTGAAGGTCTCTGAATCGGGAAACATGTCCTGGGGCTCGGCGTCGAGATCGCTGGTCTGGCTGGCGCCGTTGCCGGTCTCGAGATCGACCCAGTCGCCCTCGGCGGCGTCGCCAGCGTCGCCGGACTCGACGCCCGTGTCCTCGGCCTCGGATGCGGCACCGTTCTTGGCTTCGCCCCCGTCGTCCTTGCCGGGCGTCGAGTTGTCGGCAATGCCGTTCGGCTCATCGGGGTCAGCGTGCTCGAGCAGTGGATTGCGCTCAAGCTCGCTTTCAACGAAGCTGGCAAGCTCCATGTTCGACAATTGCAACAGCTTGATCGCCTGCTGCAATTGCGGCGTCATGACCAGACTGTGACTCTGACGGAGTTCGAGCTTTGTGTTGATCGCCATTTACTAATTCACTCGCGATCGGATTCTCAAATCTTAAACTGATCACCAAGATAGACGCGCCGCACGTCCGCGTTGTTGATGACCTCGTGGGCGGTACCATGAGTTAGTACCATACCGTCATGAATAATATAGGCGCGGCTGACAAGCTCCAGCGTCTCGCGCACGTTGTGGTCGGTGATCAGCACGCCGATGCCGCGCTCGGTGAGATGCCGCACCAGCGCGCGGATATCGCCGACGGCGATCGGATCGATGCCGGCGAATGGCTCATCGAGCAGCATGAAAGACGGGCGCGAGGCGAGCGCGCGGGCAATCTCAACACGCCGCCGTTCGCCACCCGACAGAGCCATGGACGGAGACTTTCTGAGGCGCGTAATGCGGAATTCCTCGAGCAACGAGTCGAGCTGAAGCTGGCGCTCCTTCTTGTTGGGTTCGACCATCTCGAGCACGGCAAGAATATTCTCCTCTACCGTGAGCCCTCGAAAGATCGAGGCCTCCTGCGGCAGATAACCAATTCCCAAGCGCGCCCGGCGGTACATCGGCAGCTTGGTCACGTCGCGCCCGTCGATCTTGATCGAGCCTTGATCGGCGGGGATCAGCCCCGTGATCATGTAGAAGACCGTGGTCTTGCCGGCGCCGTTCGGACCGAGCAGCCCGACCGCCTCGCCGCGCCGGAGATCGAGGCTGACACCACGCACGACGGTGCGCTTCTTGAAGGCTTTGACCACGGAGCGGATGGTGAGCCAGCCGTTGCCGGGTTGGCCTTGATGGGCGGGTTCGCGCACGGACGGCCCAACCTGCGCGGGAGCCTCCGGGGCAGCGACTGCCTGACGGCCTGGGAACGACAGCAACTTGCCCACTGACCCTTTCCGCTCCTCAGTTGAAGCGCTGGCCGGTTAAAATCGGATAAAGCCCCGTTGGGGTCTTACCGGAACTCAGGCACGATCGGCCAGGGCTCGGCTTCGTCGGCGGCCGGCCCTTCAGCCGTGGGATCCTGCTCGCCGGGAGCAGACTCCTCATTGCGTGCGGCGGGCGGAGGTGCGAGCGACTGAGGCTCTCCGTCGGCCCCGTCGGCTTTTGCACTGCTGCCACCGCCTTGCTTGGGCATGAACAGCGCACGGATACGGCCTCCGGTCGCGGCATTTCCTGGGTTCTCGAACCGGCTCTCACCCGACTTCAAATCGATGATAAGCCGTTCTCCCTTTAGCACATTCGGACCTTGCGATAACACCACATTGCCACCCACGGTTACTATCTGCGACGGCACGTCATAGAGCGCCCAGTCGCTGGTGGTGGTCTGGTCGTCTTTGCTGGTGATGACGACGCTGCCTCTCGCCTCGATCTTGTTGATCTGCGCCTCCGGACCAGCAGCTTTGGCTGCCGGGGCAGCGGTTTGACCGGCGGCGGGCACGGCCTCGGCGGGCTTCTGTCCCGTGAGCTTCTCGGCGCCGCCTACGTAGTGTACGTCGAGCTCGGTGGCACGCAGCGTGGTCGTACCCTGCACCGCCTTCACATTGCCTTTGAACGTCGCGTATTTCTTCGCGTCATACACGGTGAGCGTATCGGACTCGATATCGATCGGCTCATCGGAGCTCTCTGACAAACCGCCGAACGAGTTGCTGAGGGTCTGGGCGGGAAGCGGGCTCGCCGGGAAGAGAAGCGCGAGCATCAGTGCTGCCATCCCCGTGACAGCCGAAGCAAATCCGACCCTGTGACGCGGGCTCATTGCGGGCTCACCATTTTCGCATCGCCGGTTTGGACCGGCACCGACCCTGGTACCGGCTGCCCTTGTACCGCCTGCGGCGCTTGAGCGGGTTGCGGCGTGCCGTCGCTTTCCTTCGGCTTCTTGACCAGGTGAACCGCCACCTCGCCGCGGAAGATGAGGATGTGGTCCTGGGACCGGAAGGTGAGCGCGTTGGCGGTGACCGTGCCGTTGGACAGATCGAAGGACACTGGCTGGTGCGAGCGCAGCGTCTGCGTGTCCATCTCGAGGCTCGCGTGCTTGAGTTCGCCGGTGACGCCCGAACTTGTGGCCAGGGTGATGCGGTCCTGCATCACCAGCCGCTCGGCCTTGCTGTTGAAGACGCCGCGCACGGCCTCCATGCGCGACCACCCGCCGGACGCGCTGGAAAGGTCGGCTTTGATGGCGTGGAGCTTGATGATCTCCGGGCTTTTGATGTCCTGGTCGGCATGGGCGGCGCGAACCACATACTTGCCGTTCTTCTTGTCGGTGCCTTCCAAGGTCGGGTTGAGCATCCGCAGATTGCCGTCGGCGATCTCCATGCCGTCGATACTCGCCGTCACATCGCCGACGGTGACGCTCATCCGGGTGGAGACGAAATAGGCCGCCAGGACGAGGAGGCCCGCGACCGGAAGGGTCTTCCGGAGGATGCGGACCATGCGGCTATGGCGCCCGGCGCTCACGAAGGCACGCTCGCGCTCCTCGGGCGTCCGCACGCGATAGCGCGGCCCTGTGTCGAGGAGATTCGCGTCAACTACCATGATTTCCACCAATTTTGTGCGGGACCCCCAGCCTCTTGGCCACCCAGATTTCACCTAGCCGCAGGACTTTGATCACATTGCGACCGCCCGGCTTGGATGCCAAGGGCCAAAGAGGGCCCTGGGCCCACTCGTGTGGCGCGGTCTAGTGGGCGAAGGGATCGATCTCGGCCCAGCCTTCGAGGTCGAGTTCGGCCCTGGTCGGCAGGAACTCGAAGCAGGCGCGCGCTAGATGCTCGCGGCCTTCACGCCGCAGCATGGCGTCGAGCCGATCCCGCAGCGCATGCAAATACAGTACGTCGCTCGCCGCGTAGGTCAGTTGCTCCGGGCTCAGCTCGGCCGCGCCCCAATCGGAGGATTGCTGCTGCTTGGACAGCTCGACCCCGAGCAGTTCGCGGCAGAGATCCTTGAGACCGTGCCTGTCGGTATAGGTGCGGGCCAGCTTGGAGGCGATCTTGGTGCAGTAGACCGGACCCGCCATAACGCCGAGAAAATGCTTGAGCACGGCCATGTCGAAGCGCCCGTAATGGAAGATCTTTAGCACGCTCTCGTCGGCCAGGAGCCGCTTCAGCTCCGGCGCGTCGTAATTTCCCGAAATCTGCACCAGGGCGGCGGTACCGTCGCCGTCGGAGAGCTGCACCAGGCAGAGCCGGTCGCGATGGGGATTGAGCCCCAGCGTCTCGGTGTCGATGGCGATCGACTTGCCCGTAAAGCGGCCCGGGGGCAGATCGCCCTTATGCAGATCGACGGTCGAAGGCTGGCTCAAGATATTGGCCGTCATCGCGGCCCCGCCACATCGGGGCGAAGCGGGGTTGGTGCCCAGGAGAAGACTCGAACTTCCACGCCCTTTCGGGCACTAGCACCTGAAGCTAGCGCGTCTACCAGTTCCGCCACCTGGGCTTGAGGATGTTCAGGTACGATTGGCTGTACTCGTTGTCAATTGCCAGGAGAAGCGCCTTCAAGCGTCGGGCGCTGTAGTGTAATGCTGCAGGTGCACATAGCAGGGCGACGTTAAGGGGCAACTAAGTGGCGGTTGAATTCAACAATAAGGCGCTCGTAACTATCTATGGGGGCTCCGGCTTCCTCGGGCGCCATGTGGTGCGGGCCATCGCGCGAACGGGCGCGCGCATGCGGATAGCGGTCAGGCGCCCCGAACTGGCGGGCCATCTCCAGCCGCTCGGCAGCGTGGGACAGATCAATCCGGTGCAAGCCAATGTGCGCTTCCCGGAGTCGCTGATTGCCGCGGCGGAGGGCGCCGACGCGGTCTTCAATCTCGTGGGCATCCTGTTTCCCACCGGCAAGCAGAGCTTCAAGTCCGTGCAGGACGAGGGCGCGCGCAATGTCGCCGAAGCCGCTAAAGCCTGTGGCGCGCGCAGCCTCGTGCATGTCTCGGCCATCGGCGCCGATGCCGGCTCGCCGTCCGTCTATGGACGCAGCAAGGCGGCGGGCGAGGCGGCCGTGCGCGACGTCTATCCCGACGCGGTCATCTTTCGGCCTTCGGTGGTGTTCGGGCCGGAGGACGATTTTTTTAACCGCTTTGCCGCGCTGGCGCGCCTTTCGCCGGTGCTGCCGCTGATCGGCGGGGGCCATACAAAATTCCAGCCGGTGTTCGTCGGCGACGTGGCCCGCGCCGTGGTGTCCGGAATTACGGGGCTTGCGGGCGCGGACCAGCCCTATGAGCTGGGCGGACCCGAGATCCTGACCATGCGCGATGTCATGGAGCGCGTGCTCGACTATTCCATGCGGACGCGGGTTCTGGTGCCGGTGCCGTTCTGGCTCGCCAAGCTGCAAGCCGCCTTCCTGCAATGGCTGCCCACCCCACCGCTCACCATCGACCAGGTGCGGCTGCTGGAGAGCGATAATGTGGTGAGCGCGGCGGCGATCAAGGCCGGGCGCACGCTGGCGGGCTTGGGGATCGAGCCGGTGGCCGTGGCATCCGTCGTGCCCGACTATCTCGAGCAGTTCCGGCCGCGCGGGCAGTTCTCCGTCTACAAGCCGTGATGCGTCGGGGACGCCGGTCCTAGTCTCAGCTGTAGATCATGACCAGCAGGAAGCCGCCGAGAACCATCCTATAGAGCACGAAGGGCAGGAAGCTGATGCGCCGTACCAGCGCCATGAGGAATGCGATGGCCGCCAAACCGGCGAGGAAGGTCAGCCCGGCGCAATAAACCGCATCCATGGTGATGGTATCGCCGGCGGCAAGCGCCTCGCCGACAGTGAGCACGCCGGCACCCGTGATCGCCGGAATTCCCAAAAGGAACGAGAAGCGCGCCGAGTCCGGCCGGGTGAAGCCGAGGAATCGCGCCGCGGTCATGGTCACGCCCGACCGGCTCGTGCCGGGAATCAGCGCCAGCGCCTGCGCCGCGCCAATGAGGAGCGCGCTCTTGAGCGTCATGTTGCCGATGGTGCGGTCTTGCGGGCCCACCGTGTCGGCCACCAGCATGAGTAGCCCATAAAGAATGGTGTTCCAGGCGACCACGGTGATGTTGCGCTCGAGATCGCCGATGCCGAACTTCTTCAGGAAGAGGCCAAAGGCGATCGCCGGAATGGTGGCCAGCACGATGTAGATGGCGAGGCGTCCGTCGTCGGTGACCTTGCCCTTGAACAGCTCAAGCCCGCCAAGCGTGATGCGCCAGACGTCGCGCCAGAAATAGATGAGGATGGCGAGCAGGGTGCCCAGATGCACCATGACGTCGACGAACTGGCCTTGGTCCGGCCAGTGCATGATATTGGGAATCAGAATCAGGTGGCCGGACGACGAGATGGGCAGGAATTCCGTGATGCCTTGCACCACGGCAATCACGATGATCTGCTCTATCGTCATGGCCCCTCGTCGTGCGGCTTGTTCGGCGCGCGTGCAGGTTCTATACGAGGCACTGGCCCCGCGCGATTCATTTTGGAACGAATAGCCGCCGAAGCCATCAATGGCGAATCTCCTCCACCATCCCCTATGTGCCTTCTCTAGGTCAATTCGCCTTGCGCTCGCCGAGTGCGGCGTCGAGGCGGAGCTTGTGGAAGAACGCCCCTGGGAGTGGCGGCCGGAGTTTCTGGCGATCAATCCCGCCGGCACCCTGCCCGTCCTGGTCACCGACGATTACGGATCGCTGGCGGGGGCCTACGCCATCTCGGAATATCTCGGAGACACCGTGGAGGATCGGGAAAAGCGAGGTTTTGAGCCATTTCCTGGCGATGCGAAGGCGCGGGCCGAGGTCCGGCGGCTGGTGGACTGGTTTCACGGCAAATTCCACGACGAGGTCACCGATTATCTGGTGGTGGAGAAGGTTTTCCGCCGCTTCGGGCCGCAAAGCGCCTCGCCCAATATGGAGGCCATGCGCGCCGGGCACGACAATCTGCGCTATCATCTAACCTATGTCGGTCATCTTACCGAGACGCGCAGCTGGCTGGCGGGCGACGCCATGAGCTTCGCCGACCTGGCCGCGGCCGCCCATCTGTCTGCCCTGGACTATCTCGGCGAGGTGCCGTGGGAAGAATTCGAGCCGGCGAAGAACTGGTACGCCCTGCTGAAATCGAGGCCGTCCTTCAGGCCGCTGCTGCAGGACCGCGTCGGCGGCTTCACCCCTTCGGGGACCTATGCCGATCTCGACTTCTAACGGCACGCGCCCACAGGAGCTGGGCATGGGTGAAACTCTCAAATCAAAGATCGCCGAGGAGGCCAAGGCGCTTGGCTTTGATGCCGTGCGCTTCACCTCGGCAGACCTCGCCGAACAGGACGGCGCACATCTCGATCAGTTTCTCGCCGAGGGCCGTCATGGCGACATGGGTTGGCTCGCCAATACCGCGGACCGGCGCAAGAGCCCGCGCGCGCTGTGGGACGGCGCGCGCAGCGTGATCCTGCTCGGGCTCAACTACGGGCGCGGCGGCGACCCGCTGGCCATTCTCGACGAGCCTTCGCGCGGCGCCATCTCCATCTATGCCCAAGGCGCCGACTATCACGACGCGATTAAGGCCAAGCTGAAGGCATTGGCGGGGCAGGTTCAGGCGCTCGCCGGCGGCGAGGTCAAGATCTTCGTGGACACCGCGCCGGTGATGGAGAAGCCGCTGGCCGCGAAGGCCGGGCTCGGTTGGCAAGGCAAGCACACCAATCTCGTGTCGCGCGACTTCGGGTCTTGGCTGTTTCTAGGCTCGATCTTCACTAGCGCGGCTATCGCTTCGGACGAGGCAGAAGACGACCATTGCGGCGCCTGTCGGCGCTGCCTTGATATTTGCCCTACCGGCGCGTTCACCGCGCCCTATCAAATCGATGCGCGGGCGTGCATCTCGTATCTCACCATTGAGCACAAAGGTCACATCGCGCCGCGTTACCGTGCGGCCATGGGCAATCGCATCTTCGGCTGCGACGACTGTCTGGCGGTATGCCCGTGGAACAAGTTTGCGCAGACCTCGCATGAAACAAGGCTCGCGGTGCATGCCGAGTCCGACAACCCGCCGCTGGCTGAGTTGCTGACGTTGGACGACGCGGCGTTCCGTGCGCGGTTCCGCGGCACGCCGATCAAGCGCACGGGCCGCGACCGTTTCCTGCGCAATGTGCTGATCGCCGCGGGCAACGCGCACGACGCCGATCTCGTGCCGCTGGTGGAAGCGCGGCTCGACGACGCCTCGCCGCTGGTGCGCGCCATGGCAGTGTGGGCGCTGGCGCGTCTGGCGCCCGCGCGCCTGAACGCTTTGCGCGCGTCATATGCGCCCGGCGAATCTGATCCCGCGGTGCGCGGCGAATGGCTGGCGGTGGCCGCGTGAGCCGCCTGTTCGCCTTCGGTCTTGGCTTCTCGGCGCAGGCGCTTGGCAGACGCTTGGCGGCCGAGGGCTGGGAGATTGCCGGCACGGCGCGCGACGACAGCAGAATCGCGCAGCTCGCAGCGCAAGGCTTCGTGGCAACGCGCTTTACCGGCGACACGGACAATCCGGAATTGCTGCGCCTGCTCGCAGGCACGACGCATCTGCTGCACTCGATTCCACCGGGTGCGGAAGGCGATCCGGTGCTTAACGCCTATCGCGACGAAATCGCCAAGCTCGGGAGCTTGGCGTGGGTCGGCTATCTCTCCACGGTCGGGGTCTATGGCGACCAACAGGGCCGCTGGGTGGACGAGACCACGCAACCGAAGCCCAACAGTCAGCGCACCGAAGCCCGCGTCGTGGCGGAGCGCGCGTGGCTGGATTTCGGTGCGGAGATCGGCGTCCCCGTGCAGGTCTTTCGCCTGGCCGGCATTTACGGTCCGGGCCGCAGTGTGTTCGAAAAGATCGCCGCCGGCACGGCGCGGCGGATCAACAAAGACGGCCAGGTATTCAGCCGCATCCATGTGGACGACATCGCATCCGTGCTCGAAGCCTCGATGGCGCGCCCGCGGGCCGGCGCGATCTACAATGTCGCCGACGACGAGCCGGCGGCGCCCGGCGATGTAGTGGCGCATGCGGCGGAGATGATCGGCGTCACACCGCCGCCGGAGGTCGAATTCGAAGATGCCGACCTCTCACCCATGGCGCGCAGCTTCTACGAGGGCAGCCGCCGCATCGGCAACGCGCTGATCAAGTCGGAACTCGGCGTGAAGCTTCGCTACCCCACTTATCGCGAGGGGCTCGCTTCGCTGCTCGATAACTAGGGACGGAAGACGCGAAGCCGCTCCTGCGGACAGCTTACAAGCTGTCCGCTTTAGAGCTGCAGCCCTTTGAATTGCCGCCGGCCTAGCACCCTCCCATCAGACCGCAGAACTGGTAGACCACGCCGATCTTGCCGGTGTGCAGGTCGACGTCATTCGTCCAGTTCCGCGAGAAATTGTCCTCGTAGGTATAGCTGTAGCCGTTGGAGCCGCTCTTCGAGGAAGAGAAGCTAGCTTGGCTGCGATCGTAATCGAAGTGATAGAAGCGATATTCTGTGCGAATCGACATCGCGCGACTGACCTTCCATTCGCCGCCACCGCCGACGGTGTAACCATTGGCCCAGACTTGACGATCGTTGAGCACGCGGGCGTTTTGGTCAGAGGGGCTGGAGCTGGAATACGTAAAATCGCCTGCGGCAACACCCCCGATGCCATAGATCAGCACGTTGGGCGTAGCAAACACACCCGCCCGGCCGACAAGAGCGACCATGGCAACCAGGTCATCGGAGAAATTGGCCGACTGGGAGTATGTGCTGGAGTCAGTCGAAGAATTGTTGTCGTTGACGGTGCTGGTGTACATGTACTTATTCGTCCTCTTCGAGTCTCGCCGGCCGTCGCTATCTTGGGTGTAGGTGCTCCACGGCGTCCCTTCACCTTGAACACCGAGCAAGAATCGCGACCCCACCGGCAAATTGTAGCCGACGAACAGATCGGCTTGCGCGCCCAAGGCGGTCCCGCTCGCCGAACCTCAACCATTCTCCGTCGAGGTTGAAGTGGACGTGTAATCTGGACCTGTCGACTTGCTCACCGACGTCGAGGTGTCCTTGAAGTTGGTTTTGGAGTCACCCTGGCCGGCCCCAAAATACCCTCCAAAATAAAAACCCCGCCAAGCGTCGGTGGTCTCCTGGCTCATTGCTGGCGTGGCCAAGCCCGAGCAAATTGCGAACGACGCCGCGATTGAAGCCAATGTTAACTTTTTCATTTCAAACCCCCTGATTTTGATGTCCGTTTGACAAAACCGTTCAAAATACTGTGTTTGGGGGAGAGAAACTGTTGCCCTACGGACTGGATACTAATCAGCCAATTTAAGCTGCAAAATACAACTGCCCGTTGTGATTTGGCAGAGCTGTTAAGGGTTTGTTCTCACCGCGCCGAGCCCAGCGATCAAACTCGCAACACTGGCTTCGAGGCGTCGCAAATCTTCCGAAGTCGACAGGCGGTGATCGCCGCTCTTCACAAGCGTCATCTCGATATCGTCGCTTGCAACCAGGTCGACCAGCGCGAGCGCATGCTGCCACGGCACGTCCGTGTCGCGCATGCCTTGAAGGATGCGCAACGGCGCATTGATCTCGATGTTGCCCGCCGCCAGGAGATGATTGCGGCCTTCTTCAATCAGGATCTTCGTCAGCGGATAGGGGTCGTCGTAGTTCGACGGCGCGTAATAGACGCCTTCGGTCTCTACGATCGCGCGGGTCTTCGGTGACATCTTCTCCCACATGAGTTTTTCCGTCATGTCCCAGGCCGGGGCGATGAGCACGAGACCGGCGAGCCGGGTGTCGCCGGTCTTCGCCAAAGCGCGGGCGAGCAGCAGCGCGATCCAGCCGCCCATGGAGGAGCCGACGACGATGACGCGCCGTCCGTCCAGCAGGCGAAGCATAGCCGTCGATTCTTCGAGCCAATCGCCGATGGAGGCTTCGAGAAGATTTCCCGGCGACAGTCCGTGGCCCGAATAGTCGAAACGGAGCATGGCGTGACCCTGGTCCTCGGCCCAAGACGCGAGCGCCCCGGCCTTCGTGCTCGCCATGTCGGAGAGGAAGCCGGAGAGCCACAGCAGCGCCAGGCCGGAGCCGTCCACGCCCGGATCGTCCCAGCGATAGGCTAGACGGCGGCGTTTAGGCCCTTGGCCAACCTCAAGGAATTGTGGTTCCTGATCGTCCATTCGAATTAGCGCTAGCGCGAAATGGGTTTTTCGCCAAAGACGTGGGTGATGGCAGACGTGACCATATTGCAGGTCGTGCCGCGGCTGGAGACCGGGGGCAGTGAGCAATCGACCATTGAAATGGCCGAAGCGCTCATCCGCGCCGGCGCGAACGCCCTGGTTGCCACCGAAGGGGGGCGCCTGGCAAGTGCGGTGACACGGGCCGGCGGCGAGATCATTGATCTGCCCATGGCGAGCAAGCATCCCGTCACCATGCTGGCCAATGCGCGCCGCCTGGCAAGGCTTGTCGAGACGCGCAACATCTCGCTTCTGCATGCGCGCAGCCGCGCGCCGGCCTGGAGCGCCTTGCTGGCGGCACGCTGGACCAAGCGACCGCTCGTCACCACCTATCACGGCACCTACGGCAACCCCGGCCCGGTGAAGGCGGTCTATAACAGCGTCATGGGGCGCGGCGACCGGGTCATCGCCAACTCGAACTACACGGCCAATCTCATCGCGACGCGGCAGCACGTGGCGCGGGACCGCATTCGCATCATCTATCGCGGGATCGACGGGGCGATCTTCGATCCCTTCGTGGTGCCGCCGGGGCCAGTGGCGCGACTGCGCGAGAGCTGGGGAGTGGCGCCGGACAAAAAGATCGTGCTTCACGCCGCCCGGCTTTCCGGCATCAAGGGACAGCGGGAGACCATCGAGGCCGTGGCTGAGCTGGACCATAAGGGCGCATTCGAAGACGCTATCGTGGTCTTCGTGGGCGAAGGATTGCGCGGGGGCTACCGCCAGGAGCTCGCCGATCTCATCGCGGAATACGGTCTTCAGGATAAGGCCATGCTGCCCGGCCATTGCAGTGACATGCCCGTGGCGTTTCTTGCCGCCCATACCGCGCTGGTGCCCTCGCTGGTGGCGGAGACCTTCGGCCGGACCAGTATCGAGGCCCAGGCCATGGGCTGTCCCGTCATCGTCTCGAATATCGGCGCGTTGCCCGAGACCATCGTGTCGGCGGAGAGCGACGCGGCAGGCTTCACCGGCTATCTGGTCCCGCCGGGCGACGTCCCGGCGCTTGCCGACCGCATCCGGGCGGCGCTTGCCCTGACGCCCGAGGAACGCGAAAAGATCGGCGCGCGAGCGCGGGCGCGGGCGGGTAAGAATTTCGAGCTGGCTCAGATGCAGGCGAAAACGCTTGCCGTATATGACGAATTGCTCGGGACGCAGTTGTCCCAGCTGTTCGAGCATCCGCCGCTATACGAGCCGGCCGAGACCGCCGAG